>CABEDL010000228.1_pt1 | contig 74163 bp, 76 predicted proteins | sample 3422981 | NCBI WGS metagenome assembly CABEDL01 (sample SAMEA5534329, study PRJEB31848) | metagenome | biome: tundra; feature: field; material: soil | place: USA | collected 2013-05 | depth 0.15 m
CTATGCACCAGGCTGGCGGGGAACATATGAGCGGCACCGCGTGCGGCCACCCGTAAATGCGCCGTCTCGCGATCGATCTCCAGGTAGACGAACTTCAGGTCTGGCACCGCGCGGCGCAGGCGGTCGCGATACGCGTGTTTGAGTGCCGAGCAGGCCAGAACCGCGCCTTCGGGCCGCCGTGCCAATTCCACCCCGAGCCGGTCGAGCCACTCGGTGCGATCGGCATCGCTGAGCGGAATTCCGGCCCGCATCTTGGCCAGGGCTTGCGGCGAATGAAATGTATCGCCCTCGATAAATGCCAAACCCGCCTGCGAGGCAACTGCGGCGCCGAGGCTCGATTTGCCGCAACCGGCTACCCCCATGATCACGATCCAAGCCACTGGTCCTAACCTCCTGCGGGCTAGCTTCGACGCCAGCACAACCTGTCACAAATGACAGCTACAGAACCCGTTGTCCACCGCGATAGGTAAATTGACACTTCGATGCCGCCCCAAGCTACTATCAAGAAGGCGGGTGACAGACGGCCGCTGCGGGGGTCCAGGAAGTGAGCGCGGTTCGTTCCATGCGGATTGAATGGCGTCGCATCGCGCAGTGGCTCGCGGTGGCCCTGCTGCTTGGCAATCCCGGAGCGAGTAAAAATAGCGTCGCGGCCGCATCCGCCGAAGGCGCCGCCACCCTGATAGAACTCAATGGCCCTATTGGGCCCGCGATGAGCCGCTACATCGAGCGCTCGCTGCTCGACGCCCAGAACCAGCACAGCCCCGTGATCATTGTGCAGATGGATACGCCCGGCGGCCTCGACACGTCCATGCGTGACATAATCAAGGCGATCCTGGCCTCCCCGGTGCCGGTCGTGAGCTATGTAGCGCCGAGCGGTGCCCGCGCGGCGAGCGCTGGAACCTACATTCTCTATGCGAGCCACCTTGCCGCGATGGCGCCGGCTACCAATCTGGGTGCCGCCACGCCCATTTCGATCGGAGGCGAGCCACCGGGTGCCGCGCCACCGAGTGCCGCACCCGAGCTGCCGCCCGCGCCCTCGTCTACCACACCGCCTGGCAACTCAGCCGGCGCGAACAAACAGCCCGCGCCCGCGCCCTCGCCCGCGACTGCCAGCGAGCGCAAGGCCGTCAATGATGCGGTCGCCTATATCCGTGGACTGGCGCAATTGCGGGCCCGCAACGCCGATTGGGCCGAGAGTGCCGTGCGCGGAGCGGCGAGTCTGTCGGCAGAGGACGCGCTTGCGCAGCACGTCATAGAAATTATTGCCAAGGATGTACCGGATCTGTTGCAGCAGCTCGATGGCCGCAAGGTTCAAGTCGCGCAGCATGAAGTCGTACTGCACACCAAGGGCCTTGCCGTGACTCGGATTGCGCCGGACTGGCGCGCCCGTTTTCTGATGGTGCTGACCCACCCGACAATTGCCTACGGCCTGCTTCTGATCGGCATCTACGGCTTGCTGCTCGAGGGCTACAACCCCGGTGCGGTTCTGCCGGGTGTCGTAGGCGCACTCTCGCTGATACTGGCGCTCTACGCCTTTCAATTACTGGCGGTCAACTTCGCCGGTCTCGCCCTGATTGCGTTGGGAGCGGGGCTGATCATCCTGGAATTTTTCATGCCGGCCTTTGGATCGCTCGGTATCGGTGGCCTGGCCGCATTTGTGATTGGATCGATTATCCTGTTTGACAACCATGCACAGGGACTACAGGTGGCCTTACCGGTGATTGTGGGAATTGCCATTTCCGGTGCTCTCGTGATCGCCACGATTGCCTGGCTTGCGGCCCGTGCGCGGCGCAGGCCCGTGACCACGGGTGCCGAGGCGATGATCGGCGGGCTCGTTGAAGTGATCGCCGAGGGTCGCGAGCAGTGCGTGGTGCGGTACGGTGGGGAATTATGGAATGCTCAAACCGTAAGTCCGCTGCATGCGGGGCAACAGGCCCGAATCGTCAAAGTCGCCGGCCTCACGCTTTGGATTGAACCGCAATAGAAATAGCAGGAGTAGCCCATGAACCTCTCATTGCCGATCATCGTTGCCGTGCTGCTGCTGCTGGTTGTGGCGAGCGCGATTCGCATTCTCAAGGAGTACGAGCGCGGGGTCATGTTCACGCTGGGTCGATTCACCGGCGTCAAGGGCCCCGGCGTGCGACTGGTCCTGCCGGTGATTCAGCAGATGAAAACACTCGAGCTGCGCACCGTGGTGCTGAATGTACCGAAGCAGGACGTGATCTCCCGGGACAACGTTTCGGTGAAGGTGAGCGCGGTCGTCTACTTTCGCATCGTCGATCCGGAAAAAGCGATTCTGCAGGTCGTCAATCCGTACGAAGCCACCAGTCAGCTCGCGCAGACCACGCTGCGCTCGGTGGCCGGGCAACACGAAATGGACGAACTATTGTCTCAGCGCGATCGGTTGAATGCGGCGATCCAGCAGGTGCTTGATCTCAATACCGCGGCATGGGGCGTCAAAGTCACCAATGTCGAGATCAAGGACATTGATCTGGACGAAACCATGATCCGGGCCATGGCCCGCCAAGCTGAAGCCGAGCGTGCCCGACGTGCCAAGGTGATCCACGCGGAAGGTGAGAAGCAAGCGGCACAAGCGCTCGCCGAAGCAGCGCAGCTGCTATCCAGCGAGCCCGCCTCGCTACAGCTGCGTTACCTGCAAACGCTCGCCGATATCTCCAATGAAAAGAGTTCGACGATCGTATTTCCATTACCGCTCGATCTGATCGCTCCGCTCCTGCGTCGCTAGACGTAAAAGACAGTTTGGCGCGCTGGAATCTCAAGCCCAGCGACTTGGAGCTCGATGTTACCGAGTCTGCCACTCGGCACATCGGGAACGCATAGTCGAACTTTGCGCGGACTGGCCCAGAGACACGAAAATACTAATAAAATCCGCGTCTTGTAGATGCTTCGACTCATTCCTTAATGCGTCGCGCGCCGCCCCCTTTAAAGGTTTTGATTCCGCTGACCGATAACGTAGAGGCCATGGCCTCGAGACTCAAAATCAGCGCACATCCGGACCGCCAGTCACTGCAGAGCGCGGTGGACTACCACCTGGAAGTCACGCTCGCGAAAAGCTCACACAACGCCGATCCGGAGGACTACCACCTGGCCCTCGCGCTCGCCATCCGCGAGCCGGTCATCCGCGCAATGAATGCCACCGAAGCGCGCGTGCTTCAGGCCGGCGCCAAGCAGATTCATTACCTGTCGATGGAGTTCCTGATCGGTCGGCTGCTGGCCAACAACCTGCGCAATCTTGGCCTCTACGATACCTGCGCCGAAGTCGCGGCGGACATGGGCCTGAATCTGACCGACGTGCTCGAAGCCGAATGCGATCCCGCGCTCGGCAACGGCGGACTGGGCCGATTGGCGGCCTGCTTTCTGGATTCGCTGGCGAGCCTGTCCTATCCAGGCTATGGCTACGGCATCAACTATCAGTTCGGTCTGTTCCGGCAGACCTTCATGAACGGCTTCCAGCGCGAGCAGCCTGACAACTGGGCCGTGCACGGAACGCCGTGGCATATCGAGCGCCGTGAACAGAGTTCGATGATTCCAATCTACGGCCGCCTCGAAGGGGATCTCGACGAGGGCGGCCAATACAATCCCCATTGGCTCGACTGGAGCTCACTGATCGGGGTTCCGGCCGACATTCCTGTGGTCGGCTATGGCGGACGGTGCGTCAACTTCCTTCGGCTCTACACCGCGCGTGCCCCAGCGGAATTCGACATGGCCATCTTCAATGACGGCGACTACCTGCGCGCCATGGAGCGCCAGGTAGCCGTGGAAACCGTGTCGAAAGTGCTCTACCCATCGGATTCCGCGGAAGCGGGTCGGGAATTGCGCTTCATTCAGGAATACTTCTTCGTTGCCTGCGCCATGCGCGATATCTTCCGGCGCCACAGTTGCGCAGGCCACCGCGTTGACGAGTTCGGCCAGTACAACGCCATCCAACTCAATGATACCCATCCGGCGCTAGCTGTTGTCGAGCTGATGCGCACGCTGGTGGACGAGCATTGCTTGAGCTGGGATACCGCCTGGGAGATGACGCAGCAGACCACCGCCTACACCAATCACACGCTGCTGCCAGAAGCCCTCGAGCGCTGGCCCGCCACGCTGTTCGAGCGTGTACTGCCGCGACACCTCGAAATCGTCTATGAAATAAATCGCCGCTTTCTCGGCGAGGTGGCGATCCGGCATCCCGGTGATGACGCGCGCCTGGAGCGCATGTCCATCGTTCAGGAGCAGCCGCACAAGGAGATCCGGATGGCCCACCTGGCCATCGTCGGCAGCCACTCTGTAAATGGCGTGGCGGAAATGCACTCCGAGCTGGTCAAGAGCCAACTGGTGCCGGATTTCTACGAACTATGGCCGGGCCGATTCAACAACAAGACCAATGGTGTGACGCCCCGTCGCTGGCTGCTGAACTGCAATCATCGCCTGGCCGCGCTCATCAGCGAGGCGCTGGGCACAAAATGGATCGCCGATCTTGGCGAACTGGCACGCCTCGAGCCGCTGGCCGCCGATGCGGCGTTTCGCCGGGCCTTTCGAGACGTCAAACTGAAAAACAAGACTGATCTGGCACGACGCGTGCGCTCGGCCACGGGTGTGACGATCGATCCAAACACGATGTTCGACGTGCAGATCAAGCGCATCCACGAGTACAAGCGCCAATTGCTCAATGCGCTGCACATCATGCATCTGTACTGCCGCATTACCGAGGACAACTGCCCTCTGCTGTCGCCGAAGACCTTCATTTTCAGCGGCAAGGCAGCCCCCGGCTACGTGCTCGCCAAACTCATCATCAAACTGATCAACAACATCGCCCGAGTCGTCAACGCTGACCCGCGGGTCAATCGCTCACTGCGCGTGGTGTTCTATCCGGATTACAAAGTGTCGGTTGCCGAGCTCATCGTGCCCGCTGCCGACCTGTCGGAACAGATTTCCACGGCGGGCTACGAAGCCTCCGGCACCGGCAACATGAAACTTGCCATGAACGGTGCACTGACCATCGGCACTCTCGATGGCGCCAACGTGGAAATCGCGCGTGACGTGGGTGCTGACAACATCTACATCTTCGGGCTGACCGCCGGAGAGATCATACAGCGGCGGCTGCTGGGCAACGCGGCGCAGGAGGTCTACGACTCCAACCCGCATGTACGCCGAATCATGACGCGTCTGCTCGATGGCACGTTCAGTGCTGAGGATCGCGGCCTGTTTGCTCCGATCGCGCGCGCACTACTCGATCAGGGCGACCATTACATGCATCTGAGTGACTTTGCCGACTACGCGCAGAAACATGAGCGCGCGGCGCGCGATTATTGCGACTCAGAGACCTGGGCCGCGCGGGCGATCACCAACGTGGCGCGCAGCGCGCGCTTCTCGAGTGACCGCACAATTCAGGAGTACGCCACCGAGATCTGGGATCTGCAACAGGTCGTGTGACGGGCCGCAAAGGAGAGATACGTGCTACTGGAAGATGTACCTGAAGGCGATTGTCTGGTGGTCAGCCTCAAGGAAAAGAGGCTCGACGCCGTGATTGCGGCCAGTTTCAGAGACGCGCTGGTCGAGCGCATTGACCAGGGGCAGCGCAACATTGTGCTCGATATGGCCCAGGTCAGCTTCATGGACAGCAGCGGGCTCGGGGCGGTGGTGTTCATTCTGAAGCACCTCGGCCACAAGGGACGGCTGCACATCTGTGGAGTGACGCCGGGGGTCATGGCCGTTCTGAAGCTGACCCGAATGGATCGGGTGCTGAAGACCTTCGAGACTCGTCAAGCCGCTATCGCGGCCTAGTGCGTGGAACGCCCCGCGCCGCTGCATCTGGTCGTTCCGGCGACGCTACTGGACGCGCGGGCGGCTACCGAAAGGGTCGTTAACCTGTGCGGCCGCTTTGGCACCGAAGATCGTGCCCGCTACGCCACCGCGGTCATGGAATGGCTCGTGAACGTCGTCAAGCACAGCTACGGCCATGCCGCGGGTGCGCAAATCGCGATACGTGTGGTCGCGGGCCCTGAGGCCATCGAATTGATGGTCGAGGACACGGGCTCAGGGATGGCGCCCTGGGAATTCGAAGCGGCGCCCTCCGAGCTCCTGTTCGATCATGCGGACCTCGCGGCGCTTCCCGAGTCCGGAATGGGACTTGCCATTATCAAGTCGGTCATGGACAGCGTTCACTACCAGAGCGAACACGGCATCAATCGGCTCACGGCTGTCAGGCGTTGGGAGCGATGAACACTCCGGGCGATGCGGCGCTGGACAATCGCCTGCGCATGGACTTGGAACTCAAGGCGGAAATCATCAAAGCCTTGCGTGTCCAGCGCGAGCACGATGGCGAAACGGCGCGTGAACAGGCGGCGCTCATGGCTGCGGTCAGCGCCGAGTTGCATGCTCGGGCGACGGCCTTGGGTTTGCTGCTCGCGGAGCGCGACCCGGCCGCCGTCCAGCGCGCCGCAGAGAACCTGACGGCGGTAAGCGCTGACCTCGCCGACTATACGGCGGCAAAAACCGGCGAACTGGTGCTCGGGCGCGAGCCGGTGCATCTTCGTCAATTGCTGTTGCGTTTCGAAAGCCGCTCTGCGGTCGAACTGCGCGTGGCTGCAAATGTTCCGGAGCGCGTCATTGCCGATCAGGCGAAGTTATCCAAGATACTGTCGTACTTTGTCAGCGAAGGTCTCGAAGCGGTTGGGTCTGGTGTGCTGGTGCTTGAAGTCACTTCGAGCGACACCGACGGTGGGGCCGTGGGGCCGGAGGTGATGTTTGCCCTGCATCATCACGGCACGGACCGCAGCCGACTGTCAGGCGCAACTCCGCCCGCTCCCTCGCCCATGAGGCGGCTGCGCGCAGCGCTCGCGCAAGCGCTGTGTGAGCTCATGGGTGCGACGCAGGCACTCATGAGCCTGACGCTGCCACTGCAAAGCGCCGCGGATCAGGCGCATACGGGAATATTTCGTCTCGCCGTGTCCGAGGCCGCCGCGGCCAACTCATCGCCCGAATTCATGCCATCCCCTGACGCCGATGCATCGATTGATTTGATGTACCTCGACCGGCAGCTAGGCTCGCTCGCACCAGTGATCCTGGCGCGCACTGCGCCCGCATTTATCGCCCAGGCTCAGCGCCGGATGACCGACCTTCATGTGGCGCACGATATCGAAGACCTTGAGCGGCTGCGGGCCGTCGCCCATGCCTGGAAAGGCTCCGCGCTCAGCGTCGGTGCGCGCGGGCTGGCAGCACTGCTCGATGCGATTGAGAAGCAGACCGCCGTGGGCCGGCTCCCGGGGTCTGGTCCGATATGGCAGGTTCGCAGCGCGCTGGATCGCGTCGTGCGCGCGCTTGAGAGCTACGGTGAGCCTGGCGGAGGCCGGCGTGAACGCGCCTGAGCCAGCGTTTGTGGCAGCGGACCGTAACGATGTGCCATCGCGGCGCAAGATTCTGCTGGTGGAGAGCGAAGAGGACCAGGGCATCTACTGGAGCGCCGTGCTGTCCTCCTTGGGGTTTGAAGTACTCAGGGCCACGACCCTGGATGCTGCGAGCGCGATGCTGGCCGCCGGACCGAGCATCGTCGCGTGCAGCTCATGGGTATCCGACGGGCGTGGTATCGAGCTCTTTGCGCAGTTGCGTCAGCGCCAGGAGCTGGCGCTGGTCTACCTGGTGCTGCTGACCAGCAGCGTTGGGCAGGAAGAGGTCATTGCCTCACTGCGCGGCGGCGCCAACGATTGCATCGACATGGGCGCCTCCTATGGCGAGGTTCGCGCGCGGCTGGAACTCGCCGAACGGGTGATTTCACTCAATGAAGCCCTCCACCAAAAGAGTGCGGCACTCAGCGATGCGTTGAGCGTGATTCAGACCGAGTTGCAATCGGCGGCAGGACTGCAGGCGGCCATGCTTCCCAAGGCGCTCGACTACCAAAGCTTTCAGATTCGCACGCTGTATCGACCCAGCGATCTGCTCGGCGGGGATATGGTCGGACTGACGGCCGTGGATGGGGACCGGATCGCTTTCGGCCTGATTGATGTCGTGGGCCACGGCACCGCCTCGGCGTTGATCTCGTGCAGCCTGATTCGCGAAATGATGGATCGGATGGTCGTGTTGTTGCAGGGCACAGGCGGCGAGGCTTCGCACGATTGCGGCAAAGTCGTGATTGAGGAACTGAATCGCCGCTACTGCCGACTCAATATTCCTGGCATGTACTTCACCGCCCTCGCCGGCGTGCTCGATGCGCGGCGTGGGGCCGTGAGTTACTGCCAGGCGGGCCACCCGAGCCTCGTTTGCTTTGATCCCGCAGCGGGCTGGACCGAGCTGGAGGACAGTGGCTACCCCGTGGGGCTGTTTGAGGACGCAGAGTACGCGCATCGGGAGGTCCAACTCACGCGCGGCCAGATTCTGCTCGCGGTGTCGGACGGATTCCTGCGGCCGCAAGCCGATGATCCCGGCGGCAGCGTCGAACTGCTGCGGGCTCTGCCCAAATCGCCGCAGCAGGCCGAGGAGATCATTGAGCGACTGAACCACCTCGCCGCGCAGGTACACGGTTCCGAGCGTGATGACCAAAGTGCCATGGTCATTCGCCATGCCCTGTCAACGCCCGAGATTATGTAAGCGATCGATTGGATCGCGGCGTGTGATGCGCATCACGTCGAGGGCGTTTTCGGCATTCGTTCACACCATAGTGTCTAAAGTTTCCTGCCGCACCGCCGACATCTCACACAGACGCCGGCCAAAGGCGCACCGCTCGGCCGTTCCGGCAGTGCGCGACCCGGCTTTAAGTTGGCCGCAACGGCGGGAGAACGGAAACAATGACCGCGGCACCTGCGCCGACGACACCGGCGGGAACACCTCACGTCGCGCACGACGATCCGTCGTTTGGCTTGACCGAGCAGGCGTTGCGCGAGTTCGCGGGCCTCGCTGCGCTGGTCTGTGAAGCTCCTTTCGCATCCCTGGTATGTCGCGGTGTCGAAGTTGCAAGGAGCCGCACGCCCGCGCGTGCCGACGCCGATTGCTTTCCGGACCACCGTGCGTTCGACCAGTACACGCTTCTCTGCGCTGAAGCATTCGAAGTGCCGGATGTGACTCGGGATCAGCGCTTTGCCAGCGCAGACCCGATCGCAGGCGCGCCCGAAGTGGCCTTTTACGCAGGCGCACCATTGCTTGCTGCCGATGGCCGGGCGTTCGGCATACTCGCGGTTCTCGATCTGATCCCGCGCCGATTGAGCCCTGCCCAACGGGCGGCACTGATCGCGCTTGCCAGACAGGCATCGGTGCAGGTTGCGCTGACAGAGGAACTGATCGTTGCGCGCTCACTTGCCGACAGCGCGCAGACGGTCCCTCGCCATGCGTTCGAGCAGGCGCCGATCGGCATTGCCTACGCGGACCGCGAGGGACGGTTCCTGCGCTGCAATCGAACATTCAGCCAGATGCTGGGCTACAGCCCCGGTGAGCTCGAGAACATGTCTATCGGGCAGCTCACGCACGAAGCGGACTTCGGACACAACGCCACCGAGATCGGGCGGCTTTGGCGCGGTGAGATCGACTCCTACTCGCTCGAGAAGCGCTACTTGTGCAAAGACAAGAGCGCCATTTGGGTTCGTGTGACTGCGGCGCTGGTTCGCAACGCGAGTGGCGCCCCGGATTGCTCGGTCGGCTTTCTGGAGGCCATCTCCGACCGCAAGCAAATGGAGGAGGCACTGCGGCAGAACAAAAACCTGCTCGAGACCGTGATCACCGACGTCCCGTTCGCGATCATGGCCTGCGACAACGACGGGCACATATTCATGGGCAACCCGGCGGCCGTCGATCTGTTTGCGATCAGCGCAACGGGAGACGCCAATCCTGATGCGTCGGTACGGTACCCGTCTGGCATCGATGTTTTTCTGCCGGACGGCGTGACACGCGTGGCCGACGAAGATCGGCCGCTGGCGCGTGCACTGCGTGGCGAGACCGTTAGCAATGTGGAACTCATCTTGGCACGACGCGGCGGCCGGCCACGAACGACGCTCGGAAGCGCGCGGCAGCTCCTCGCCCAGAGCGGCGAGTGTCTCGGCGCGGTCGCCGTCGCCCAGGACATTACCGAACGCAAGGAATCCGATCTCGAGCTTGAGCGCATCCACAAGCAGTTGCTCGATGCCTCGCGCCTCGCGGGAATGGCGGAAGTCGCATCCAACGTCTTGCACAATGTCGGCAACGTCCTCACCAGCGTCAACGTCTCGGCGAGCCTCGTGGCTGAGTGCGTCAAGGATGCGAAAGTGGCGGGGCTCGGCCGTGCAGCGGCCCTGCTCAAGGAGCGCGAGGCGGATCTGACGGCGTTCCTGACCACGGACGAGCGCGGCCGGAAGCTGCCGGCTTACCTGGCGCAGCTCGCGGAGCAGCTGCAGGGAAACCAGCGGCTCGCTCTCAAGGAGCTCGGTTCTCTGCGCGACAACATCGATCATATCAAGGAGACGGTGGCCATGCAGCAGAGCTACGCGAAGCTGTGCGGCGTCGCCGAGACCGTGGCCGTGGCCGCTCTGGTCGAGGATAGTCTGCGCATGAACGCCGCTGCGCTTGCCCGCCACGGCGTCGCCGTACGCCGAGAGATTGACGACGATGTCCCGCTGATTAGCGTCGACAAGCACAAGATCCTGCAGATCCTGGTCAATCTGATACGCAATGCGAAGTACGCCTGCGATGAGTCGGATCGCCCGGACAAACTTGTAACCATTCGGGTGCAGGCCCATGAGCGGACGGTGCGGATCTGCGTCATCGACAACGGCGTCGGAATTCATCCGGACAACATGGGGCGCCTCTTCCGGCATGGCTTTACGACGCGCAAGACCGGGCATGGGTTCGGGCTGCACAGCGGGGCGCTCGCCGCCAAGGAACTCGGTGGCTCGCTCACGGCACACAGTGAGGGGCCCGGATGCGGGGCGAGCTTCATCCTGGAACTGCCGCGCGGAGAGGTGCATGGCTAAACACCCTGAGATCGGCGCGCCGCGACTTCTGGTCATCGACGACAACGTCGCGATCCACCAGGATTTTCTCAAGGTCCTCGGCTCTACACCGGAGAAGGCGGCAGAGAACGAGTTTTTAGCCGCGGAAGCGGCGCTTTTCGGGGAGCCGGTTGAAGTCTCCGAGCGGCCCACGTTCACCATCGACTCGGCGCACCAGGGTCAGGAAGGCGTCGAGAAGGTGCGACAGGCGCTGGAGGAGGGGCACCCCTACAGCATGGCATTCGTCGACATGCGGATGCCGCCCGGCTGGGATGGCCTGGAGACCATCGAGCATCTCTGGGCGGTCGATCCGCACATACAAGTCGTGATCTGCTCCGCGCACGCCGACTACGACTGGATGGACGTCATACAGCGGCTCGGCCATTCCGATCAGCTGCTCGTGCTTCGAAAGCCATTCGAGCCCATCGAAGTGCTCCAGTGTGCCAACTCCCTGACCAGCAAGTGGCGCAATGAGCGCATCATTCGCGCCCAGGTTGCCTCTCTCGAGCGGGATGTCTCTGTCCGCACCCAGGGTCTTGAAGCCGCCACCCGACAGCTGCGGCATCTGGCGACCCACGATGCGTTGACCGGGCTGCCCAATCGCGTACTGCTCGACGATCGCATCGCGCAGGCCCTCACCCACGCTCATCGTGAGAGGCACTCCTTCGCAGTGATGCTTTGCGACCTGGACCGATTCAAGCTGATCAATGACTCGCTGGGCCACCACGCCGGCGATCACTTGTTGCAGGAGGTCGCGCGCCGGCTCACGAACGTGGTCCGGGACGTCGACACCGTCGCGCGTCTGGGCGCCGACGAATTCATCATCGTCTTGAGTCCGCTAACCAGCCGAAAAGATGCCGAAGTGGTTGCGCAGCGAGTGATCGGAGCCATGCAGCCTGCGGTGGAAATCGCCGGCATCACGATCCACGCCTCACTCAGCATCGGCATCGCTTTTTACCCCGACGACGGTAGTTCCGTCGAAACGCTGATCGCGCACGCCGACGCAGCGATGTTCGCGGCAAAACAGCGAGGTCGCAACAGCGTGCAGTGCTACGCGGCCGGAATGGATGCCGGAACGCACGAGAAGGTTCGGCTCGAGAGCGACCTGCACACGGCCCTTGCGCTGCGACAGTTTGAACTGTACTACCAGCCCAAGGTCGACACGATGTCGGGCACCTTCTACAGCGCTGAGGCCCTGATCCGCTGGCGGCACCCGGAGCGCGGACTGGTATCCCCCGCAGCTTTCATACCGCTTGCGGAGGAATGCGGCTTGATCGGCCCGATCGGTGAATGGGTCCTACGCGAAGCCTGCCGTCAGGGACGCGCCTGGCAGCAGGCCGGGTTGTCACCGGTCCGAATTGCCGTGAACGTGGCCGCTTCGCAGTTCCGGGCCGGCGATCTGGTCGAGACGATTCACCAAGCGCTGGCCGACGCCGAGCTCGAGGCGCGATTCCTCGAAGTGGAGCTCACCGAGAGCGCCGTCATGAGCGACCCGGAGGAGTCCATCAAGATTCTCGAACAGCTCAGCGAGATGGGCGTGCTCGTGTCGGTCGATGACTTCGGCACCGGCTATTCCAGCATGAGCTATCTGCGCCGCTTCCCGATCGATCAGCTCAAGATCGACCGCAGCTTCCTGAGCGAGATTACGGCCCGATCGGATGATGCCTCCATCGTGGGCGCGATCGTTTCACTCGCGCACAATCTGCGCCTCAAGGTCGTCGCCGAGGGCGTGGAGACCGTGGCGCAGCTCGACTTGCTCAAGACATTGGGCTGTGACCAGTATCAGGGGTATCAATTCAGTCCGCCGGTTCCGGCCGCCGAGTTCGAGAGCCTCATGCGCGGCGTCTACGCCAATGGCGCGGATCTCGCGAACGACGATGCGCTGCGCACACGCAGCAAGCTTGCGGCGCGCCGCCGAAGATAGATCAAGTGCCGATTGGTGCTCATCGCGCAGCGTGGGCGGTGGCATCGTCATTTTTTTGGCTTCGGAACTCATTTTAACAGTGCCCTTTGTTCGGCATCTCATCGGGGATTTCCTGTGATGGTGTGAAAATATAATAGGATCAATGGCTTATAGTAAAATCTGCACCCTCTGACCGGGCCCGCACGTCCACCCCTATCCCCGGTCGAATTGCAGAAGACCAAAGGACCGTCACATTTTCGCGTGGCCCACTGCCTTAGCCTCTCGACTTATGTGTGAGCGTTACGCCCTTCCGGGCCAGCTCGCCGCGGAACGCGAGTTCGTGCCGGCGCAAGCCTGGTGGAAATTCGCCGCGAGATTCAACGTCGCGGGACAGCAATACGTGCCCGCAATCCGGTTGCACGACGGGCAGTCTGAGGCTGTGATGATGCGCTGGGGCCTGATTCCTTCGTGGGCCGAGGGTCAACCTACTGGTGAGCCGCCCACATGCGTTGAGGCCGATCAGATCGAACGCTCCACGATGCATCGAGCGCCCTGGCTCAACGGCCAGCGTTGCATCCTGCCGATCGCAGGATTCTACGCATGGCGACTCACGAGCACGAAGTACCGGCAGCCATACTTCATTCGTCTGATTAATCGGTCAGTGTTCGCTCTCGCAGCCATCTGGGATCGCTCTGAGGCTGAGGACGATGATGTGATCGAGAGCTGTTCCATTGTGTGCGTGCCCGCCAACGATCTCATGATGAAAATTGCCAACACCGAGCGTCGAATGCCCGCGATCCTGAAGCGCAGAGACTACGGCACCTGGTTGCGGGGGACGCCGGTCGAGGCGAAAGGCGCGTTACAGCCTTACAGGTCGGATTGGATGCAGGCACACGAAGTCAGTCCGCGCGTCAACTCTACCGCACCGGACGATGCCGGTTTGGCTCGTCCCGCCTACTGGGCGCCGCCCGCGAGAGAGGATTCAACCGATACGGCAAGCACCAATAACCAATTGACTCCTGCTTAGCCGCCAGGCCAAGCATCTTGCCGTTGATGGCATTTTGATGCCGCGCAAGCCCGTCGTACCATGCGCCCACCATGGCACGGATCTTCATCACCGGCTCCGCCGATGGCCTGGGCCAAATGGCAGCGCGGCTGCTCGTCGCGGGTGCTCACCACGTCGTATTGCACGCCCGCCACGTCGAGCGCGCCCGTGAGGCGCTTGCCGCCGTTCCGGGCGCGCAGTCCGCGGTCTTCGGCGATCTCTCCCGCGTCAGCGATATGCATTCGGTCGCCGTGCAGGTCAATGCACTTGGGCCGTTCGACGCCATCATCCACAACGCCGGGATCGGTTACCGGGAGCGCCGCCGCATCGCGACCGTCGATGGCCTCCCCCAGCTATTCGCGGTCAACACGCTGGCGCCCTACGTCCTGACCGCACTCATTCAAAGGCCGCGACGACTGGTGTATCTCAGCTCGGGCATGCATCAGGGCGGCGACGCTTCGCTGCGCGACCTGGAATGGAACACGCGGCCTTGGAACGGCGCCCAAGCCTATTCGGACTCGAAGCTGCACGACGTCATTCTGGCGTTCGCGGTGGCCCGGCGCTGGCCGGCGGTACGCTCGAACGCGCTCGAGCCGGGCTGGGTGCCCACCAAGATGGGTGGCCCAGGCGCGCCCGATGACCTCGAGGCCGCGCCCCAGACGCAGGTCTGGCTGGCGATCAGCGACGATCCCGCAGCTTTGGTCACCGGCGAATACTTCTACCATCAGCGCTTGCGCACGCCGGTACCGGCGGCGCGCGACCCAAACGTTCAGGATCGACTGCTCGATGTCTGTGCCGCGCTCTCGGGCGTTCCATTCCCGCCTTGAAGGCGGCACAGTCGCCCGCACGCAGAATTTCCTCTCCGGCGTCGGTCAGAACCACGACCTCGCCATTCAGCAAGGCCTTAGTATTCTTCGTCCGCGACGTAGCTACCGATACGCTGCACGAGGTCTGGTGAGCGTTTGGCAAGGATGGCGCCGTAGATGACCGAGGTTACTAGCAGGCCAAGGGCCAGATACGGGTAGATGTTGAACGGATAGGATTGGCCGGGCTCGATCAGGCCGTAGAGCGGGAAGAGCATCAGGCCGGTGCCGAGCAGCGGGACGATGAGATGCTTCACCGGGCTGAAATCTTCCCGATGGTTTTTCAGCATATAGACCGGCAGCGCCAGGTTGGTGATGAGATAGGTCACGATGATCGGGATGGTGCCGAGCGAGCCGGTATCGCCGAACAGCGTCACCGGGTCGATGTTATAGGCATAGCCAAAAACGAGGACGATGGCGAGCGCGACCAGGATGAAGGTCCACATCGCGATATGCGGGGTTTTATGCTGGGGGTGGATTTTGCCGAAGAAAATCGGAAGCAAACCCTCGCGGCTAGAGCTGAAGAGAATGCGCGCCTGGGCGTTGGTTAGGCCAATGAGCGCGGAGAAGATGCTGGTGAGGCCCGCGATATAGGCGACTATCAGCAGCCCGGCGGCGGAGGCCTTGAAGGCATCGACATACGGGATGAGGGAGTTGCCGATTGCGGTGGCGTCGTTGTGGAAGGCGATCTCCGTGCCGTAGGCCAGAAGGACATAGAGCACACCGATGGCCAGTGTGCCGGTGATGAGGGCGCGCGGCACGTTGCGGCGGGGGTTGGTGGTTTCCTCCGCCAGCATGGCTGAGTTCTCCCAGCCGACGAAGAGGTAGATGGCGAGCGGAAAGCCTGCGCCGACGCCGGCCAGGCCGCCGGATATGCTCGAAGGCAACAGCGGTGCCCAGGTGATGGCGGCATGGTTGACCACCAGCATGAGGATGGCGCCGATGACCAGCAGCAACAGCTCGAAATAGAAGAAAATGGCCGCCCAGGTGGTGGAGAGGCTGATGCCGCGCGACACCAGAAGCCCGACGACGGCGGTGGCGAACACACTAAGCACCTGCCAGGGGATGTTGACGCCAAGGAAGAGTTGCAAGGTGCTATGCGCCCAGCCGCCGGAGATGACGACGACCGAAGAAGCGGCGATGCAATAGCCGACGACCACGAAAATGGAGGCAGCAGCACCGGCGGTGGGGCCGAAGGCCATGCCTATGAAGGTGACGAAGGAGCCGGTGCTGGGGCGGTACTTGGAGAATTCCGCCAGCGTATTGGTGAGGAAGAGAATGACCACCATGGCCAGCAGGATGGTGAGCGGGGCGCCGACGCCGGCGCCGGAGACAATGACGCCGAAACCGAAGAAAAAGCTCATGGCCGGTGCGATGTTTGCCAGCGTAGAGGCGATGATTTGCGATAGGCCGAGACTGTCCTTTTGAAGACGATGTGCGGTCCGAGCTGGTAGAGCCATGTGCGGTTTCTCTGATTCTTTCGTCGATTTGATTAAATTTGTGTAACGGCGGGAGCACCGTAAGAAAAGCTGAACGGCGGTCGTTGGCCTGCAGCCTTTCCTACAGCCGTTAGGCGCTTAGCGGCGCAACTCGCCGCACGGACAGCACATTAGCTGCACTGAAGACAAGCAGGCTTGCCACACCCAGCGCAGCTTCGAGGTATAGAAATCCATTGGCGCCCCACTGCGTATGAGCCCATCCCTCCAGCGCAGTCATGTAAGCGATGGGCATATTTGAGAGGGACGCGAACAAATTATATTTGGTCGCCGCCGCGCCGAGCCCTATCGCCTCGAGCGTCACGGCCGAGAAGCCTGCAAAGCACAGGCCGTTCACAAACGCATAGGCGAGCGTGAACTCGATGTACGCCGCTTGCGTATGGGCAGAGACGGCCATTGCGACCACGCACAATGCCATGATCAAGCCATACGCAACGTAAGCGAATTTGCGATTGAATCGATCGCAAACATAGCCGCCAACGATGCAACCGAGGGCCGATACGAGCCCGCCCAGGGCGCCGTTGACCAATGCCACGGTTTGGGCGGATGCCTGCCAATCGTCAGCCACCGCCGACCAGAGATTGGAGGCTGCCCCGGTGCCGATAGGCAAAAATACCACCAGCAGTGCCAGATAGCCGGTGCGTGAACGGGTTACATGCCACAGGTCTTGGACCACAGCGATGATTTTGCGGGCGACGCCGTGTGCGCGATGTTCGTGGAGCGGCTCCGCGACGTACCACAGCGCTATACAGCAGAGCATCAAGCAGGCGCCGAGCGCAGCGCCGGTCACCCAGGGGGTTGACACTCTTTGCGCCAGCCACAGTGCCGCGCCGCCGCCAATGCCGCCGCCGCCGAGATTGCCCGCCTGAAACCAGCCGCCTGCTCGACCTTTCTGCGCCTCGGGCGTGTCATACGCCATCATCGACTCTACCGACATGGCGAGGAAAGTCGTGGCCACGCTCGCCACGAGCACGAAAATACAGAGCACGGCGAGATCGCCCGCGTGCGTGGAGAACACGGCCATTGCCGTCACACCCAGAGCGCTCAGAGTCGCTCCGATCACATACCAGCTCTTGCGAGTCAGAGTGGTGTCCACGATCGGCGCCCACAGGAACTTCCAGGTCTGAGGCGTCAGGTACAGCGCAATGAGCAGACCGACTCGCGCGACGCTCATTCCGGATTGTGACAGCGAGTAGGCCAGGGCAACCGTCAGGTAGCCGCTGACCGCTCCGAACGGCACGATCAGCACCGAATAGACAATCGGGTGGGGAGGGTGTTGCGGACCGTCGATTCGGGTCATTGATTCACGATCGATCAGGCTTCGATAAGTTTCTCGCGGATCGCGATGAGAGTGAGCTCAGATTGGTTGGTGACACGCAGCTTCTGCTTGACGTTGTAAAGATGCGTGCCGACTGTTGACGGCGAGAGGCTCAGATCCTCGGCGATGCGCTGCACGGTTGCTCCGCGCGCGAGCCGGATGAACACATCGAATTCGCGTTCGGAGAGCCGCTCAATCACGGATTTCGCGGCACCCTCGATTTCCTCGAGCGCGAGCTTCTGCGCCAGATCCTTGTCGATGTACCGCTGACCGGCGGCAACCGCGCTCACGGCTTCGAGCAATGCCTCCGGCGCGCTGCGTTTGGACAGGAATCCGAGCGCTCCTTCGCGCAGCGCCCGCCGGGCATGCATCGCATCATCGTGCGCAGACAGAGTCAGCACCCGGGCTTGCGGATGATGGGACAGGATGCGTCGTAGCGCTTCCAACCCGCCCATGCCGGGCATGGCTAGATCCATGACCACGACATCGGGGTTCAACTCGAGATAACGCTGACAGGCGATTTCGCCCGATTCCGCCTCGGCGATCACCGACATATCGGCCCGCGATTGCAGCAGGAGCCGAAATCCCATGCGCACTACGGCGTGATCATCGACCAGCAGCACGCGGATCATGCGCTGCCCGTCAGTGGAATTTCGGCGATCAAGCGCACTCCATGGGGCTCGCGCTGGCTGACGTTGAAGGTGCCGCCCAGGCGCGCGATGCGCTCGGCTAACCCGCGCAGTCCGAAATGGCCGGGCCGTACTTCAGCGGCCGGCATGCCGATGCCGTCATCCGTGACCGTCACGACGATGCGGTGAGCATCGGAATCTACCGCGATGTCGACGCGCGAGGCTTGGGCATGCCGCAGCGCATTGATCAGACCTTCCTGCACTACTCGGTATATCGCGAGCGTGATGCTCGGACCGAGCTGCACTGCGAGATCGTGCCTCACCGATAACTTGATTGAAGGATTGCGGCGTTGCCAGTCTCCGACGAGATTTTCCAGGGTATCGGCGAGCCCCAGCGTGTCGAGAGAGAGCGGCATCAGGCGCGGAATAAGTCCATGCATCGCGTCATACAGGCGCGCGGCCTCTTCAGAGATCAGGCGCGCCGCATCCCCTGTCGGCGGATCGCGCACTCCGCCCTGCGCCGCGATGGCCATCGCAAGGCTGCGAATCGCGGTCACCGACTGGCCGAATTCGTCGTGCAGCTCATGCGCGATCAGGCGCCGTTCTTCTTCGACCCGCTGCTCAACCAGCAGCGCCATCTCGCGCCGCTCATCGAGCCGCGTTTCCGCCTCATGCGCCTTGCGCTCAGCTTGCACCTTGTCCTGCACGGCTTGCGCCATGCGATTGAACGCGGTGCCGATTTCACGCGCTTCGAAGCCCTTCATCGGCGGCAAACGAAATGCGAGATCTCCTTGCTGCACGTGCCTGAAGCCGCCTGCGATGACGGGGAATGGGGCCAGCGCCCGCTCAACCGTCCAGAACGCGAGGCCGTTGACGATGATGAGCATGGCCGCCGCCAGAGCGAACAGCCGCTTGAGACCGTCCCAGGAATCGAGAACCGAGCGCGAAGAGTTCGCCTGGACCGCCAATTCGACCGAACCGGGAAGCCCGAACGTGTACGTCACGGCCTCAGGGGCCATGAGGCGCGTGAACCACGCTGGCGCCGCGCGCCCCGTCTTGTACGTCGGCGGCGGGGAACGGTACAGCACCTCCCCCGCCGTGGTGCGCAGCACAATATCGTTTGCGCGGATGTGACCGGTCTGCTGTAGGAACTGCAGCGCTAGCTCCGGGCCACCTTCAGCCGAATAGATCAATACCAGGCGACCCAGGAGCTGAGCGGCGACCCGATTCGCGGCCTCGATCTCCTCCCTGATTGACGAACGTGTCGCCTGGATTTCGGCAAAAATGAGCACCACGACGAACGCGGCGGTCAGTCCGGCCACCACGAGATTCAGGCGGGTACGCAGCTTCATCGGTGCGGGGGATGGTAACAGCGCGCCCGGATACAGGGACAGGGGCCGGAGCCGCCAGGCCGCCGGGGCCGACTCATGATTATCATGAGGTGAGTTTCATGATGATCACCTTCCTGCGGACCCCTATGCCGCGGAAGATGCGTAGGCGGTGCGACCCTTCGCCGCCGTGATCGCGTTAACTGTTAGGAGTAGGCATAATGAAATGGGAAACCCCGCAAGCCGTTGATTTCCGGTTCGGTATGGAAATCACGATGTACATTGCCAATCGCTGAAGCCTCCAGGGCGCCAGCCCGCTTAGGCGGGCTGGCGCCCGATTCCCCATCTAGATATTGAGCAGGTGCGCAACGCGCGTACCCTGTAAATGGACACGATTGCTACTAGCGCACGCCCCGCGATTGGTCGCGGTATGCGACTACAGTGGGAGCCGGCACAGAGCGCACACGTTCTGCTCTACCCGGAAGGCATGATCAAACTCAACGGCAGCGCCGGCGAGATCATGAAGCGCTGCGACGGCAACCGAACCGTTGCCGATATCACCGCGGATCTGGAGCGCACATTTGCCACCACCGACCTGGCCAATGATGTCGCGGCCTTTGTCGCTATGGCGGTGACCAAGCAGTGGCTGGAGATTCAGCCTTGAACGCAATCCTCAATGCAGCCCTCGATGCGCCGCTGAACGCACAGGTCAGCCGCCCTGACATCAGCCGGCCCGGTCCGCCGTTGTGGCTGTTGTTTGAGCTGACATACCGGTGCCCGCTGCACTGCGTGTTTTGCTACAACCCCACTGATTTCACGCGCACGGGAACCGAACTCACTACCGAAGACTGGATACGCGTATTGCGCGAGGCGCGAGCGCTCGGCTCCGTGCAGCTGGGCCTGTCCGGCGGCGAGCCGCTGGTGCGGGATGATCTTGAGCTTATCGTCGCCGAAGCGCACACACTGGGCTTTTATACCAATCTGATCACCTCCGGTGTCGGTCTCACCGAAGCGCGTCTGCAAGTGCTCAGGCGCGGAGGTCTCGACCACATCCAGCTGTCCTTTCAGGACAGCACGCGGGAAATGAACGATTTCTTGAGCAGTACGCGCACTTTCGAGCTCAAGTCCAAGGTCGCGAAGCTCATCAAGCAATACGACTATCCGATGGTGCTCAACGTCGTGCTGCACCGGCTCAACATCGACCACGTGGAGGAGATCCTGCACATGGCCGAGCAAATGGGCGCCGACTACGTCGAGCTCGCCAATACCCAGTATTACGGCTGGGCCTCGCGCAACCGCGACCAACTGCTGCCGAGCCGCGAGCAGCTGCGGCGCGCCGAAGAGGTTACCAACCGTTTTCGGGACCAGGTCGGACAGCGCATACGAGTCTTCTTCGTCGTGCCAGACTACTTCGAGCGCAGACCCAAGCCATGCATGAACGGCCTGGGCTCGATCTTTCTGACCATAACGCCCGACGGCACGGCTCTCCCGTGCCATGCCGCGCGAATGCTTCCTGGGATCGATTTCCCCAATGTTCGCAGTTCGAGCGTTGCATCAGTCTGGTACGACTCGCCAGGCTTCAATCACTTCCGCGGCGACTCATGGATGAAGGAACCGTGCCGAAGCTGCCCTGAGAAGACCAAGGATTTCGGCGGCTGCCGCTGCCAGGCCTACATGCTCACGGGCGATGCGGCGAATGCCGACCCGGTCTGCGACCTCTCGCCTTACCATCATGTCGTTACCGAGGCCGTCGCCCGCGCCGACGGGCCCCGCCTCATCGAAGAGCAGCCGCTCATCTTCCGCGACCACCGCTGAGTCGTATCGGCGCGCCGATTCCGATCATCATCCTGATCGCGCTGATTTCGCGTTAGAGCGGTAGTGGTCTCGCATTGCATCGCGACGTTCACTGCCCACTCTTATTGACGAGGGCTGCAGCTACCGTGCAAACCGCCTCATCCTGCGAACCAGTACCGCCGGAACAGCCGATCGCACCGATGATCTTACCGTCCTCGCTGAGCGGGATGCCCCCGCGCGATGCGATGACGTCATCGAGGCTCAATAGGTACTTGAAGTCGGATTTTTGCACGGCCTCTTCAAAGACCTTGGTCGGACGGCGGTACTTGGCCGCAGTGCGCGCTTTATGCTCGGCGATTGGGATTGAGGCGAGCTGTGCACCGTCCATGCGCAGGAAAGCGACCAGATTGGCGCCCGAGTCGACGACGGCGATGTTCATCGCCCAGCCCCGCTTGGTAGCCTCCGCAGCGGCCGCCTGGAGCAGCGACTGGGCACGCTGCGCCCCGATTGGCGCCCCGTAGAACTCGTTGAAGGGCATCTTGTCGGGAATAGCATCGAGACCGGCAGGTGCCGCTTGCTGGGCCTGCAAATCGGTGCCGACCAGCAGCGCCGCGCCGATGAACAGTGAAGACAAAAGCTGGCTTCGCATTGGTATTCCCCTCCGAACTAGCGAGCGCCCACTGTACTAGATGAGTGCCTGCGCAAGAAAGGGCAGACTTTCGTCCATTCGGTAATCCACCGTCGAATGGTTGTCGGGGAACTCCTCGTACCGATGTTGTATTCCCAGCTGTGGGAGAGCCCACTGCCGGTGAACCCCACTAGATCGACGAGCAATGGCAGGGGCTGTTCCGAAATATCTCCGCATACCGTCCCCTAGGCCTGCGGGGTGGGGGGTATCAGGTCGGCCCCGCTCACGAGTATCTTAGCCAAATGGCCGATTGTATTTCTGCTATGAGACAGATGTCGCAGCATGCGCAGGCCAACGCGATCGGGTGCTCCGATTGCGGACTGGTGCAGATTTTGCCGCCGGTGGCTCCCAACTCCGTGGTCGAGTGCGTTCGCTGCGGGCATGATTTGGTAGGGCCGGCCGGAGGGGGCATTGATACGCCGCTCGCATTTTCGGCTGCGGCCCTGCTGCTGTTGCTGCCCTCCGCCCTCTCGCCACTGATGAGGCTGATCTCCTTCGGTGTGCAGCGGCGCAACTGGCTGCCAACCGGCGTCGAGGCGTTGTGGAACGCTGGTTTCGCGCCGCTTGCGACGGTCGTGTTCTTGCTCAGCACCGCGATCCCTTTCACTTACCTCGGACTCATGGTCTGGGTGCTGGGCGCGACCCGACTCGGCATTGCGGCGCCGCTCGGGAAACTTTTTCGCTGGGCCGGAGCGTTGCGCCCGTGGGCGATGATCGAGGTCTACCTGGTGGGTTGCTGTGTCGCCTACACGCGCCTGCAGGCTATCGGCAACATCCATGTCGATGTCGGCGGCTGGTGTTTGATCGGCGCCACGTTCTCGGTACTGCTGGCCGCGGTGACCCTCGACGAGCGCTCAGTATGGAACGCGCTGCCGTTCCGCGATGAACCGACGCCAAGTAAGACGCCAAGTAAACGGACGATCAGTTGCGGGGCCTGCGGCCTGCTACTCGATGCAGAGCGCGAACGATCCGCCTGCCCGCGTTGCCAGGCCACGCTGCATCGGCGTAAACCCGATGCGCTGCGACGCACTCTGGCGCTGGTTGTCACTGGGTTTCTGCTGTATCTGCCGGCGAATCTGCTGCCGGTGCTTAGTATCGAACGCTTCGGCCGCGATGAGCCGAACACCATACTCAGCGGCGTACGCGAGCTGATCTCCTCGGGACTATGGCCGCTGGCGGTGATCGTGTTCACGGCAAGTATCCTGGTGCCGTTGATGAAACTGTTCGGCTTGAGCCTGATGCTGGTGCTGACGAGCTGGCGTTCACGCCGCTGGCTCATCGGCCGCACGCGCCTGTATCGATTTATCGATTTCATCGGGCGATGGTCAAGCATAGACCTGTTCATGATTTCCATTCTGGTCGCGCTGGTCCAGTTCGGAGCACTGACGCGTGTGCGCCCCGAAGGCGGCGCGGTGGCCTTTGCTGCAGTGGTCGTGATCACGATGATAGCGTCCCAGTGCTTCGATCCCCGAGTCATGTGGGACGCAACGGGTAGTAAGCCATGAGCGACACGGACGAGACACCGCCGAGCGCGCGGTCGCGGCCGCGGCGATGGTTCTCGTGGATATGGATTGCGCCACTGCTGGCTGTCGGCATCGTTATCTGGCTCGCGATTCGCGCGCTCGCCGAGCGCGGACCGATGATCACGATATCGTTCGGTGATGCTGAAGGCATCCAGGCCGGCGACACCAAAATCCGGCACAAGGACGTGGACTTAGGGACCGTCGAATCCATTTATTTGAGCCGCGACATGTCCCGGGTTTTCGTGCGGGCACGCATGCGACGCTCCGTGACCCCGCATCTGACCGCGAGTACGCGCTTCTGGATCGTACGGCCGCGGGTTGGAATCGGTGGTATCTCGGGACTGTCCACCCTGGTTTCCGGCTCGTATATCGAAATGTACCCGGGCAACGGCAAGCCACAGCGCTCCTTCGTCGGGCTCGACGAGCCGGCGGCTCTCACCCCAAACATGCCGGGACGCTCGTTTACGCTTCGCACCGACGATCTGGGGTCACTGACCGGCGGCTCGCCGATCTCCTACCGAGGCGTCCCGGTCGGCGAGGTCGAGGGCTTTCAGCTCGACGCCTCAGGCAAGCAGATCAACATCTACGCCTTCATTCGCGCACCCTACGAGCAGTTCGTGACGTCGCAGACACGGTTCTGGAATTCTGGAGGTATCGATGTGGCGGTCGGCGTCCAGGGGCTGCGGTTTCGCGCCTCATCCTGGCAACAGCTGATATCGGGGGGCGTTTCCTTCGATACGCCCGATGCAGCGCTCAATACAACCGAAAGTGAAGCTGGCAGCGCGTTTCGCCTGTACCAAAACCAGTACGACGCGCAGCGCGATCCGCGTGGCAGGACGCTGGTCTACCGCGTGAATTTCGCGGGAGGCGCCGGCGATGTCGGCCCCGGCACCGGCGTCCAACTGCAAGGCGCAGAGATCGGCCACGTCACCGAAGCGCGCCTGCAATTCGACGATGCCAGCCAGTCGTTGATCACGCGGGTCACGCTGGAGATCGATCCGACTCGGGTGGAGATCGTTCATCGTCGCGCCGATGCAGCGGGTGATCCCGCTGCGGCGCTTAGTGCGCGGCTCGAGAAGCTCGTAGCTCGTGGCCTGCGCGCCCACCTCGTGGCGGCGAACTTCCTCACAGGCGCCAAAGTCGTGTCGCTCGACATGGTGCATGACGCGCCGCCGGCGCGCATTGAGCAGGTAGACGGCTTCGCTGAGCTTCCAACCACGAGTGCCACCGACATCTCGGCGATCCTCGCCAGCGTCCAGAGCGTGCTGCATCACATTGATGCGGCCGCCGCAGGGCCCGAACTCGGACATGCGGTCAAGGAGCTCGATCGCACGTTGACCAATCTCGATCATGTCACCGCCGAGGTCGAACCGCAGATCAAACCGCTGATGGCGGCGCTGCGCGAGACGGCGGAAGCTGCTCAACGCACGCTGCAGGCCGCGAATAGCGTGCTCGGCACCAGTGCCGCCAACGGCGCGGATCTGCCGCGCCTGATCCGCGAACTGACCGAGACAGCGCGCTCGCTGCGCGACCTGACCGACTATCTAGACCGGCACCCTGAATCCCTGATCCGCGGACGCAAAGGAGACAAGCCATGAGCCGCATGAGCCTGCCAGCCGGCTTCCTGGGATGCTGCGTGCTGCTCGCCTGCGGCTCCAGCCCGCCGATGCGCTACTACACCTTGAAGGCCGTCGCGCCATCGGCGGCGCCGTCGGCGCCCGTTTCGGTCGCGTCGAATCAGGTGGTAGTACGCCTTGAGCCCGTCGTCATTCCGCCCGAGCTGGATCGACTTGAGCTCGTGAGCCACGGTAGGCCGTACCGCGTTCACATAGCGGATTCGGATCGGTGGGCTGCGCCACTGGAGGATGAGATACGCCGTATCTTGTCCGACGATCTATCCACACGACTGCCACCGCAACTGATGGCCGATCCGTACGAGCCCGCCAGCAACGAGCCGCGCCGCTTGCTATCGATCGCGATCGCGGAGTTCTACGCCGACGACAGTTGCGCGGCGACTTTGCGCGCCGACTGGACGCTGCGCGGCCCAAAGGGCGACAGTGAGCGTGGGACCGAGCAGGTGCAGATTCCCGGCAGCGAGCCCTGCGCCGGCGCAGTTCCTGCGGCGATGAGCGGCGCGCTCGCCGTGCTGGCCGATCGGCTCGTGGCGGTCATTGTCGCGCAGCCCCATGGCACCACCGCGGGGCCGTAGGCCGCCCTGGGATGCTCAGCCAGCCGCTCAGCAGGCCTCGCACACTCGCTAGGTTGGTGCGCACGCATCGCTCCGACTCAGCGTGGGACGAGGCAATAAGAACACTCTGCGAGCCAGTTCCGATTCCAGTTGCGTCTGTGGGTAGAACCGCAAAAGCAATCCGGGCTGAAAAAGTTCGGGATTGTCGCGGGCGAAGGCTTCCCATCCGCCGCCGTCGCCACGTTCACAGATGTGTTGCTGAATCAGGGCGATGTAAGCCACCGTGATGGTTTCGTGGTATCGATCCGGTTGTCCCAAGGACGCAGCGTAGTTGCGGATCGCGCGGCGGAGTTTCGGTAATCCCAAGATGGCCGATCTTGCCCTTCTCCTTCTGCCGCACAAGCGCGGTGGCTTCGTCTTCGCTCTTGCCCGCGCCCAGGCCTAAGCGACTGTTGCTGCCACAGCCGAGGCCGGCGACCGAAACGCGCAGACCCGTCCTGCCGAGTGTGGTGTATTGCATGAGAACTCATTGCTGGCGACGAAGCTTTGCGACCTCCTCGGCCGTGATTGCCGAGCGCTTCGCGCCGAAGCGGGCCGTCGCGTAGTTCGCGACGTCGGCGATCTCGACATCCGAGTACGCGGCGCCGAATGACGGCATGAAAACTCGGCTATCGGACGTTCGCCGCTGCGCGCCGGAAATTATGATCTGGGCGACATTCGTTGCGGTCGGATCGTTCACCGCGCGTGTCCCAGTCAGGGTCGCGAACCGTGACAGCGGGCCGACCCCAGTCCAGCTGTGGCAGCTCGCACACGCTTCCGCGAACACCGCCTTGCCTCGCAGATCGCCATCCATCGCAACACCTTCACGGTGGGATGCTGGGGCCGGCGTCATCTTCGGCGCCGGTAGATCCGGTGTATCGATCGTAGGCACAGAGCGCAAATACGCGACGATTGCCGTGATGTCGCTGTGCGCGAGTTGGCTCAGGCTCTTGTCCACCGCCTCACCCATCGGGCCTGCCGCCGTGCCGTGGTCGTCGGCGTGGCCGATGGCCAGATACTGGGACAGGTCGGCGTCGCTGAACGTGCCCACGCCGCTGTCGCGGTCGCCGGTGATGTTATAAGCCCGCCAGCCTGCTTGCACGGCGCCCGCGAATTTTCGTCTGTTGTTGAGCGCCTGGAAGAGATTACGTGGTGTATGGCATTCCCCGCAGTGCGCCATAGCTTCCACGAGATAGGCGCCCCGGTTCCAATCGGCGCTCTGTGCTGCATTCGGCTCGAAGCGCTGGTTCGGATTGAACAGCAGCGACCAGATGCCCATGAGCCAGCGCTGATTGAATGGAAAGATCAGCGCACTGCTAGGCGTCACCGCGTGTACGGGCTGAAGACCGAATAGATACGCCTTGATAGCCAGCGCATCGGCATCCGTGATGTAGGTGTAGCTCGCATAAGGCATCGCCGGGTAGAGATGTGTGCCATCCGGACGGATGCCCTGATGTAATGACTTCAGAAAGTTCGCGTCGCTATAGTGACCGATCCCGGTGTCCGCGTCGGGCGTGATGTTGGTCGAGTACAGCGTCCCAAATGGGAGCACGAAGGCCACGCCGCCGGCATAGGGAGCCCCGCCCGGTGCCGAGTGGCAGACCTCGCAATCCGCGGCGTGCGCGAGATACGAGCCGCGTTCTATGAGGCTGGCGCTGGCCAGTTCCGCAGGCACCCCGGTCGGATCCGGTCCGCGATAGTCGGCCATCCGCACGCGCTGGCCTCGTGCGAAGTGCATCGGACCGGGGGTGACTACGATCCATAGGAATGCGATCATCAGAATAGCGGCAATGGCGCCGAGTACCAGATATCGCCCGGGAGAACGCTTTCGGCTGGTCGCGCTCATGCCAGCTTTCTCCCTGCCAGGACGTCGCGCTCAATCGGCAGTTGACGCAGGCGGATGCCCGTTGCTGCAAAGGGCGCATTCGCGGGCGACGGTGCCGCTGCCGGTACCGCACGCTCTGCCGTGTGGGCGCGCGGGAGCGCAAAGCCGCGCAGCAGTCCGCCGCCGGCGGCCGCGCTGACCTTGAGGAACGCGCGCCGAGACGCCGCAGCCTGGCCGCTATTGAATAACGCTGTCATTGGTTTATTCGGCCAGCGCCGCTTGCTTGATGGCCGCGCGGATGCGCACATACGTTCCGCAGCGGCAGATGTTTCCGGCCATTGCGGCGTCGATATCGGCGTCGTCGGGATGGGGCGTGCTCTTCAGCAGAGCCGTGGCCGACATGATTTGCCCTGACTGGCAATAGCCGCATTGGACGACTTCGAGATCGAGCCATGCCTTCTGCACTTTCGCACCCACCGGCGTGTCGCCGATCGCCTCGATCGTCGTGATGGAGCGATCCTTGATCGATCCGACCGGGAGCAGACAGGAGCGTACGGCATCGCCGTCCAGGTGCACGGTACACGCGCCGCATTGTGCGATGCCGCACCCAAACTTCGTTCCGGTAAGCCCCAGCAGATCTCGCAGAACCCACAGCAATGGCATGTCGTCGGGGGCCTCTACCGACAGCATTTTGTCGTTGACTCGCAGATTGATCATGAGTGCATTCTCGATGGATCGGAATTGTGATGTATAGCAGTGATTTGACGAAAGGGAAATTAAAGTGCGTTAGCGTTCAGCCCGTGGGCAGAATGGCCTTGTGTTGACTTACGGTGCTGCCGTCATCGCTTTTGAGGCTGCTGAAGACGAGCGCGGAGACGATGGTTAGTGCGCCAAGAATCAGAAACGCCTCATGGATGCCGCGCATCAACGCCGGTGCATCCGCGTGAAAGCGATCGGGAACGAATAGCGCGGTGACCAGCGAGGCCGCGGCGACGCCAAAGCTGACCGACATCTGCTGTGTCGTACTGGCGATAGTGCTGGCGCTGGCGGCCTGCTGCTCGGTGACGTCTGCGTACACCAGCGTGTTCATACTCGTGTATTGCAGCGAGGTGAAAAATCCGAAGCAGAAGACCTGCAGGACCACCAACCACACCGGCGTATCCGCGCCGATGGTCGCGAATAGCAGGATCAGCACACCCAGTGCGACGGTGTTGGAGATCAGCACGCCGCGATAGCCGAAACGCGTCAGGATGCGCGGCATCGTCAGCTTCAGACTCATGGCGGCCAGCGCCTGCGGCATCATGAGCAGGCCGGATTGAATCGGCGTGAAACCGAGGCCGACCTGATATAAGAGCGGAAACAGGAACGGGATGCCGCCGATGCTGACGCGCGTGAAAAAGCTGCCGCTGACCGCGGCGCGAAACGTGCGAAGGCGAAACAGCGTTAGCCGCAGCAATGGATTAGCGGTGTGCGTGGCGTGCACTCCGTACGCGGCCAGCAACAGGGCCGACAGTGCCAGCAGTCCAAGAATCTCCGGTGTGTTAAGCCGGTGTTCACCGAACACTTCCAGCACATACGAGAGAATCGCGATACCGGAACTGAACAGGATCAGCCCGATATAGTCCAGGGGCGGAGTGCGCTCTTCACGATAGTCCGGCAGATGCCGGTAGACCAGATACAGACCGGTCAGTCCGATCGGAATATTGACAAAGAAAATGACGCTCCAGTGAAAATAACCGGTGATCAGCCCACCGGCGAGCGGGCCGAGCATCGGGCCGACCAGGCCCGGAATGGCCACGAAGCTCATGGCGCGGATAAGTTCGGATTTGGCAAACGTCCGCACCATGGTCAGTCGGCCTACGGGCAACATCATGGCGCCGCCGACGCCCTGTAGAATTCGGCACGCGACGAGCACGTGGATGTTGCTCGAGAGACCGCAGAGCATGGACCCAAGCGTGAAAACGCCAATCGCCGCGGCGAACACGCGACGCGTGCCGAATCGATTCGCCATCCAGCCGCTGATCGGGATAAAAACCGCTAGGCTCAGCGTGTAACTCGAGAGCACGGCTTTCATGCTCAGTGGCGCCACATGGAGCGCCCGGGCGATCGTGGGTACGGCGGTGTTCAGGATCGTGGTATCCAGCGACTCCATGAAAAACGCCACCGCGACCAGCCACGGGAGCAGTTGTTTGCTCGCTTCGCGCGGCGGGTGTGGAGGCGATGCGGTCATCGAAGAAGTGGCGTAATGGTAGGCGAGCCATACAATAGGGTGTTCGAGGTACAGGCGCCAGCCGGTCGAGTTGAGTCTGATGTCGGCATTTGTGAGGATTGGCAGATGAATTCCCCGGGCCTGCTTGGTGACACCACCGCGCGCGACTACTCGCGCAAATTAAAGCTCTTCAATTCAAGCTAAAGCCGGGAATGCGGCTGCTGGCTGCGGGCTGCGGAACGGGTGAGGCGCTTGAATGGTTGCACGAGCAAGTCGCGCCTGAGGGCATTGTCGTCGGCATCGATCTAGCATCGGCGCACACCGATTTGGTACCTTCTCGAAGCGATTTTCCGCGACACTTGGGGAGAACGTCTGCGACCGTACCTGTCCCAGGACGACTACCACGAACCGAGTCGCCTGGTTTACTAGCACTGTATGATTCTGCAGGAACAGGAGAGTATGGATGGCCCAAACGCTGAAGGTTCAGTGTTGCATCGCCTGGGGTGGCCTTCTGGCCGCGAAGGCATCATTCGTATCATTAGAGGATAGGCACAGTGGCAAAGATTCCTGCCGGGGTTGGTCCGCAGCATCCGCAAGTCGTGGTCCTCGTAGGAGCCACGGGTGACCTTGCTGGAAGAAAGCTGTTGCCCGGCCTGTTCCATCTGTCGACGGCCGGGTTTATCCCTGGCTGTCGGATCATCGGCGTTTCCCTGGATGACCTCGACGCCGACGGCTTCCGCAAGGTCGTACGCAAGGCGCTCGATGAGTTCTCGACCCGCAAGGTAACCGAGGCTGCCTGGAATACCTTTGCCGAAGGCCTGGACTATGTGTCGTTGGCCGCCGGTGCTGCGGTACTCAAAGCAGCAGTAGAGAAGGCAGAGCGGCCGTTCGGCGGCGAGAGCCGTCGGTTGCACTACTTGAGCGTGCCGCCCGGCGCGGCGTTATCGGCGGTAAGGTTGCTCGGGGAAGCCGATCTGGTCGACCGCTCCCGGATCATCATGGAAAAGCCGTTCGGCACCGGCCTGGCCAGCGCGGTGTCGCTGAATGCCAAGCTGCACGAGGTGTTCGACGAGGAAAGAATCTTCCGGATTGACCACTTCCTTGGAAAGGAGCCGGCGCAGAATATCCTCGCGTTTCGTTTCGCCAACGGGCTGTTTGAGCCGATATGGAACCGCAACTTCATCAACCATGTCCAGATCGATGTACCGGAGACCTTGGGTCTTGGCAGACGCGCCGGGTTCTACGAGGCAACCGGGGCGTTTCGCGATATGGTCGTGACTCATCTGTTCCAGATCCTCGCGTTTATGGCGATGGAACCCCCAACTGCTTTGGAGCCCTCGCCCATCAGTGAGGAAAAGAACAAGGTCTTTCGCAGCATGTTGCCGATCGAGCCGGCCGATGTAGTTCGCGGGCAGTACACCGGATACCGATCCGAGGACGGCGTCAACCCGCGGTCGGATACCGAGACTTTCATTGCGTTGAAATGCTCGATCGATAACTGGCGCTGGGCCGGCGTGCCGTTCTTCCTGCGCACGGGTAAGCGTCTGGCGGAGGGGCAACGGATTATTTCCATCGCCTTCAGGGAACCGCCCAGGAGCATGTTCCCGGCCGGATCAGGTATCGGTGAGCAAGGCCCGGACCATCTGACGTTTGACCTCGCGGACGCCTCGAAAGTATCGCTGTCCTTCTACGGCAAGCGCCCCGGGCCCGGCATGCGACTGGACAAGCAGAGCCTGCAGTTCGCCATGCATGAAACTGGGCTGATTGGCGATGTGCTCGAGGCATATGAACGATTGATCCTCGACGCCATGCGGGGCGATCACACGTTGTTTACAACCGCCGAGGGCATCGAGCGGCTGTGGGAAGTCTCCGCGCCATTGCTGGCAGCACCTTCGCCGGTTCGCTCCTATGCTCCGGGTTCGTGGGGACCAAACGCGATCCATCAGCTCGTTGCTCCTCATGCCTGGCGGCTGCCTTTCGAGCGAGTTTGGCGAGACCCCAATCCGCTCGGCAGCTGAGCGGGGGAATCGAGTCACCAGCTCGTCACGTGATGCCATGGCCGCGAGCACGCGGGCGAGCTAGAATCGGCGCCTAATAAAACGGGAGGGAATCCAATGCGATTTTTAATGCACATTTCGCTGCCGGCTGAGAAATTCAACGAGGCTCTGCGTGATGGCAGCGCTGGGAAAAAGATGACCCGGATACTCGAAGAAGCTAAGCCTGAAGCCGCCTATTTCACCAGTAAGGACGGTAAGCGCGGGGGCTATATCGTCGTCAACATTTTACATGCCTCGGAGATTCCTGGTCTAGCGGAGCCCTGGTTTCTGAATTTCAATGCAACAGTGGAATTCCTACCGGCCATGGTTCCTGAAGACCTACAAAAGGCCGGACTCGACGAGCTTGCCAAGAAATGGGGGTAATCGCCGGAGTGCGCTTGGGCGCCGCTCATTGGTCAGATTCATCAGGCGCTAATGAGCGTACCTATGTGGCGAGCATTCGGCGCGATGCGGCGGCGCCGCCGAGTTACCGGTTACTCCGCCTACCAAATAATGACGCGCTGCTCGGGCGGCACATACATCCTGTCGCCACGCTTTACATCAAAAGTCTCATAAAATCCGGGCTGATTGACGAGTGTGCCGATCACTCGATCATACGATATCGCATGAGGGTCGGATTGGATCAACTCGACGGCGAAACTATCCCTTATCTTCTCTCGCCACGCCTGCGCGAATCCCATATAAAACCGCTCATCGCCGCTCAGGCCATCGATCACTGGCGCCTCATGGCCCGCCAACGAAAGTTTGTACGCCTTGTAAGCGATTGCCAGACCGGCGTTATCGGCGATGTTTTCATCGAGCGTCAACTTACCGTTCAGGTGACGGCCACGTATCGGCATGAACCCGTTGTATTCGGCCACCAGAGGCTCCGTTATGGCGGCAAATCTGGCGTGGTCGTCTGCAGTCCACCAATCACGCAGATTGCCGTCGCCATCGTATTGCGAACCCTGATCGTCGAAAGCGTGACTGATTTCGTGACCGATGATCATGCCAATGCCGCCATAATTGGCTGCATCATCGGCCGCCGCGTCAAAGAACGGGGGCTGTAGAATCGCAGCGGGGAACACGATCTCGTTCATCTTCGGGTTATAAGAGGCGTTTACGGCCTGAGGCGTACTTTCCCACTCCGTACGATCTATGGGCTTGCCCAGCTTGTTGATGTTGCGCCGATATTCAAAGCTCATCGCGCGCATCACGTTGCCAACCAGGTCATCCTCGCGGAACTTGAGCGTCGAATAATCGCGCCACCGACTCGGATACCCGATCTTGATCGTGATACTTGCCAACTTGACCGGCGCCTGCGTCTTGGTCTGCGGTCCCATCCACTCCAGCGCACCGATATCCAGCCGGTATGCTTCCAGCAGGTTCTTGACCAGCAAGTCCGCGCGCTGCTTGCTCTGCGCCGAAAAATACTTCGCTACGTAAAGCTTCCCCAGACCCTGACCTACCGATTGATCGACCAGCATCACACCGCGTCTCCAGCGCGGCTGGTTCTCTGGAACGCCCTGCAAAGTCGTGCTGTAGAACGCAAAGGCTTCATCCACGTACGCCTTCGATAGATAGGGTGAAAAGTCCGACAGCAGATGCCATCGAAAATACGCTTTCCAGGTCGCGAGCGGGGTCTCGGCCAGCGCTCTGGCGAAGCCCTGTAGGTAGCTCGGCTGACTGATGATCAAATAGCTCACCTTGCCGTCTATGCCCGCAGCGACTAGGTAGCGGTGCCAGTCGTAGCCGACCGAGATCGATCCGAGACTGGCAATGTCGGCCTTGTTGTATGTTTTTGCCGGATCGCGGTTTTCGGCCTTGGTCCACTGTGCCTGCGCCAGCTCGGTTTCTAGAGCCACGATGGCGGCCGCTTCCTGCGCAGCGTTGTGATCGCCGAGCTTTTCCAACGCGGCCGCAATATGCACTTGATATTTTTGGCGGATCAGGCGCAGGGTCGTGGCGTCATCTCTTAGGTAGTAGTCTCGATCCGGCAGACCCAAGCCATCCTGCTGGATGTCAAATACGTACCGGGTCGCATCCCTACTGTCCAAATGCACGGACAGACCGTAAGGAACGGTGACGCCAAGCTGCTGCAGGTGTGCGATCAGCGCGGGGATGTCCCGCTTGCTCTTGATCGCCCCGATCCCCGCGAACTCCCCGGCTAGCGGCTTGCTGCCTAGCCGTTCGATCCTGGGCTCGTCGAGAAAGCTATTGTAGAGCGTTCCAATCCTCGATTCGTCGCTGCCCGGCGAGGCATCGGCGTCCTTGGCGGCCGCTTCAATGATTTCCCTGAGCTGTCTCTGGGAATCGTCATAGAGCTTGGAGGCGGTGCCATAGGCAGGCCTATCGGCCGGAATGTCGATCGTGGCTAGCCACTTGCCATTGACGTATTGGTAAAAATCGTCCTGAGGGCGGACATGGGGATCGAAATATTGCGTGTCGATACCCGATTTCTGGGCCCCAGCCTCCGTTGGAATTTGCGCGGTGGCCGTCTGCCAGCAAACGATCGCCAGCAGTCCGCCAAAAATCAGATCCGAGCTCGAGCGAATCATGGATTGTTCCTGCCGAGGGTCTGCGCCGGTGGCCAATTCTATGGTGCTTCGGCCAATCCTGGGGGACTCGCAACCTCATAATGCTGGTCCAGATCCCGTTCGAGTTGCCGCGCGGCCATCAGAAAATGCCCCGCGGCCCAGATGATAGAGGATCGAAAACACGCCGATGGCCCGCATGATGCCCGCATGCTGGCGCCGACCATGTTTTGCGCCAGTGCCAGTGTAGGGGTGAAGTAGACGAACAGAGTGAAGTGACCGGCGAGGATCAGCCAGATCGCGTCGTTTATCGTTGAGCGTGTGATGCCGAGCAACAACAATGGCGTGGTGACGGCCAGTGCGAGCGATGGTGCCCAAACGTACTGCCGCCTATCACGGCCGCTAAGGTAACTGACGCCGAACCCGCCAAGCGCCAAACCGGAAGCCATGGCATCGTCATCCCCCTTTGACACCCTGACGCATAGTTTCATTATAAACCTCGTCAGCCTTAGTCAGGAGGCATCGCATGAACGCAAACGTCGCACCCGACCGAATGGAAGTCGCCACCTCGGCCTTTCTCAAGCGCCCCCACCGTTTGCTGATCGGCGGCAAATGGCTACCCGCTGCGAGCGGCGCGACGCTCGATGTGATCAATCCCTCGACCGCTCAGGTCTTTGCGACGATCGCGGCCGGTGGCGCGGCGGAAATCGACGCGGCGGTACGCGCCGCGAGGCGGGCATTCTCGTCAGGCCCTTGGGCCAAGCTGCGCGCCGTGGAACGAGCAAAGCTGCTTTATAGACTCGCCGACGCGGTCGAGGCGAATGCGGACGACATCGCATGGCTTGAGAGTCTCGACGGCGGTAATCTGTTCCGCTCCGTTCGCCATATCGACATCGCGATGGCGATCGACTCGCTCCGACCATCCGGATGTCAACAAGATCTCCTTCACCGGATCCACCAGGGCCGGCAAATCCATCCTGGCCGCCGCGGCGGTGAACATGAAGCGCGTGACGCTCGAACTCGGTGGCAAGCGCATCGACCGCGATGGTTACTTCGTCGAACCGACGTTGCTGATCCGTGCAAGCGCCGAAATGAGCTTGATGCGGGACGAAGTATTCGGTCCGGTGTTGGGCGCGACCGCGTTTGCCGACGCGAGTGATCTTGACCATATCGCCTCTCTGGCGAACGACACCCAGTATGGCCTGGCGGCCAAAATATGGACCAGGGATCTGCGCTCCGCCCACCAGCTGGCACGAAAGCTCCAAGCCGGCTGGATCACGATCAATGGCGGCGGCGGCGACGGCCGCTTGCCGTTCGGCGGCTTCAAGCAGTCGGGGATCGGCCGGGAAGGCGGCCGCGAGGGTGCGCTGAGCTTCACGGAGATCAAGTCGATTTCCGTTGGCTATTGAGAATGGCCAGGATGCGCAAAATTGCGACCGAAGAAGTGTTCTCTATTCCTGAGGTGGCGCGGGCGCTGAAGCAAGTCGTGCGCGGCCCCGAGCAGCAGCCTCGATAAGCTGAATGGGTTCATCCTGAATTCGCACACCAACGGCGAATGTCTCGACGACCCGAAATATTGGCCAGTGCTTGAGGCGGCCGAGGCGTTGGACGCCTGCATCTGATGGCCGCGGGGGTGTTCGATCATTTCCCGAAGCTCAAAAATTTGCATCGGTCATATGGACCAGGCGATAGCGTTGCTGCTCTATCGATTCGACTGGATGCAGACCAACGCCGAGCGTGTCTTCCGGCTCAAAACCTGACGGGTCCGTCCTCGTGCGCCTGGCGCTGCCACGAGCGTGGCGTGTGAATTTGACGCGCGTCACAGTTTTCAGATTACTTGGGTCAATCCAATCCCTATGTTAGCCAGTGCACAGATGGCTACGCACGGCGCTAGAAGTATGCGCGAAGGTCTTGATTTTCCATATTATTGTCACCCCTGGCAGACTTTACGGGTGCGCCATCGATTACATGAGCAAGAACGCGATCAAGAAACTTCTATTGGTCGAAGACGACCCTGAAGACGCTCGTCTACTACGCGAAATGTTCAACGAGCGGGAGGCGGGCTCGCACGACACTGAACTGACGCATGTGGAGTCCCTGCGTGACGCCGAGAGGCATCTATCGGAGCGTGAAGTCGACGTCGTCCTCCTCGACCTGGGATTGCCCGATGCGCGGGGCCTAACGGCGGTTCGGCGGGCCCAGGCAGCGGCGCCCCGCGTCCCTCTGATCGTGCTGACGGGTTTGGACGACGAATCGTTAGCCGCTCAAGCGTTGCAAGAAGGTGCGCAGGACTACCTCATCAAGGGCCAAATTGAGGCGCGCGGGCTGGTTAGGGCCTTGCGCTATGCGATCGAGCGCAAAATCATGGAAGAGGCGCTGTTCATGGAAAAGCAACGGGCTCAGGTCACGCTCAGTTGCATTGGTGACGGTGTCGTCTGCGCGGACATCTTGGGAAATATCACTTTCCTAAATCTAGTCGCTGAAAAAACCACGGGCTGGTCATTGCAGGAAGCGATAGGCCGCCCCCTGGTCGAAGTGTTCCGAACCCGGGACAGTACCAGTGGTGAACCCACTGAAACGACTGCGGCAGTGGCAATTCTGCAGATTCGGGCCATGAACCTGCCATCGAGCTGCGTCCTGATCCGGCGCGACGGAATCACGATTCCCATTGAAGAGTCCATTGCAGCCATTCACAACCGTGAAGGGCAGGCGATCGGGGTGGTCATCGTTTTCCGCGACGTGAGTGCGGTCCGAGCGATGGCGCTACAGATAGCCCATTCGGCCCAGCACGACTTTCTGACCGGACTGCCCAATCGTATGCTTCTGAACGATCGGATCGGCCAGGCGATTATTATGGCGCAGCGAAGGATGAGCCAAGTGGCGGTTCTGGTCCTGGATCTGGATGGCTTCAAACACATCAACGATTCCCTGGGACATCCAATCGGCGACAAACTTCTACAATCCGTCGCAAAATGCCTCGTGCATTGCGTGCGTGACGCAGGTACGGTCAGCCGGCAGGGAGGCGATGAGTTCGTCGTGCTCCTTTCAGAGTTACAAGAACCGGAAGCTGCCGCCGCCATGGCTACCAGAATACTTGCTGCAGTCGCGACAGCTCATTCCATCGACGAGCACGAGCTTCACATCACTACCAGCATTGGCGTGAGCGCCTATCCTGAGGACGGCCTGAATGCCGAGACGCTCATAAAAAACGCGGACACGGCGATGTATCAAGCGAAGGAAAACGGGCGTCAGCGCTTCCGGTTTTTCAAGCCGGCGATGAATGCCCGCGCAGTAGAACGGCAATCCATCGAGGAGAGTCTGCGTCGCGCCCTGGAACGGCATGAACTGACGCTGCACTACCAGCCAAAGATCTGTCTCGAGACGAGAGCGATTGTTGGCGCCGAAGCGTTGATACGCTGGGTGCATCCCACTCGCGGACCGCTTCCCCCGGCGCAGTTCATTCCTATCGCAGAGGACTGCGGACTCATTCTGGCGATCGGCAATTGGGTTCTGCGTGATGCGTGCAAGCAAGCCCAAGCTTGGGTGGACGCAGGCCACTCTGCGATAACCATGGCCGTAAACGTCTCCGCCATGGAGTTCGGGAATGAGAGATTTCTGGACGGCTTGTTCGACATCCTCGCGGAAACGCATCTGGATCCGGAATCTCTCGAACTGGAGCTGACCGAGAGCGTTCTCATGAAGCGTGTCGAGTCAACGGCCCTGATCCTCCGGACCCTGCGGACAAGAGGGGTACAGGTGGCGGTAGACGACTTCGGTACGGGTTACTCCAGCTTGAGTTATCTGCGAAAGTTCCCGATCGATGCCCTCAAAGTCGACCAGTCGTTTGTGCGGCAGATTACCACCGGTGGCGACGATGCAGCGCTTGTGACCGCGGTGATCAGTATGGCCCGGAGTCTCAAGTTGAGGGTTATTGCGGAGGGCGTGGAAACGCAAGCGGAGCTGGATTTTCTTCAGGCTCACCAATGCGATGAGGCGCAAGGCTACTATTTCAGTAAGCCGGTGTCTGCACAGCAGTTCGTGAGCTTGCTAACACGCGGTATACCAGAAGCGGTCGCGCGTAAATCCGTAGGATCACTGGCGGCGATTAGATGGGATGGCGGTAGTCTGGACGCGTGTTGACGTCCTGGAGAAACATGTATGCCCTTAGAAGTTCTCTTGGTCGACGATAGTCCCGGCGACGTGCGACTCATGCAAGAAGTCTTCCGCGAATGCAGCAACGCCGTCCATTTGCATGTGGCTTCCAACGGCCCAGAGGCCCTGGCCTTTCTGAGGAGGGAGGGAGGCCACGTCAGTGCACCTCGCCCGGCTCTCATCTTGCTTGATCTACACCTCCCAAAATTGAATGGCCGCGAGGTTCTCGCCCACATCAAGACGGATGATGCCCTGAAGACGATCCCGACAGTCATCCTAACCACTTCCGAGGCGGAAGCGGATATCGAGATAGCCTATCAAATCCGGGCGGACTGCTACCTCAGGAAACCGGTGCAATCGGATGCGTTGGATCGCGTCGTAAGTAGCATCAATGATTTCTGGTTGACGAGAGCCAAATTGCCATTGACAGTAATTGGGTGAACGGCCGGGCTTCAGCCAGCGCCGCTTAGAGCCGACTCGATGAATGACTCCTTTGCAAGCCTATACTCCTGCGACGATGAGCTGAATCGCTACATCGAGCCGTGAAGGTGCAATCCCCGGCACCGGATACGCCGCGACGATCTCGACATACACCAACTGGACGGTATCGTACCGACTAGTTGGTATGGAATAAAGTACTATTTAGACTACCGAGCGGATTGCTCGCGGAAGCAAAGCCTTGCCGCTGCCGCGAGCAATTCCGGAGTGCGCGGGTCCTTACGAGCGAGCAGGCACCGTCGAGGCGGTCCGGGAGGCGCGTGAATCGGCTCCATCCAAGCACGTGATCATGTCGACGCTCACCTTGAGGACCTCGGTCGTGTGCGCGCCTTCGGCGGTATCAAAGTACTGACGGTCGACCGTCATGGCGCGGCGCTCGCTCGGTGACACAGTATAGCTGACGCGCTTGATCTCTGAGCGTGTCGTGCCGTCCTCGGTCTTCCAGTCGACCCGGTAGCGGATCACACCGTTGCAACCGCTTGAGGCGCATCGCTCCGCATTGATACCGAACGCTATGCGGAATTCGTCCTTATTCAGGCGCATGACGATAGGGTCTTGGGTCAGTGAGACCGACCGCTCGGAGGCTGGGGCGGCAGCGGCGATGCCGAACGTGGGCACTGCGGCGACGCCCGCCGTGACCATGAGGGTCTTGATCAAATGCTTAGTCATTGTATCAGCTCTATTTCGAGTGGGGGACTCGAGGCTGGAACGATAGTCACGCGCTAGCGCGGCGACAAACGATCATTAATTGACTGAGGCCAAACTCTGCTCATGCGCGGCCGTAGATTGTCGGCGGCCGGCGACAGCGCTCTGCGACGCAGTTCTTCTCCCTCCTTATCTTCTCTTTGAGCCGGCGGCTTCGAAGGCAAGACGCAGCGGAGTGGGTAGTTTTGAAATCAAGCTCACAAGCGCCTTGTAACGCCATCCGGGGATAATGAATAGTTTGCCTGAGGCAAGAGCCTTCAGCGACTCGTGTACCACATATTCCGCGCGCAACCATAGAGAAGACGGCGCCAATTTCTTGCGGTCGACTTTCATCATGTCGTGGAATTCCGAATAGGTGAAGCCAGGACATAGGGCCTGAACCTTCACCGACGACTGGACACTTTTCAACTCAAGGTAGAGTCCTTCGGTAAACGCAGTCATCCAGCATTTGGTGGCCCCATAGCTCACACTGCCGGTTCTTCGCACGAACGCTGCGACGGAAGCCACGTTGATGATGCCGCCGGAATCTCTCGCCACCATATTCTGCAGTGCTGCATGGCTTAGCCGCAGTGTTGCCGTGACGTGCAACCGATGCATCTGCTCCTGAACTTCAAGACTGGTTTCCCAGAACAGTCCCCTTGCTCCGAAACCAGCGTCATTGACCAGGAGGGCCAGGTTTTGCTCGGAAGCGATGCGCTCCGCGACAGCGGCCAAATCTTTCTCATTGGTGAGGTCGGCCGCCAGTACGGTCACGACTGAGCCGTATTGGGCGATCAGTTCAGCCGCCAGAGTTTCTAGCCGGTCCTTGCGACGCGCAACCAGCAGTAGATCGTATTGCGCAGCAAGTTTTCGCGCGAACACCGTGCCGATGCCGCTTGAGGCTCCCGTGATGACGGCGACGGATCTGGGCAACGCCCACTCTCCTTAAGATCCGGATTCCGGCACGAGCTCGGCAAGCTCATCAGGCCGTCGCCCCGCGGCCCGCAGTGCCGAATTCACCCCCGCACGATCAGCGAGCGAGCGATTTTGGCTGCCCTTGAATTTGCCAACGACGCTCGAGACCTCAATCTCGAAACCGACGATGGCACGCAGCATTCCATCTATGTAGCCCGCGGGCGCATCGCTCACATGCCAGCGATTCACGCGCCCCTGCTCGTGCACGTCGGTCAGCGAGCCGACAAAGTCTCGCAGCCATGCCGCATCGTCGATGAACCGAATGCTTCCCTTGATGTGCACGGTGGCATAGTTCCAGGTCGGCACCGCCTTACCGTGCTCCTGCTTGCTCGGATACCAGCTCGGCGAGATGTAGTCGTCGGCGCCGATGAAGATCGCAAGCACCGCAGCGTCACTATGGAGCTCGCGCCAAAGCGAATTCGCTCGCGCGATATGCCCGCGCAGTATCCCCCTTCCGCCCGCTCGAAGCTGCGCCTGCAATGGGATATGATTGGCCGTGAGGCCCTCGGCAGTCATCGCGACCAGAGTCGCCAAAGGATGGCGTTCGACCAATGCCTGTAGCACATCGATTCGCGTCTCGCGAAAATGCTCCGGAACGTACACGCTCGATCCCTCCAGAATGCTTGAGAATGCGCTGCGCGACACTGCCGCGCAAGAGTTGCCTGGACGCCGACGCCAAATTCGTCACGCAGAGGCTCACGAGCCGGGGCGTATTCGATGTCAATCCCGCACTCGGCGGCGACGATCTGAACGTCGCCCGATATTTCAACGATTCATTGGATGATGTGTTCCGTCAAAGTTCGATTACGGCCACCGGCCGGTTCGGCGGTTTCGAGTTCACCTACGCGGGCTCCTACTTTGATCGCAACATCACGTACACGCATGATTATTCGATGTACTCCGACTATTCGAGCTTCATCGCTCCCTACTACACGTGCCAGAACAATGGGGCGGGCGTGCTTTCGGCCTGCGGGGATCCGCGCGAGGAGTTCATCGGCACCAACTACATCCGCCGTTGGGACAACGAGATGCGGGTGCAGACCCCACTCAACTATCCGGTGCACGCGATCGTCGGCGTGTTCAACGAAACGATCGAGCACCGCTATACCGAGAATTACGATATCCCGGGCCTGAATGCGCAGAGTATTCTCGATTCCAATCCTTACACGTACCTGCTGTTTGATGGCAATCGGCTGGATCGGCAGACCGCAGCCTTCAGCGAGGTGACCTGGGATGTGACCTAAAAGCTCTCGCTGCTCGGCGGGGTTCGCTGGTTCGATGAGACCAATACCATCAATGGCCTGTTTCAGGCCAAACCCGGCGGCTCACTGTTCCAGCTGACCCCGCACGTGACGGCGACCGAGGTCGGTGCCATCAAGAAATTCAACGCCTCGTACAAGATCCAGCCTGGCGTGATGGTCTACGGCACGTATTCGGCAGGCTATCGGCCCAACCTATCAGTCCGACTTAGTGCGCAACTACGAAATTGGAATCAAGTCGCAGTGGCTCGATAATCGGCTGCGCTTTAATGCAACCGCGTACCATATGAAATGGAGTGACATCCAGTTCACAACCTTGGTGCCGAATGTCGTATTTTTCGTCAGCGGCAACGCGGGCTCCGCGGTGGACAACGGCGGCGAGTTCGATCTGAGCTTCCGTCCGACCGAGCACTGGACCTTGAGTCTGAAAGGCGCCTACATCGATGCTCATCTGACGCAGTCCTTCTGTGTGGGCGGACCCTGCGGCACTGCGGGCGTCTTTTGGCACGCACCGTCGGGAACCGAGCTCGCCTTCGCGCCGAAGGAGAAGGGCTCCTTCATCGCCCGCTACGAGTTCCCGTGGTCCTCGACAGTTCAGGGGCACGCACAAGTCAGCACATCGTTCACAGGCAGTTCCTGGAGCACGATGTTCCTGGAAACCCGCGGCCCACAACCGAGCTATTCCCTCACGAACGCCAGGCTTGGCGCGACCTGGGGTCACTGGGCATTGGATCTATACTGCGAAAACGCCTTCGACAAGTGTGCGGTGCTGTTCATCAACCGCGCCGACTATGACTTTTATCAGGGTGATCAATTTGGTCGCGAAACGATCGCCAGACCCCGCACCGTCGGCATCACACTGAGCTATCGCAAGTGATCTGTGGAGCTGCAGGCGGCCCATGAACAAATCGTCCACCTGCTCAAGGCCGGGCAGGCGCACCGGGCAGAGGAGCAGGCGCGGCTCATCCTGAAGGGACGGCCGCAGGAGCCGGACACCGTATTCCTGCTGGCCAAGGCGCGCCATCTACGCGGCGCGTCGGCGGAAGCCGTCGAACTGCTCGACAGCTTGATTGCCAGACGCCGCGACTGGCTTTCGGTACATCAGGAAAAGGCCCTCGTTCTGCGGGCATGTGGCGCTCTGGCCGGTGCGGTCGCATCGCTTCGTGAAGTCGTGCGCTTGGACCCAAGGCGCGCCTCCGCCTGGGGCCTGATCGCCGACATGCTCACGACTCTCGGCGAGCAGACGGCGGCCGATGAGGCGATGCGCGAATATCTGAAGGCCGCTGCGCGGCCCGAAGTCCTCATCAAAGCTGCCGAGCTCGTGGCGCAGGGTAAGCTCGCGGAATCGGAACCTCTCTGCCGCGACTATCTGCGGCATTCCCCGGATGATGTCGATGCGCTGCGGTTGTTGGCCGAAATCGCCACGCGGCTCGGAGTCTTTGAGGACGCCGAGGAGCTCTTTGCGCGCTGCATCGCTGTCAATTCGAGCTTCCATTTCGCGCGCGCCGGCTACGCGCACGTGCTCATGAAACAGGGTAAGTTCCAACAGTCTCTCGCGCAAATCGATCAGCTGCTGGCGGCCGACCCGGACAACAGCGCCTATCGCATTCTGCTCGCCTCGGTGCTGATACGCGTCGGCCGTCATGAGGAGGCCATCGAGAACTACCAGCGCGTCGTGGCGAAGGCGGGCCATACGGCCCTCGACCTGGCGAGTCTCGGCCACGCCCTCAAGACCATCGGCCGCACCCCCGAGGCCATCGGCGCCTATCGCCGCGCGGCCGCGCTCGATCCGCTCTTTGGCGATGCGTACTGGAGCCTCGCCAATCTCAAGACATTTGCATTTACAGACCGGGAGGTCGAAGCGATGAGTGCTGCGGCGACCTCGGACCGCTGCAGTGCGCGCGAGTACCCGGCACTTTGCTTTGCCTGAGGTAAGGCCTTTGAAGATCGGGGCCAGTACGGGCGGGCGTTCGCCCACTACGAAAGCGGTAACGCCCGGCGTCGCTCGGAGCTGCGCTACAGTGCTGAGGACAACCATGCGGGCACCGAAGAGTTGATTCAGACCTGCACGGCGGAACTGTTTGAGCGCAATGCCGGACGCGGCTGCGTGGACCCCGCGCCGATCTTTATCGTCGGTCTACCGCGCTCCGGTTCGACCCTGGTGGAACAGATTCTAGCCAGCCATTCCCAGGTCGATGGTACCGCAGGGCTTCCTGACATCATTGAAATCGCCAGACGCCTCAGCGGTAAGCGGAAACCGAAGGACCCATCGCGCTATCCGGCGATTTTGCACGAGCTCAGCGCGGCGCAAATGCAGGAGCTCGGTGAGGAGTACATCGCTCGTACGCGCATCCAGCGTCGAAGCGCGCCCTTCTTTATCGACAAGATGCCGAACAATTTTCCCCACATCGGATTGATTCATCTGATCCTTCCGAATGCCAAGATCATTGACACGCGCCGTCATCCGATGGCGTGCTGCTTCAGCGCGTTCAAGCAGCTGTTCGCCACCGGTCAGAACTTCAGCTACGGCCTGACGGATCTGGGTCGCTATTACGCCGACTACGCGGACTTGATGTCACATTGGGACCACGTGCTGCCGGGCGCCGTGCTACGCGCCTACTACGAAGAGACGGTCCGCGATACCGAAGCTGCCGTGCGGCGCCTGCTCGAGTACTGTCAGCTACCGTTCGAGCATCGCTGCCTGCGTTTCTACGAGACCGAGCGCGCCGTGCGCAAGGCCAGCTCCGAGCAGGTGCGACGACCGATCTATCGCGACGCCATCGAGCATTGGCACCACTTTGAGCCGCATCTCGCCCCGCTGAAGGAGGCACTCGGTACAGCGCTGACGGACTACCCATATAGATGAGTACCCGCCGGCCCGATTCTCACGTCGCCTTTGCTACAGCCTGGACCATGGCTACGGGGGATGCACTGTCAGTCCAGATATCGCGCGCGAAACGCTTGAGGCCAAGGGCCTCTTCCCACCGATCGGAGAGCTCATCGCCGTTGGCATCGGTGATGGCATAGTTCGGCGGTCCGAGTTCGCAGAGAAACACGAGATCCCCGTCCTGCGGCCGACCCCGCCAGAGGGTAAAGCCTTCCTTCCACCACCGCAGAAACGTCTCAAGCCAGGGACCGTGCTGCGGGAAAGCGATCTGTACCTGCACTTGATTGCGCGTTGCGATGCGGCCCTGAAAGGAATCGGATCGCGCCAGAATGCGCGAGACGTAGTGCTGCATCGGCCCTGGGATCGGCTGCATCATCTCGCGATCGACGACGTAATGCGATAAGTCGGCGCTCATCCGCATCTCCGGAATCGCATCGAGCAGCTGCAACGTCGAGAACAGATCGTTGGTGATGCAGTTGCGATGTGTCTCGAACTGGATCGGCATCGCCTCTTCGGCCGCAACCCGCAGCCACTCGCGCACTACCGGGATCATGTCCGCAACCGCCAAGGGCATCACCTGCCCGACCACGATGACGAATGGCGCGCCGATGTCCTTGGCGAGGTGCAGGGCCGGGCGCAGCGCTTCGATCGAGGTCGGAAAGGCAGTCAGCAGAGCCTTGAGGCCGGTGCGCGCATATTCGCGCATGCAGCCGCGCGCTGCAGGCAGATCGAGTGCCCCGAGATCGATGGCCATGCCGTCATAGCCGGCATCCTTGACTCGGTCAAAGCGCTCAGGGATAGGCAACTCGGGCACGCCGGCGCGGCGCATCTCGGTCGCCCAGAGCGATTGGTAGATGCGCAAGTCGGGCACGACCCGTCACACCTTCGCCGAGGGACGAACCCGCGGTGCGAGCCGCGCAAAGTCAGCATCGTCGCTGATCCACATCGCGTCGTCGGGATAATCCGCTTCCGTGCGTCCGTTCCAGAACGCGCGGAACACCGCCAATTGGAAGCCGAGATAGGACATCGTGGGTGGCGTGCTGTTCTTTTTGAGGAAGATTTCCTGATGCAGCGCTGGCAGGCGGTAGCAGGGCACGCCCGGGAAGGCGTGATGGGCGGTGTGGTACTGCATGTTCCAGCCCATCCAGCGCATCAGCGCGTTGGTGCGGGTCGATCGTGTGTTCTGAGTGATAGTGTCGATATGCGGCAGGCCGAGATGCTCGATCGTGTTTTGCAGCTGGTGGACGGGCTTCATCGCCACCATGGGCAAGAGCCAGATCTCAAGCGCGAGCCAGCTCCGGGTCGCGACCGACAGTGCGGCGATGAGTCCGTAACCGGCCAGATGCCAGCGCGCCTCGCGGACCAAACCTGCCTTGCGGCCTTCCGGTATGTAGGGCTCAGTAACGATGCCGAGCGAAAACCGCAGAATGCGGCGCACGCGCGTGTACCAGTAAGTCGGGCCGAGCATCCACAACAGGTAGGAAGCGAGGGTATAGCGATCGCGCGCGAGTTCGCCGTCACGCTCCCAATTCTGGGTGAAGCGATGATGGGCGAAGTGCTGCACCTGGTCGAAATCGCGCGGATAGAACAGGAGGAAACCGAATCCGCGGCCGAAGAGCTCGTTGAGCCCTTTGGTGCGGAACACAGTCCAGTGGCTGAGCTCGTGCTGGCCGGCATAGAGGAAGTTGATCAGCGTGCCGTGCACGATGAAGGCCGGTATTGCCCAAAACGTGCCCCAGGTGAGCAGGAGCGCCGCGGCCGACAGTACCAGGGCGCCAAGATGGCTACCGAGCTGAACAAAGCCGTGCAGATCGGACTCGACGGAGAGCTCTTTGAGCTTGGCGGGGGCGATCATGTCGCGGCGGCCGAATATCTCATCCACGGCAAAACCTCCTGTCCAAATCCACCGCAGTCGGATGGCTACGCATCCGCTCGCCGCTCTAGACGAATATTAGCTCACGAACAGATCGGGACGCAGAAATTGCTAAGCTTCGCTCGTGCACACCACCCGCTTTGCCCCCAGTCCGACCGGGCTCTTGCATCTCGGCCATGCCTTCGCCGCGATCACCGCCTACCAAGCCGCGGACGGCGGAACATTCCTGCTGCGGATTGAAGACCTCGACCGTGGCCGCGCACGAGCCGAATACGAGGCCGCCATCGAGGAAGATGTCGCCTGGCTCGGCCTGTCCTGGGAGCAGCCCGTGCTGCACCAATCCGCTCGATTCGAGGTTTACCGCAGCGCCCTTGCAGTGCTGGCAGACCAGGGACTCCTGTATCCGTGCTTCTGCACGCGCAAAGAAATTGCGGCAGAAGTCACCCGTGCAGCCGAAGCACCGCACCGGTCCGATTATGGTCTTTACCCGGGTACCTGTCGCAACTTCTCTGCAGCCGACCGAGAACGGTATGTGGCTCGCGGCCAACCCTATGTGATTCGTCTCGATACCACAAAGGCTGCTGCACAGGCGGGTCCGCTCAGCTTCATGGAGTTGGGCGAAGGGCCCAACGCAGAGCAGGGCATCATCTGCGTCAATCCCACGCTGCTCGGTGACATCGTGCTCGCGCGCAAGGACATCCCGGTGGCCTATCATCTGGCCGTTGTAGTCGATGACGCGTTTCAGGGAATCACCCTTGTCACGCGTGGCAATGATCTGTTTGCCGCCACACATGTGCAGCGGCTGCTGCAGGCGCTGCTGAAATTGCCCGCGCCGCTGTATGCGCACCATCGCCTGATTCTCGATGCACAAGGCAAGAAGTTTTCCAAGCGCGATCAGGCTGTCACGTTGCGAAGTCTTCGCGAGCAAGGCGTCAACAGCAGTGAAATACGCCGAAGACTGGAGTGCGTAGGACTTTAGGCCAATATCGGGTGTCCCGGTCCTACTCGATTGTCCTCGGCCAGAGCGTGCGGGCGCGACCGCCTCGAGCCCGCGCGTGGTGTGTCGATGATTCGGTTGCGGACGCTATAGCGGCGTGGCGCGTCCGCGCCGGCCCATGAGTAACGAGACCACGAACAGAATCAAGAACACGAAGAAGAGCACCTTCGCGATGCCGACTGCCGCGCCCGCGATGCCAAAGAAACCCAGCGCACCGGCGATCAGCGCAATGACCAGAAACACAACAGCGTAGTAGAGCATGACGATCTCCTGCGTACCGTTCGGGTACTATTTTTATCGATTGATTGTCAATGATAGTACAAAGTTCGAGTGCACTTATACAAAGCGGCGCGGCCCTAGGGGCGCCGTAAGAGGCTCATAACCTTGTCAGCGTTATCCGATTCGCTGCGCCGCCCAAGAGTATGGTGCGCGGCACCAGACAAATCCTCGGGAAGTCAGGAGGCTCCTACGACTCAAGCTCAGAGTTTGCGCATGGACGGATCCTCGCGGGACGTTATAGTGGAAGCGAGATTTGTAACCAAGGAAATGCCATGAACAAGGATCAAGTCCAAGGTCGCGTTGAGGAGGCGAAAGGTTCCATCAAACAAGCGACCGGTCACGTGACCGGAAAGCCCGATCTTGAAGATCGCGGCACCATGGAAAAGGCCGCCGGTAAGGTCCAGAAGACTTACGGTGACGTCAAGGAACAGGTTAAGGATGCGGCCAAGAAGCCGCAGTAATTAACTTGACGCGGTCGGCGAGACACGAGCGAGCGCGCTCATGTCTCGTGCCGGCTCGCGGCCCACCGCAATCACTGCGGCGGATTGTATTTTTCGATGAAACTCACGGCGGCCTTCAGCATGGCCGTACGCGTAACTTCCCGGGATAGAAAATGATCCTCTTTCTCGAGTTCGACAAACTGGTATGGCTTACCGGCTGCCTTTAGTGCGGCAGCCATTTGCATCCTTTCCATGGATCAATAGAATGGGCGCATCCGCCGTGGCAGCAGGATGAGTGGGTGATATATCGCGCAACGCGTCCTGGCCCCACGGCGTCGGCCCCGGTCACCTTACGCCAATACCGATAGCTTTCACTCTTCAAACCGTAACGTTCACTCTCCCAATCATCGAAGCTCGACATATTGGCGGGCTCCGAAACCGAAACGGCGCAGCGATACAAGCCTTGCTGCAAGGTCACGCCGGCCAACGCCGCGTAGCCACCGTAACTGCCTCCGTCGCATTACTCGGGGGGATGGCCTACCGTCTCACAAGGGAACTGAATAAAAGCGGTACCCACTGAATTGATGTTATCGCATCAGTGCACGAGAAATCACGAGCTCAAATCTGCGCGTACCCGCCCTGGCGCGTTCCGCCGCGAGGCGCGTCGCCCCCTCGTGTCGGCGCGTTTGTGGTGATAGCATTCAGCTGTTTCCGCGCTCTATCGTTACAGAAGAGGATAGCACCCATGAGCCATCACTTTTGGAAGCCGTTTGCTCTGGCCGTCGTGGCGCTTGCGCTGACCGCTGTAGGCCCAGCGCCTCTCCACGCGCAAGACCGACCCGACGAGCATCACGATCAGATGCCTGCCGAGCATCACGACGCCGAGCACCACGACGATCAACGCGCGGCGCGCCCCGACTACGGGCGCCCCGACCCTGCCGTCCAGTACCGGCACGATCATCCGAATGCCTCGGCCCGCTGCCATGACGGCTTCTTCACCACGACTAGGGATCGCGGCCGCGCCTGCACGAAGCACGGCGGAATCGACATTTGGCTGGTGCTCTGAGGCGATACGTCGGCACGTCTATAACATTCCTACTAAAGCAGATACGCCGGTGTCATGGCGCCCCGACACCAAAGAGCGCCGTCGACACCTGTGCCCTCTTCGGACGATCGTATAGCCTTCGATCGCGTTCTATCGCGGGCTCTTCGCGTCAGTTTTCGACGTCCCGACCAGTGCCTGTCCATTCGGACTGCCGAGTCCCGTGCACGCATCCCAGCCTTTGGAAGCCTTGAAGTCACCGTTACTGCCCTGCGTAATGTCTCGCAGCGCCTGCGGGTTCTTGTAGAGCTGCGGATTCAAGTACCCGGTTGGGGTCCCAGTGGTTTGATTGATACGTGCGATCAGTCCAGCCCATAGGGGCGCGACGGCACTCGTACCGCCGATGACCGTATTGGTGCCGTCGATCCGCACGTCGTATCCCGTGTCTGGATCGGCATCGCCGGCCACATCGGGTACACCGCGTTTTGTCAGCGCGATGGACTTGCCGTTACTATGCTTTGCCGCTATGCCAGACTGCCAGCTGGGTCTTGGGAAAAAGCTGCTGATCCCGCCGCCACTCGCGCCACCGTTGGCGCCATCATTCCATACGACTTCGCTGGTGATCGCCTTCTTGTTGGCCTGCAAGCTCGTGCCGCCGCAACCGAGGGCGTATGGGCTTGAAGCCGGAAAATCCACGTGATCGCTGCCATCGCTGAGACCGTCGGCGGAGCCGCTGTCGCCCGAGGCGACACACACGGTAATGTCCATTGTCGCCGCGGCCTGAAAGGCATCGTCCATCGCCGTCATCGCTTGCGCAGTCCAAGTCGACTCAGGGCCGCCCCAGCTGATTGAAATGACGGACGGCTTGTTGGTCGTGTCATGAATGGCGGTCGTCACGGCGTCGAGAAAACCGGCATCCGTGTTGGGAGTGAAGTACACGACAATGTTCGCCGCGGGCGCGATCGACCCCACCACCTCAATGTCGAGCATGACTTCGCCGTCTGGCCCATTCGCAGCGCCCGTTGGGGAATTTGTGCCATGGTCCACCGATACCGCCGAGACCTTGGGCGAACCGACCTTAAGTCCCGTGAAGTACGTTTTTAGGTCGGCAGGACGAAATCCGCCGCCCATTTCGATGATGGCGACGCACTGCCCTTCACCGGTGCCGCTTGGGAAGCCGTACAAAGACGCTACCTGTGTTGGCGTGTACGACACCGGGGCGGTCGCACCGGCACGTTTTTTCGCACGACTATCGGTCCGCCGCGTTCTGAAATGCGGCTTGGCCTGTGGTCGATTATCAAGACCCAGTACGGCCTCGATCACACCGTCCAACTCCGCTGGCAGCTGGATGGCGCCGGTTCGGCCGCGATAGGTGCCGCCGGGGTGCGTAAATTGTTGCAATTGAACCGAGAACGCGGTGCCGAATTGCTCGACCGTGCCGGAAAGAACAACGGTGCGACGTGCCGCGTTCTCCTGAACCACGGCAAGGCCATTTGCCGTGGCAAACGCGCGTACCGCTGCCAGATCGGGCGCAGTGGCGCCGTGCTGCGTGGCAAACTCCTCCCGGCTTAAGTGTCCGGCTGAACGATCGCCGGTCCCAAGTGCGGCCACCCGCGATTGCAATGCCTGGCGAGCGCGCCGCCGGACGATAATGCTGACTTCCAGCCGCTCAGTCGGATCGGCCGGCGCGAGCACATGCGCACCTGACACGGCAGTGCGTTCACTTCCCTTTAGAGTAACTTTAGCCATGGCTTTGTCTCTCGCGATGGTTGAAGCGATGGTGAGCCTGCCGGCGACGATGCGTGCAAAGGATACGCGTGGGCGAGTCGTCCATCCAATCGGTGATCAATCGGTATGAGCCATGAGTCGTCCGAAAGCATCTACCGCATCCATCAATTTGCACGACGCTCAATAGCGCATTGGCTTGCTGGGGAATCGTCGCGGGCATGTGAATTTCGCGATATCCTTGGAGCGCCCGGACCGACTGACAATTCCTAGGGAGGTCGCGGGGCTTGGCCGGCGCGTGGGTTAGGATGCGTGCACCGGCATCGATAGCGTAAAGGCCGCGCCCTAAAGCATGGCTTGCAGACATCCGGCGTTCATTCAATTGGAGGAAGTGTAACGATGGCTACGCGTAAAAAGGCCAAGAGAGCGTCACAGCCGCGGGACGACGGTCCAGGACCGCACCAAGCGCAAATTAAGAAGAAGGCAAAGTCAAAATCGGCCAAGAAGGCCAAGTAGATCTACCGTGGCGGCCGCGCGCGGTGGCGTGCGGCGCCGCCCGGTTGGTTTAGTGTCCCGGATTCAGCTCGGAGCGCATCCGGCGGTTGGCGGCCTCCACGCGTGCGGTAACGGCGCGGAAGTCACTGCGCGGCGACAGCGCGGTGAGGTACGGTTCGCGCTCGGCCCACCACCCATACCGCCATCCCAGTTCAGCGGCTCGGTCCAGAGCTCGCATGGCCCCCGCCGTATCCCCGCGCAGCGCCAAAACCTCGGCCTTAAGCGCGTAAATCCCGTTCCGTTCCTCGCCCGCGGCGATGAGTCGATCCAGCTGCTCTTCGATTTCCCGCAGGTGCCGCGCGGCAGCAACTGACTCTCCGCTTTGAAGTTCGGTGACGGCTAGAATCAACTCGTCCGACTGGCCCCAGCGTGCAAACCAGGGACTATTTAGCCTGCTCGCGTCGAAATCCGGAGCCTGCATCGCGCGCCCCATCAACTGGCGAGCCACAGGGGCTTCGCCCAGGAGCAGATGGAAGTAGGCTGCCTGGATCAGAGTTCGGGCGTGATCCGACTCATCGAGTTTGGTGGCGGTCAGATGTGCCCGCAGTACTACGGTACCCCCTTCGTAGAAGGCGACCCGGGCCAGCCCGACATTGACCGCCTCATCGTTGTGGGTCGCAACACGGGCCTGTTCGTACAGCTCCCGCGCCTCAGGGGCCATACCCAATGTCAGCAGGAAATCGGCGCGCCGCTCGTATAAATCGATGTCGTGGGGGTCGACCTTCAGCGCCGATGCGGTCCACTTCAATGCCTCAACCAGATCACCCTGCGTCCAGGCCAACCAATCGGAAACCACGAAGGCCCAATCGCCCGGCCCTTGTAGAGCGCGTGCACGCTCGCAGGCAGCACCGGCCTGCGCGTAGCGCGCCAGGTCCTGCAGCGCGAGACATTGGCGCGCATGCAGTATGTAATCGAGCGGATCCAGGGCCAGCGCGCGCATGAGATTCTGCAACGCGACGCGGGGTTGGCCTTGAACGGTATAGAGCCGGCCCAGCTCCGCGAATGCCACGCTGTCGTTGGAGTTCAAGGCGACCGCGCGATTCAGATCGCTCAAGGCCTCATTGGTGCGCGCCTGCTCTTCGCGCAGCGCCGCGCGGACCGCATACAACTCAGAGAGTTCGGGGTTGAGCTGCAGGGCGTGTGCAAGCAGCGGCTCAGCTGTAGCGGTTACGTCGGTCACCGAGCGACCATTCAGATGGCGTTGATTGACGGTGGCATAAGCCAGGCCCACATAGGCGAGCGCGAACTGCGGATCCGCCGCCAGGGACTGCTGGTACAGCTCAATCGCGTGTGCGTTCGAGTCGCGTGTGCGATCCTGCTGATCATGGCGTGCAAGCAAGTAGAGCCTATAGGCCTCGGAACTCACACTACGCCTCTCGGCAAAACGTTGCGCCGTGTCCTGGGTCAGGCGTATTTCCAGGCTATCGGCCACTGAGCGCGCAATATCTTCCTGAATCCTGATCGCGTCCTCGATCGGGCGGTCGTACTCGGATGACCACATGTGGTAGCCATTGCGCGCATCGATCAGCTGCACGGTCACGCGCATGTGATCGCCGGAGCGGCGCATGGAGCCTTCCAGCACGTGATTGGCGTTGAGCGCCTTGCCAATATCGCGCACATCTTCGTTCAGGCCGCGGAAGCTGAAGGCTGAGGTGCGCGCTACGACCCGCAGCGTCGGAATTTGCGCCAGCCAGTTCGAGAGTTCCTCGGTCAGGCCGTCGCAAAAGGGCTGGTCGCTCTTTTCAACGCTCATATCGACAAAGGGCAGCACCACGATCGAGGCGCCATGGTCCGCGGGCGGCAGCCACCGTTGCAGCGGCACCCAGGCAATCCAAATCAGCGCGATCAGGGCGCTGCTGCTCAGGGCACCGATCCAGACCCAGCGGCTACGGCTGGTTCGGCTCCGAGGCGGTTCGGGCGTGGACGGGGCAAGGGGCGCCGCCGCTTCGATAGGCCGAACCGGCGCGATGAGCCGATAGCCTTTGCGGGGGACTGTAGCGATGTAGCTCGGCTCGGGGTCGGTATCGCCCAGGAGCCGCCGCAGTTGGGAGATCGCCTGATAGACCGAGGCCGGCCCAACCACCACGCCGGCCCAGACTTCCGCCAGCAAGCGGTCCTGGCTGACTACGGCCCCAGCGGAGTCGGCCAGACAGGCCAGGAGCCGCATCATACGAGGCTCGAGCTTCTGCGTTTGGCCACCACGCGAGATCGTATCCAGTGTCGGATCGACCAGCCATGCTCCGAGCTGGAACGGGTCTTGTAATTTTGCCGACATGGAGGTTCCTGCGCCGCCCAATTCCCAGACGGCAACCCATTTATAACCGATTGATCTCCAATAGATTAGAAAAGCTTCAGCAAAGGTTCCGAAGCCCTTGAGTACTCCGCGCGCGTAACCGGATACACGGAGGTACAACAATTAGCCAGGGAAGACGCCAATGGATGAATCAACTCACGGGTCAACCCCGATCGCCATCAATGCGCTGGGCCGCTTCGAAATCCTCGTGCGCGGGGAGCCCCTGCGATTCGTATTCAAAGCCCCGCGTAAGCCGCTCGACCTGCTAAAGGGGCTACTGACCTCGGGCGGGAGCAGCGTCGCGCAGCATATCCTGTGCGAGGCACTTTGGCCGGACCTGGATTCCTGGTCTGCCAGCCGCGCATTGAACACGGCGGTGTTTCGACTGCGAGGACTCCTCGGCAACAAGTCCGCCGTGCGGGTGGACTGCGGGCAGCTCCAACTGGAGCCCAAGTACTGCCGGGTCGATGCCTGGGAATTTGAGAGCGAGTTGGCCAGCGCCACCGATCCAGACGCCTTGCTGCATGCGTTGCTGCGATACCGCGGGCCTTTCCTGGGCGACTGTGAGCATCCGCTGGCTTTGGACAGCCGCCGGCGGCTGCAGCGAAAGTACCTGCGCGGCTTGTTGCTGCTGGGGCAGAGCTACGAGCGCTGCGGGAACTTTGGCTCGGCGGTCGATCTTTACAACCGTGGCCTCGATGTCGAAGGCACATCGGAGGAGCTTCACAGTGCACTCATTTCGTGCCTGGAACGCGCGGGTCAGGCCGCAGCGGCCGCCGCTGCCTATCAGCGCTGCTCGGCGGTATTCAAGAGCCGTTTGACAGCGCCACCGACAAGCTCAAGTTGGACCATGGAGCTGGCTCGGCTGTTTCGCACAGGTCGATGAGTGGAGCGACGCAGTAATAGCGGTAAAAAGACGCCATGCGTAATGAATCGGTGATCACGTGCCGCATATTCTCTGGGAACTACGCTATCGCGTCCTTGAAGAGACGCCGTTCATGAATCGATTGATCAGCAGATTCAAGCGCCTATGCTGTGACTCTACTCATCGGGCGCGGCGGTCCTCTCTCGTGCAGCCGCTGCCATGGGGCGATCCGTGAGAGCCTGGCAGGACGACCAACTGCAAGTCCTCTTGAGCGAGAAGGACGAGCACCATGTGTTCGAAAAACTGGTCGATCTTGCACGTCAGCTCGGCTTCGATCATTGTGCCTACGGTATGCGTTCCCCGCTGCCGCTATCGCGCCAGCGCATCGTCATGTTCAACAACTACCCCGCAGGTTGGCAGGCACGGTACGCGCACCAGAATTACCTGGCGATCGACCCTACTGTGCAGCACGCTCTGAAATCCCCGCTACCGATCCTCTGGAGCGACGAGTTCTTCGCCGGTGCGCGCGATTTCTGGGAGGAGGCGCGCGGACACGGCCTGCGCTACGGCTGGGCGCAGCCGTGCCGCGATGTCAGCGGCACCCTGGGCATGTTCACGGTCGCCCGCTCGAATGAAGTGCTCAGCGATGGGGAAATGCAGGAGAAGAACTTTCGCCTGGCATGGTTGACGCAGATCGCGCACCTCGCGATGACGCGCGTGCTGATCAAAAAACTCGTGCCCGAGGCCAACGTTCGGCTCTCCTGCCAGGAGACGACCGTCATCCGCTGGACTGCAGAAGGCAAGACCACCGCCGAGATTTCCGTGATCATGGGTCTCTCGGTGCGTACCGTGACGTTTCATATCGGCAACGTGGTCAAGAAGCTCAATGCCAGCAACAAGACCGCCGCAGCCGTGCGCGCGGCAGTGCTGGGACTGCTGTAACACTAGGCCTCGGCGCCGCTGAACCCTATTCCAAATTGTCACCTGCAGGCTTCCCGATCGGCGACAGTCCAGTGGACGCGTGCGTGCTTTCGGTGACGGTACCGAGTTTGAGTCGGAGCGCCTGCGATCGGATCGCCGGATCGGCGTCGCTATGCACCGCGTCATCTATCAGATGAGTCATCGTGCCGGCAAAATGCGCGGCGTAGTGGCGGGTCAGCAGACGAGACTCTTGTTCGCGCGGAGTCAGCGGCGTTTCGGGTGATTTGATCGAAATCAGCGAGCAACCGGCCAATGGTGATAGTGCCAGTAGCCGGGGGGGCGGCGCAGCGTCGCGAGGACGCGATGACCGGTCAACCTGAAGTCCTGTGGCCTTTCACTCTAGGGTCAGGTCGTTCGGCCAACGCTTTCCATTCATCGTACACCGAGACCCACATGCCGTGATCTTCCCTGAGGCGGGAAGTTTACGCGCACGCATGTGGTATGCCGCCGATCTCTGTCGCTTCACCGAAGGGCGCGGAGGCGATCTATGCCAGTGCGCCGATTGCGTTCCTGAGCCGGGCACCTACAAGGCGAAGCATTTGCAAACGGCAGAAGTTCGAAAGCGTGCGCCTTTTTCTTGAGATCGAGTGTTATTACAATAGTAATAACAGAGAAGTTTAGGCAATCCTTGGCCTCAAAGTCGGAAAGTTTGATTCTTAACGCTTGATGCGAATCAGAAACACTCTGACAATCAATCGGTTAATTTACCTTTGGTGACAAAGCGGCCGCTGCGCTCGTGCTCGGCGCACCGCTTACGCGCCAGACCGTGTTCCCCACATCGTCGGTGACCAAGCGCGCGCCATGTGCATCCAGAATGAAAGCGGTCGGTTATGGCTGACAGAGGCTGATTCCAGAGTATCTAGAGATGCAGCCGGTCCCGCACTCGGTAGTAAGCAATGGCCGCAGGAAGGAACCAGGGGTCCCCTGAGTAGAACGGTCGCGTTTGGAACGTCAGCCCGTCAAGCGCGGTGCGCCCTTCGGGGTTCCCGAGAAGCTGCTGCGCGAGCCGGGTGCCAAAATAGGGGGCGAGAGAGACGCCGGAGCCGCAATAACCCATGCAGTAATAGATGCCATCCGCGTGCCGGCCCAAATGGGGCAACGCATCGAATGTATACGCTATGAAGCCGCCCCAACTGTGGCTGATCTTCGTTGCTGCGAGTTCGGGGAAGACCTGCGTCATCTGGCGATGCAATGGCCGAGCGCTGACTGCGGAATCGGCCTCGCTGGCCGCAACCCGGCCGCCAAAGAGGACCCGCTGCCCGTCTTCCGAGAGCCGAAAGTAGCAGACCACCTTGCGGGTATCGCTCACCACGCGGTTGTTGGGGATGAGGCGCTTGGCCAACCCCGCGGCCAAGGGCTCGGTCGCAATGATGTAACTTCCGACGGGGATGACCCGTCGATGCAGCCACGGGGTCAGACCGGTTGTGTAGCCATTGGTCGCGACGATCACCTCGCGAGCATGGGTGACACCGCGCAGTGCCCTGAGACGAAATCCGCTGCTGTCACGTTCGATTGCCGTGACCGGACAGCGCGTTATCACAGCCGCGCCGGCTTCCTGTGCCCGGTCGAGAAGACCCCGGTGAAACTTGCCGGGATGAAGCGACGCGTGTGCCGGGTAGATTAGACCGCCGTAGTACAGATCGCTCGCCACTTCGCTGCGCTGCTCGGCGCGCGGCACGACGTGCACCTCCACTTCCAGGCCCTCGGGCTGGTTCGCGGCTTGGCGCGCCAAAATATTGTAGGCGGCCGCGTTATGGGCAGCGTGAAAGCGGCCAGCCTTGAAGAAGTTGCAGTCGATTCGCTCGCGCGTGATGAAATCCTCAACCCACTCGAGCGCATTCAGCCCCTCGCGGCGGATGCGGAACGCAATGGCCTCACCATGCCGCGCCGCAAGCGTAGCGAAGCACGGCTTGATCGAGGTGCTGACCTGGCCACCGTTGCGCGTGGAGCAACCCCAGCCTGCATCCTCAGCATCGAGGAGCACCACCTGCCGACCCCCGCGAGCCAACTCAATAGCGGCCGCGAGGCCGGTGTAGCCGCTACCTACGATAGCGACATCGCACTTTGCGGGCAGTGTGATGGACGGGGAGGTCGGGCGCGGTACCGCCTCCCACCAATAGGGCTCGCTCTTATAGTCGGCAGCAAACAGGGAGCCGTTCATCGCTATCTTCCCGTAGAATTCGTGATGTGGAACGCCGAGCTGACGTGCGCCACCGGTCGGCCGAAGCCAAGTCTCACCTATATAATGAGACTCGACAATTGGCTCAACGAGGGACGCATGGATCTAGGAATTCGCGGTCGGAAGGCAATCGTTTGCGCATCGAGCCAGGGCCTCGGCAAAGCGTGCGCTCGTGCGCTCGCCGAGGCGGGCGTTTCGCTGGTCATCAATGGGCGCAACCGCCTACTACTCGATCAAACGGCCGAGGAAATCCGGCAAGCGACCAATGTGGACGTAACCCCAGTACTCGCGGACATTTCGACACAGGAAGGACAAGCGGCGCTTCTTGCCGCTTGCCCAGCACCGGACATCCTGGTCAACAACAACGGCGGGCCGCCGTTTCGGGACTTTCGCGATTTGGATCGGCAGGCTCTGCTGACTGGCGTCACGATGAACATGGTGACACCTATTGAATTGATCCAAAAGGTCATCGATGCAATGCGGGCGCGGGAATTCGGCAGAATCGTGAATATCACCTCTGTCAGCGTCAAGATGCCTTTGGCGGGGCTTGACCTGTCGAGCGGAGCCCGGGCAGGACTTACCGCTTTCGTGGCTGGCATAGCCCGCAGCGTGGCCGATAAGAATGTCACGATCAACAATATGCTGCCGGGAAGCTTTGACACCGAACGATTGCGCGGCGGCTTTCGCGCATCGGCGAAGCATACGGGCATTTCGGAATCCGTGATTGCACAACGCTCGCAGCAGATGATTCCCGCGAAGCGCTTCGGCACACCGTCGGAGTTTGGGCAGACCTGCGCTTTCCTGTGCAGTGTGCATGCCGGTTACATCACCGGCCAGAACATTCTGCTGGACGGTGGCTCGTATCCGGCCGCGTTCTAAGTCACGCGTTCAAGAACACGCGGTTGTCCAACGTGGCGTGGGCCAAAAGCGGCATCGATGATCGAAACTTCAGATCATCCGGAGAGCCGAATATTTTCCGGATCGAACGGCCTTCGACAAGAGTCACGAGTCGAACACACTCTCTGAGCCTCGGCCCAAGTGTCGGATGATTCCAATATGCCTCGGCTTCCTCTTTCGAGGAAATAGCGAATTTGACCGCGACCGAACTGTGTCCAAGACCGTGAATCTGCGGAAAGATAAACCACATCCAATGTCCTCTTTTACAGGCCTGCTCCAGCTCAGGAAGCATCTTTACACATTAGCCTTGGAGCTATGGTCGGAACCTGGGCTGAATTGTTATTGGAGGTCGTTGCGGACGTGGCGTTAAGGGATCCTGCGTTCCGTGCCAGCTTACCGCCCGGATACGTAACCAACGATGTCGCGCCGGAGGTGTTGGGTAAGACGTTGCAAGACCTGTTGGCGAGACTGCAACTTCAGGCACGACCACGGCACGTCCTCGGGATGATGGCGGACCGTTTCATAATTGGTCGTCCCGCCCTAATATCTGGGCAGTCCCGCACGCTACTCGCAGCAGCGGCTTTGACACTGGACAGTAGGGTCGGAGGTCGGCCTGGGCTGCTTTATCGGATGTCAGAGCATCGCAAGAAGATAACGCTGGTTTGCAATTCTCGACAAATAGCTTTTCCCCGGTTTACCGCTTCGTCCCTAAAGTTCGCGCTGTGCAGTCCGTCGTTCCTAGTTAGAGATCTTCCTGGCTCACTGAGCGACTCTGGGAAATAGTACTTATTAGGCGCTTAATGCGAGAGGGCCTTGTCATTACAGTGCCTGACTGACCCGAATGGACGCAGGCCGCCACAAGTCCAACTGAAAAGGACACGAAATCGTGGATCTCAAGGTGATTACACTATTCTTGCTGAGCATCGTTGTGGTCTGGACTATTTATCGTCGCGCGCGGCGCAACTTCGGGCGTCAACCGGTGAACGCCCGTCGCTTGCAGGTCCGCATCGGCGTATTTGCCGTGCTCGGCGCGCTGGTGTTGTTTGGCTCGGTGGCCGATATGGCATTGCTCGGTGCGCTAATTGGCGGCATCGCCTGCGGCGCGACGCTCGCGTATTTCGGCTTACAGCACGCGAAGTTCGAAGTGACAGCGCAGGGGCGTTTCTATACACCGCATACCTATATCGGTCTGTTCGTCACCGCATTGTTCGTCAGTCGCGTGGCTTTCCGCTTCCTGACGGTCTATCTGAACCCGTACACGGCGTCACAGTCGAACCAGAGTCCTTTCGATGCGTATCCGAAGAGTCCGCTGACCTTGGCGATTTTCGGCGTATTGATCGGCTACTACGTTCTTTTCAATATCGGCGTGCTAAGGAAAAGCCGAGACCTTGTGTTGTCGGCGACGGACGCCTCGAATTCGTAGCGGTTATTTAGCTTAGTGGCCCAGATTCGTACAAAAATGTGCGAGGATATTCCAATAATAATCAATAAGTTGTAACGTCATGGTGTCTCATAAATCGTATCCTGGCACGATTCCTTCTGCCAGAGGGCTGGCGGATGCTGCAGAGCCCAATTCGCTGCCAAGTGATGGACGGTGACGCTTGAATGCACGCGTTGCGCGCTTTCTGCGCATTGCTACAAGAGTGCTGGCGACACTGGTCGTTGGGTTTCCCGCAATCTGGGGCGCCTTCGCCCTGTGGTATCAAGTGCCAGGCGGGCACGCGCTCAAGACCCTGGGCGTAGCGTTGTGGGCGGTTTTCAGCTTTGCGATGCTCATGGCGCTGTGGCGAGGACGGACCGCTCTCGGTCTAGTGGGATTTGCAGGGGCGTTTGCTGTTTTGCTGGTCTGGTGGCACCAACTCCGACCGTCGAACGACTTCATTTGGGCGGATGATGTGGCACAGATGACGACGGGCACGGTCGACGGCAATCGCGTCACGCTGCACAACCTGCGCAATTTCGAATGGCGCAGCGACAGCGATTATACGCAGCGCTGGGAAACGCGCCGCTATGAGCTAGATCACCTCAGTTCAGTCGACATGATCATGTCGTACTGGTCCGGCCCGGCGATCGCGCACATGTTGGTCTCTTTCGGCTTCGACGGTGCCGACCACGTCGCGTTCTCTGTAGAAATCCGCCGTCAACAGGGCCAAAGCTTCTCGGAGATCGGCGGTTTTTTCAAAGAGTTCGAACTCAGCATAATCGCTGCCGACGAACGTGACGTGATCCGGGTTCGAACCAACGTGCGTGGCGAGGACGATTATCTATACCGCATCAAAATGCCGATATCGGCGATGCGCTCATTGTTCCTCGCCTACATTGACCAGGCGAACAGTCTCGTCCGTACACCTCGCTTCTACAACACAGTCACCGCAAACTGTACAACGCTGGTCTACCACATCATGAAGCGCATCGTCGGCTATCTTCCGTTGGACTACCGTCTGCTGCTATCGGGCTACCTCCCACAATACGTCTACGAAATCGGGGGCCTTGCGCCGCACTATACGTTCGAAGATCTCCGGGCACGCGGACGCATCACCGAACGAGCTAAGGGGGCTGATCGTAGCGAGAGCTTTTCGGCGGATATCCGGCGAGGCATCCCGAGCGTTGAAGCTCCGCAATAGCGGACGACGCCCGAGAAGCGCAACGCATTGAGCGGCAACTGGCAACGCGAAGCAGGGATAATATTGTGTCATGATAAGAGGTATGTCAGTAGTTTTCTAGCCAAGTGCCGCGGTGAGAGCAATATGAACGGTCTCTTCTTCAGAACAGCGCTCGTTTCGCGCCGACTTGCGTATCTGGCCTGCATGCTGTGTGCATGTGTCCCCCGGATGGCATCGTCCCAAACGCCGTCGCCGCTGCAGGAATGGCAGTATCCGGGCGGCATTATGCTGGAAAAGCTATTCGAGCCAAATGTACCGGAATGGCGCTTCGTGCTGGGCGCAGCGGTTGTGGCAGAGCCTGCGTACGACGGCGCACGGGCGTACCACCTACAAGCCGGTCCTGTGATCGACATTCGATACCGTGACATCGCTTTCGCCTCCGTGGGAGAAGGCATCGGCGTGAACATCGTACGCGGGACAAATTACCGCGTTGGAATCGCGATCGGCTACGATCTTGGTCGCCGTGTCTCGGACGAGCAAACTCATCTGCACGGCCTGGGTGATATCCCACGGTCACCGGCCATCAAGCTGTTCGGAGCCTACGTGATCTCAAAAGAGTTGCCAATTGAATTGCGGGCGGATGTTCGCCAACTAGTTGGTGGTGGTGCTGACGGGCTGATTGGAGATCTGGAGGCTTTTATGCCGCTGCCCGGGAGCTCGGAAACTTTCGCTATGCTTGCCGGCCCGTCAATCACGTATGCCAATCGCCCATACATGCAAAACCGGTTCGGTGTGTCCACGAGCCAAGCGCTGGCCTCCGGATATGCGCGCTACAATGCTGATGGCGGTGCGAACGCCGTAGGACTGGGCTTCAGCGCTACCCGGTTCGTCACGCACAAATGGTTGATCAATGCGGATCTCGCGATGAACCGCCTGCTCGGAAGTGCCGGTGACAGTCCAATCACGCAATCGCCCTTGCAAGTCGTTTTCGAGCTATCGACCGAATTTCGATGGTAGCTGGGTGAGATCGAGAACGCTTCGCCTGTGCTAACGGCGTTCGCCACGCTTATCTCGCTCATCTGCCGGCCCGCCGAATCCGCGGAGTTCGGCCCAGACTGCTCCGAAGAGATTCCGAGTGCGCGCCTCTGTGGTGCCGGTTCGCCCCTGCGCTCGCCATGCGGCACTGCCGACCCGCAAACCGCCGATCGCAATCATCGCAAGCAACTGGGCACGCAACTGGCCGGCGTCCCCGCTCACCCGCTCGGCAAGTGCGCCGCCAAGAGTCTCCTCGAGTTCGGCGTATTTCAGGTGATCGCGCGCACTCAGCGCTGGCGTGTCGCAAATAAGCTGATCGATGGCGACGGCTCGAGGATGCGCCGCGCCGACGATTGCGGAAGTCATAGCCTCTTCGAGCACTCTGGCCAAAGGCTCAGCGCGCGGGCGCGCACGAACAGCTGCTGCCAGCGCCGTGCCGAAGTCGTCCTGCCATGCGGCGACGACGCCCTCTTTAGTCGGGAAATAGTCGAAAAAGCTGCGTTTGGAGACGTCCGCTGATGCGGCGATATCGTCGACCGTAGTGGCGTCGAATCCTCGCTTGAGAAACAACTCCATAGCCACCTCAGCGATCCGCGCCCGAGTTTGGCGTCGCTTGCGCTCACGCAGGCCCTCGATTGCGTTCATACCGACTGAGCGCGGATCGCTCATAAGCTTACCTATTGCAACGTTGCAGTTAGTGCAATGATATCGGTTCTTGGGCAGTTTCGCAACGGGCTTCGCGTTCGCGGCACGATTCGCAGCCTGAAGGACGAAAGCAAGGTGACGACAATGCGCGCGCTGCTCCCGCGTATCGAGCTGGTGGAGGCCGACAGAACGGGCGGCGCGGTCCGCGGAACAGAGCATCTGATGCGCGTCCGTCACTGGTGCCCTGGGGACGCTTCAGCCTCGATATGCTGAAGACGGTGGCCGAAGGCCAGATGCCCCTGTTCCCGGACAGGGTCAACCATGTGGTCGACGTCCGCGACTGCGCCCGGATGCACATCGCGGTGATGAACAATCCGTCCACTAGCTGAAATCCTGCGTGCGTCCATGGAGAGCATGCTGCAACACGGCTGGATCAAACCGGGTAGGCCCCGGCAGCGGGACAGGAGTGAGAAATTCTACTCAATCACAATCGCGAATGGCGCGCCTCTAGGGACGCCCCGCAGTGAATTGGCTCGGTCCAGCGCCAAAATCAAATGAATTGAGCCCATGAGGTTATGGCACGATCTCAGAATGCCCGACGCCAACTACGATTCACCTGACCAATTGCTGGCCGAGGCGCGATCACTGGTCGCTCTTCCTGCGGGGTCGGTCGAATCGCGGTTGGAGATGCTCCGGTTGTGTTATCGCGAGACGCCGTTTCTGTTCACGCAGGAGATCCTTGAGCTTCTGCGCCAAGCCGGAGAGCGCGCGAAGCAAGCGCGGTCCGTCGACTATGGCGGCCGCGCGCTCGCCTCGCTGAAGGCAGTGTTCGGGTATCCAACGTTTCGCGCCGGGCAGCTGGAAATCATCCAGGCCGTGATGGCCGGGCGGGACTGCTTTGGGGTGATGCCGACAGGGGCCGGGAAGTCAGTGACGTACCAGATCCCGGCGCGTCTCATGGGCGGGGTGACGCTGGTCGTCTCGCCGCTGATTTCGCTTATGAAGGACCAGGTCGACGCGATGAATGAAGTCGGGATCCGCGCGACATTTCTGAACTCCTCGCTCGACGACGCGGAGCGGGCGCGTCGCGCGGCGCGACTGCGGGCCGGAGAGTTCGAATTGCTGTACGCCGCGCCCGAGGGAATCGACGCGTCGGTCGGGCGGCTCGTGGACTCGCTCGATCTGAAGCTGGTCGCAGTCGACGAGGCGCACTGTATCAGCGAATGGGGACACGACTTCCGCCCGTCCTACCGCAACCTCGCCGGCCTGAAACAGCGTTTCAAGGGAATCCCCGTCCTGGCCCTCACCGCCACCGCGACGCCGCGTGTGAAGAACGACATTATTGAGCAGTTGGCGCTGCAGGATCCGCTCGATGTTCGCGGCTCGTTCTTCCGCTCCAACCTCCACCTGTTCGCGGTGAAAAAAGGACAGGGCGACAGCGTGCGCGACATGATCCTGCGCCTTGTCCGCGCTCGCCGCGGCGAGTCCGGAATCATCTACTGCCTGTCGCGCAAAGCGGCCGAGGCGACGGCGGAGTTTCTTCAGGGAAAGGGCGTCCGCGCGGCGGCGTACCACGCAGGAATGACGCCGGCGCAGCGCGCGCAGACCCAGGACCAGTTCAACCGCGACGACCTCGACGTTGTCTGCGCGACGGTTGCCTTCGGTATGGGAATTGACAAGTCGAACGTGCGCTTCGTTATCCACCGTGACATGCCGCGCTCGATCGAGGGGTACTACCAGGAGATTGGGCGCGCCGGGCGCGACGGCGCATCCGCCGACTGCGTCCTGTTCTACTCCTGGGCCGATGTCATATCGCTCGACCGCCTCATGGAGAGTTCCGATGTCCAGGACCCCAAGGTCGCGGATCAGCAGCGCCGCGCAGTGCGCCGCATGTTTGATCTCGCCAACGGCCCCGCCTGCCTCTGGCGCCGTCTCGCCGATTATTTCGCGGAAGTGATCGCGGCCTGTGGCGAGTCGTGCGGGAGCTGCATCAAACGCGATATCGTCGCCGATGCGCGCCCGGCCGCCAGCGCGATCGGGACAAAGGATCGGCAGAAAAAGAGCGCGGCGTTCGAGGCCGTGTCGCGGCCACGGGAAGATGTTGACGCGGGGCTATTCGAGCGGCTGCGCGCGCTGCGCAAGAAACTCGCAGACGAACGCAAAGTGCCAGCGTTCGTGGTCTTTAGCGACAGGTCGCTGCAGGATATGGCCGCCCGCAAGCCGCGGACGCGCGACGAATTCCTCGACCTGCACGGGGTTGGGCAGAAAAAGCTCGAGGAATACGGAAATCCCTTTCTTGCGGAAATTCTCCGGGAACGTTGAGAGTCGCCGCAACGCCCGTCACTCCGGTGGCACCCTTAATGATTCTTAGGAGCCTAGGTACCGGTCCATCGCTCACTCATATTCCAGACCGCCTCTTGTAACTCGACATCGCATGCCGACTGCGAGGCCCGTCGTTCGGCGTGGCATTCGTCGAAATAGCAGCCATTCGTCCGAGCTACCTCGCTTGACAACGCGAGGTACATCGAGCTTCGCGCTCCGGCCTCGGGGTCGATCACGTGACCAAGGAGCGGATTCAAAATGCGCAACCAGGCCGGCAGTAGGTTCGTTGCAACGACCCCAGGGCGCAGGAAATTCGCAGTGCCTTGTGTTGCAGCCACGCGGCGTGCCAACGCAAATGTATACATGACGTTGACAAGTTTCGACTGCGAATAAGCCGCGCGCTGGCGTTGTTGATCAGGAGCGTAATCTGGTCGATTGCGCCGCGCAATGCATGCGCGCATTCACGCACGGAACTGAAGGAAGCGAGATCGCAGCGAATCACATGGAGCGCTGCTCCGGGCACTTGCGCCAGAATCTCGTCGCGCACATTGCGGGCCGCCGTTAGGTCGCGGCACAACATGACTACGGTGTATCCAGCCTTCGCGAGCTCACGGCTGGTCACGCGCCCGATGCCGTGCGTTGTACCGGAAATAACGGCAATGCCGTTCAATCAATTCACGATACTATCAGCCAGCGCGCGGCTTCGAGTTCGCCGTGAGATCGCATGCAATCGGCATTCGATCAGGTTGCCCTCAAATTCCCGCGCACAGGCATCCCAACCGGATCGTAACGCCCGCTCGCGGCAGGCTGTAGGATCTATCCGGAGTGCTCGCTCCGCCGCGCGCGCCAGATCGGTATCCAGGGCGCCTGTCACCCCATCCTCGATCACGTCGACTGGGCCCGTCACAGGGTAGGCCGCAACGGGTACGCCACACGCCATGGCCTCGAGATTCACCAGACCAAACGTGTCCGTGAGGCTCGGAAATACCAGGATGTCGGCGGCGGCGAGGTGAGCCGCCAGATCGTCTCCGAAACGAATTCCTGTAAACTGCACTTGTGGAAATTGCGACTTCAGTCGCTGCCTCTCCGGTCCATCGCCGATGACGATTTTCGATCCGGCCCAAGGCATCCTCAAGAACGCGCTCACGTTCTTTTCGACAGCCAGTCGGCCGACATATGCGGCGATCGGACGGGGCAAATCCAGGAACCCCTTGTTGCGGGGCCGGAATAGCTGAGTGTCGACACCACGCTGCCAGCGAACCAGGTTCCTGAAGCCTCTGGCCTTGAGTTGCTCACTGACCGACTGCGTACTGACCATGCAGCGCTCGCCGGCGCTGTGGAACCAGCGCAGCGCCAGGTAGGACGCCCAGATCGGAATCGGCAGGCGCGAACTCAAGTATTGTGGAAACTGCGTGTGGTAGGAGGTGGTAAATCGCAGACCATGGTCGATGCAATATCGGCGCGCCGCCCAGCCCAATGGTCCTTCGGTCGCGATATGCAGTGCGTGCGGCTGAAACGCCGCGATACGCCGCTGCATCAGCCGATACGGAAACACTGCGATTCGAATTTCGGGGTAGGTCGGACACGGGATCGTACAAAACTCACGCGGCGTGACCATTCGCACTTCGTGGCCAAAACGGCCTAACCACGCCGCAGTTTGCGCCAATGTGGTCACCACGCCGTTGGTCTGGGGAAACCACGCATCGCTGACAATCATGATTCGTGTCAAGCGGGCTCAATATCCTCTGGTAATACAACTGCGACGCTACAATGGCTTGCTTGCGTGACGATATGATGAATAACTGAAGGCGGTTCTTTTACTGAGGATCGCGTCCACAGCCGGGTAACCGACTGTGATAGGGTCGTCAGAATAGCGTCCTACTGCCGGATCCATGCCGCCTGGATGACCATCTGTCATATCGTTGCAATGAGAGCGATATATTTGCTTCATAGCCGATGTTTGCTTGCACACTGCAAAAGGCAATCACAATGCAAAGTTTCTTGCGCGCGCTTGAGATTCAACGGTGGGACGACCATCGCTATTATCATCACAGCCGTATCAATCAGTCTCTGCATCTACTGAGCGCGATCAGTTTTCTGGCCGCCTATGTCACGATATTCAAAAATCCTGCTGCTTCGGCCTTGATCGGCTGGCTGGTGGCAATGATGAGCCGTCAAGTTGGCCATTTGTTCTTTGAGCCCAAAGGCTACGACGTGGTCAATCAAGCGACCCACGAGCACAAAGAAGACATCAAGGTCGGCTATAACTTGAGGCGCAAAATCGTTCTGCTCTCGATTTGGGCCCTATCGCCGGCCGTGCTGTGGCTGGACCCAACGTTGTTCGGGATCTTCCTGCTCCACTCTAGCAATGCCGATTTCTTTCAGCATATGGGGCAGATCTGGTTGGCTATTGGCTTCGGTGGGCTGCTGTTTCGGACGGTGCAGTTGGTTTTCCTCAAGGACCTGCAGACCGGGCTCGTCTGGCTGACCAAGATAGTCACGGACCCGTTTCACGACATCAAGCTTTACTACCGAGCGCCGCTCCATTTGTTGCGCGGTGAGGTGATCGATCCCATGGAGCTAAACCACGAGCTTGAAGGATCTCCCTGAACACGCGACGTCTGATGGCCCTATTGCTGAGCTCGTCGCTGCACCACCACCAGGCGTCATCGTGCATTTGCCGGGCGGCCGCTACGAATCGATCGGTGACCTCGGCAAAGTCTGCATCGCTGTAGTCGAGGCTGAAGATCAAGCGTCCCGTGCCCACCCAGCTCAACGCCAGTCCGTGTGCGCGCAGGTAGTATTGGAGCATCCAATTGTATCGCGACGCGCGCGGGTAGCAGACGGTCCAGATTGATGAGAGGTTCGCTACTTGTACGTTCAAATCCAGCTCGTGCAGGCGCTCATTGAGGCGTTCGGCACGAGCATTCCAAACCTCGTCGATGTTGCGATACATTGCCTTAATATCTTCGCCTTCAAGTCGCGTTAGGAATTCATGCATTGCACCCATGACGTAGGGATGGGAGTTGAAGGTCCCTCGGGCAAAGCAAACGTCCGCCGGTCGATCGTCGCGGAAACGTCGCATCAAATCCTTTCGGCCGCACACGACGCCGATCGGAAGGCCGCCGGCCACGGTCTTCCCATAGGTGACCATGTCGGCGCGAACCCCGAAATACTGTTGGGCGCCGCCGCGAGCGAGCCGGAAGCCGACGAATACCTCATCGAAAATCAGCACAATCCTGCGCTCGGTGCACACCGCTCGAAGCTTTTGCAGCCAAGTGGCGTAGCCGGCTCGGTCGAACCGTGCACGGCGCCCGCTGTCCACAAGCATGGAGTCCGATGGGGCGCTGATATTCGGATGCAACGCCTGCAAGGGATTGACCAGCACGCAGGCAATGTCATCGCGGCTGCGCAACACGCGCAGCGTGGTGTCGTCCATATCCTTGAGCGTGTAGGTGTCTCGAGCCGGAATCGGATTGCCGACGCCCGGTTGTACGTCACCCCACCAGCCATGATAGGCGCCGCAGAACCGTACCAGATACCTACGCCGCGTGTGGTAGCGCGCGAGCCGCACCGCCTGCATGACCGATTCGGTACCGGACATGTGGAACGAGACCTCATCGAGGCCGGAGATCTCCCGCAGGCGATGGACGTTGTCTGCCGTTATAGGATGATAGGCACCGAGCACGGGCCCGAGACCGCGGACGCGCTCGCTGCCGCGTTCTATGCATTCCTTGTAAAACTCATAGCCGAAGACGTTGACACCATAGGACCCGGTCAGGTCGTACAGGCGATTCCCGTCAAGGTCCGTGGTTGTCGGGCCGGCCGAGGATTCAACAAAGGAGCCGGCATCGAAGTGCTGACGCACGAGGCGACTGAATTGGAACGGCACGCGATAGCGAGACGTGAATTGCAGATCCGCAATCTCGCCTTGAACATTATTGGTGAACCGGGCCGTATTGGCGAAACGCTGCGCATACAGTGCGGCGAGCTTCAGAAATCCAGCGCGACGCACTTCGGCGATGTTCCCGGGGGCATCATCGGCGCTAAAGAACTGGACCTCGTCATACTCGTAGAACGGCACGAGCGTAGAGAGCCAGCGCCCAATGCGCGAGTGCCCCGCCAGCGACCGGTGCTTGGCTCGGGAAAGCTCGATGCGCAATTGCAATCGCCTCGACAGAAGTGCCAGGGCAAGTGCGCCAAGGGCAATCAGGATAATCGGAGTGGTCACAGAATTCCTCTGTGGCAATCGTATTTCAGGTGCATGACACTACAATGAACGTCGGTATTGCAATTGTTAGAATTCTGCAGCAGGAGGACATCAATTTTCTGCTTACCAACCGGATCCCGAGGCTTTGGCTGACGCGGTTCATCGGCTGGTTCAGCCGGATTGAGCGGCGGTGGGTCTGTGAACCGAGCATCGGGGTCTGGCGGATGTTTTCGGATCTTGATCTGCAGGAGGCGAAACAAACCAGATTCAAGAGCCTCCACGATTGCTTCATCCGTGAGCTCAAGGACGGTGCACGGCCGGTGAACGCGGATTCCAGTGTACTGACGAGCCCCTGCGATGCAATTGTTGGAGCAATCGGCCAGGTGGCAGATGAGTCAGCGCTGCAGGCGAAAGGGTTTCCATATCGGCTCATCGATCTTCTCGGTGATGCCGATCTGGTTCGTTACTATGCCAAGGGGTCATATGCGACGCTGCGGCTCACCGCCGGCATGTACCACCGGTTCCACGCGCCGTACGATTGCCGCGTCGAACAAGTGACCTATGTGTCCGGGGATACCTGGAACGTGAACCCAATCGCACTCAAGCGGGTTCACAGTCTATTCTGCAAGAACGAGCGCGCCATCATCCGGTGCCGATTGAATTCCACGGGCCACTTGATCACGCTGGCGCCGATTGCGGCGATTTTAGTGGCCAGCATCCGTCTGCATTTTCTGGACGTGTTGCTGCATCTCAAGTATCGCGGACCCAATGTCGTTGCCTGCAATGCGTCGTTACGCAAGGGTCAGGAGATGGGCTGGTTTCAGCACGGCTCTACGATCATCGTGTTCGCACCAAGGGGGCTCTCGTTCTGCGACGGCGTTCGCGATGGATCGGTTATACGCATGGGGCAGCCGCTGTTTAGCGGTGTGGCTCGAGACGCCGGCGCTGTGTCGCCATCCCTGCAGTCCGACCTGTGATAGAAGAGTTACCCATCTGTCCTTAGGGTCATACCCGTATGCAGCTCAGTAAGACCGCTTACTACGCCGACTTCGCAATTTACGCGATAGTGCTGCTCGTATTGATCTCGATTGCCGGCTTGAGCGCAGACTGGGCGGAGCGCCTAAAATGGGTCGCGGCATTTACAACGGGCGGGGCCACTTGGACTTTCCTCGAGTATCTGCTGCACCGTTTCGTGCTGCACCGATTGCCGATCTTAACTGCCATGCACGCCGTTCATCATGCTTCACCCAGAGCGTTCGTTGGTACTCCGACTTGGCTTACCCTCGCAATCCTGTGGCTGGTTTTCTTCCTACCCACATGGTGGGGCTTCTCATTTAATGTGGCGAGCGGACTGATAGCGGGCGTGATGATGGGATTTCTGTGGTACGGCATCTTGCACCATGCCATTCATCACGGTCGACCGCGTGCTCTGGCAGCTCTGGTGTCGACCTGCGCCCATCGCCATCAGCAACATCACTTTTCAGGTCAACCCGGGAACTTTGGTGTCACGATCCCGCTTTGGGACTACCTGTTCGGAACGGTCATTCATGGACGGCGAGTCGACCAGCCCGGGGGTGGGCAGAAGAAAGCGCCAATACGTACGCCAGCCGCTGACAACTAATTGATGTTTAGAGCGCCCCGTTGGGAACTACGCCGCGGCGGCGACCGGCAACGTTCCGGAAACATTCTAGGTTCAGACTCTGACACGTCACCGGACACCAAACGAGGGGCGACATGGCTGCAACGACTCAAGACATGGCTAATCATTCCCCATCGAAACATCCCAGGGCCGCCTGCTCAGGCGCAGATGCGCCCGTCGCGCCCGAGCCTCTCCAGGCGGAAGATACGCTCGAGGCCATCCGGCAAGAACTCGCGGGTCTAATCTAGACTAACGCCGGGCGGGATTGACGGTGACGTGCCCTATTTCACCGCCGCGCGCGAGGCGCTCTAATAACTGTCACAGCGCCGCTCTATCGTTCGGTCGTGGCATCGAATGAAGCATACTCGGTCGCGTGCATCGAGATATTCAGCCGTCTGTGGGCAGAGCTTGATCAATTGTGGGCGCAGGACGCCACCATGCATCTGCAGATTCTCCGACTCGAATTAGCTATCCTGCTTGATGCGTGCGACTCGCCGCGGTGGAAACTGCTATTGGACGGCGAACAACGTCGGAGTCTCAGCTCTACGTTGGAGGATGTACTTGGCGATCTCGCGGGTGCTGCCCACGCTGCCCCTAGGCTGCCCGTCGAATGGGCGCAGAATCGCTTGCTCGACGCGATTCGAGCGACACGCTCGGCGTGCGACGGTGCGTTGGTCGAACAACCGTGGCGCCGCACCGCGTCGTGACCCGTGCTTCGGTCAGCGACCCGTTGGCTCGGACTTTGATCGGCGAAAGCGCCACAGCCGGATCGACGAGGACGTATTGCTCTGCATGGAAGCTTTGCTGCGGCCGGCGTGGGAGTGAGTGAAAAATGATCAGTGGTCAGAAACTCGCGTCACGTGCCCACAACAAGCGGCCCCGCTAGCCGTCATGCACAGACTTATCCACCGAAAATGTGAATAACTCTCGCCGACGACGGGCTTGCACACCAGCTCATGGGGGCAACGCTTGCCTCTGGCCGCCATCCGCGTGTCAGACTTTTATCATCTATCGACGCTTGCTGGCGCCGATCTCGGCCTTGCGATCCTCGCGAACGGCGGCCGGCAACGCCTTTTGCGCGGCTCGAACGGCTTTTTTTGCAGCGCGGGCGGCGTCTTTCATCTGCTTATAGGCTGTCTTTGCTGCCTTCCATTGCAATTTTGCTGCGTGCGCTGCGCGCTTTGCCTCGGTCGCCCGCCGCTGCGCATTTCGCGCCGCCTTGAGAAATGCGCGCCTCGAGGTCGATCTTCCTGGCGCAGGCACGGACTTTTTCTGTTTCTTCATGATGGGATGTCCAAAATGCGCAATGGATTGCGAGTTTAGTTCACTCTCGGGTTCTCGGCCTATGTCTATGGTCTAGGCGCCGGTATCTTCTTCATTGGTTACTCTCTTTTTGAGGTCCCGAGCAACTTGATCGTGCACAAGATCGGCGGCACTGGAGTCGGTTATAGGGATAGCTAAGAAGGCGAATTCGGCGCTCAGCGAGCCTATAGTATTGTGCCGCGGTTTGTCTTGGCCACTATTCACAGGCGAGGCGACCGCAGCGCATAATCCTTGCCCCATCAACAGTGACAAAAGGCGTCCTTAAGGGTTATGGCTGTCTGGTCGATGACCGCAAAACCTTCCGGATCGAGATCGTCCGCTGGCCGGCCCAAGGCCGGCGTCCAATCGATGAGAATTCTGGCGACCAGGGCGGCGTAGCCGAAGGCCTGTTCGAATTTTGCCGGAAAGGCGAGACGCTGTACGCCCGAAACAATGCCGTCGGCGACAGCTGTCTCTTCGGCTGGCGAGTAAGGATTGTCGTCGGTTGACGTCATCCGTGTGCGTATCGAAGGAGCCGAGCGTCGCTAAAAACACTTGCCGGCGCGCACCCCGCGAACTGCGCGCCTCGATTACCTTGGCGATCGCCAGCAGCTGTTCGGCAAAATTGCTCGTCAATCCAGCAAAATTACCGCTCAAGGTGGCGTCGGTCCTCGTAAGAATCGGATTGAGCGTCGCGCGGCATCGGCACTGCCGTTCGAATAGCCGCTGAGCCCAAAGGAGCCACTGGTTGGAATGACCAGCGCTTGCGAGGCCGCGCCGGTCACGAGCAAGTTTGTTGCCGCCGGTCGAGATCATCGGCGCAACGCTGGCATTGACGCTCAAACTCGCCAATTGGTCGGACAGACGTCCACCCCACCCGGTTTCTCAGGAGGACGTATTGGAGATCGACGCCTGCCATTGGTGCTGTTGATCGATATGCGAGAACAGGCTTTCTGGCTTTGCAGTCGTGGTCGATAGATATTGCGCCTTCGTCAGCGGTTGCACGAGCGTACCGACAGCGGCTGGTTCGAGTCCTTCGGAAACGCCCGTTTGGGCGCGCCTTCGGCTCGTGTTCACTTTGCGGAGTCGCTGCGAAATGCCGTCAAGGCGGCGGCGGAAAATACCAACATATTTGCCACGATGACCGGCGATGCGTTTATAAGCACGCCGTATATTACCCAAAGCAGCGCCCCAAACATCTGGACGCCCCGAAGCAGTGATGGGCGAACGCAAAAGTACGATCCTACAAATACCGCCGTTGCCCCCCACCCCAAATACTCGGTTCCGGAATGACTCATGCCGCTCAGGCTTCAGCGCGTGCCTTGCTCGAAAGTATTTCACTGATATTCACGCGATCAGTTCGTTCCTTCTCCCACTCGTGCAGTGTCAATCCGTTCGATTCAAGCAACGCCCGAATCTCTCCCGTTCGCCAGTGAAGAAGTTGATCGAGAAT
>CABEDL010000255.1_pt1 | contig 69445 bp, 58 predicted proteins | sample 3422981 | NCBI WGS metagenome assembly CABEDL01 (sample SAMEA5534329, study PRJEB31848) | metagenome | biome: tundra; feature: field; material: soil | place: USA | collected 2013-05 | depth 0.15 m
CCATGTGGCCGCGCGTATAGCTACGCACCGAGGCGACGATGTCATCACGGCCTGCCACGAACACCCGGTGGCAGCCTTGCCGGCTCGCGATCGCGGCTTTGGCCTCGCTGCCGACGATACCCATGACCCGCGCGCCGAGCGAGCGAGCCCACTGCGACAACAGCGAGCCCACGCCGCCGGCAGCGGCATGGAGCAGAACGTAGTCCTTAGGTTGCACGCGGTAAGTCCGGCGCAGCAGGTATTCGGCCGTGAGACCTTTGAGCATCAGTGCCGCGCCCTGCTCATCGCTGATGGCGGCCGGCAACTTGACCAGTCGCGCGGCCGGAATATTGCGCTGCTCGCAGTACGCCCCGCTGGCCGCCTGTACGTACGCCACGCGTTGCCCTACGCGCAAGCTGCGCACGCCGCGCCCCAGCGCGATGACGACCCCGGCGGCCTCGCGCCCGGGTATTTCCGGCAGCGGCCGCGCATACAGGCCGCTGCGGTCATAGATGTCGATGAAGTTGACGCCGATCGCCGTATGGCGCAATTGCACTTCGCCACGCGCCGGAGGCGGGAGCTGCTGGCGCTCCCACTTGAGCACCTCGGCACCGCCGTGCTCGTGGAAGACTATGGCGTTGGAGGAAACCGGTTCCACAGCGCGCGTTACAATGCGGCGTTGTCGGTCTCGCCGGTACGGATACGAATTACCCGATTGATGTCGGTAATGAATATCTTGCCGTCGCCCACCTTGCCGGTTTTGGCGGCCTTCAGCACGGCCTCCACCACCTGATCGACCAGCTCGGCGCGAACCGCGACTTCCACGCGCGTCTTAGGCACGAAGTCCACGACGTACTCTGCGCCACGGTACAGCTCCGTGTGTCCGCGCTGCCGGCCGAATCCCTTGACCTCGGTAACGGTCATGCCCGAGACGCCGATATCGGACAACGCCGCGCGGACATCATCGAGTTTGAAAGGTTTGATAATTGCCGTAACCAGTTTCATGCGAGAACTACCGCCTCCATTCTTGTTCGCCGGCCACTTCCCCGTCCGGAGAGGGTGCACCTTTCGTGCCACGGCCCCGCCCCCCAAATGCGCCGCATTGGCTGTCATTCCCAGCAGCGCTCGCCTTACCCTAGCACCAATTCAGAGCAAATTGACTCAGGCAAGCTCGTTTATAACGCGGATTGCCCCGCCAACCCGGCTTGCTCGCGTTGGCTCAACGCAACACGACCAGCAGATCCTTGGCATCCACCTGCATCGCCGGCTGCACCAGCACTTCGGCCACCTCACCATCGATCTCCGCGCGCACCGCGGCTTCCATTTTCATGGCCTCCAGGGTCGTGACGACATCGCCGCGCGCGACGCGCTGTCCGACTGCGACGTTGATCGTCGCCACGGTGCCCGGCATCGGCGCGCCGATATGGCGCGGATTGCCGGCATCGACTTTACGCTGCGGGGGACGTTTGGGCTTCTGGCTGCGGTCGCTGACGCGGACCGATCGCGGCTGCCCATTGAGTTCGAAGAACACGGTGCGCGTGCCGTCTTCGTGCGGCTCGCTCTGCGTCACATAGCGCACGATCAGGGTTTTGCCGCGCTCGAGATCGACGCTGATCTCCTGCCCCGGCTGCATGCCGTAGAAAAATACCGGCGTGGGCAGAATCGCGACGTCGCTGAATCGTCGCCGGTCGGCGGCGTAGTCCGTGAACACCGTCGGATACATCAGATACGAAGCGAACTGCTGATCGGTCACGGGCCGCGCGGCGCGCGCGTTGGCTTCGATGCGCAATTGCCCGAAGTCAGCCGGCGGCAATTCCTCGCCCGCGCGCCGCCTGCGGGGCGCAGCGCCCTTGAGCACTTTGCGCTGCAGGTCTTGCGGAAAGCCGCCATAGGGCTGTCCGACATCGCCGCGAAATAACCGCACCACGGATTCGGGGAAGGCGATCTCGGTGTTCGGATCGAGCACCGCGGAGCGCGTGAGGCCGCTGGTCACCATCAGAAGCGCCATGTCGCCGACCACCTTCGAAGTCGGCGTGACTTTGATGATATCGCCGAACATGTCGTTGACCTCGGCGTACGCGCGCGCCACCTCGGGCCAGCGCGTATCGTCGATTCCCAGCGAGCGCGCCTGCTCGCGCAGGTTGGTGTACTGCCCGCCGGGCATGCCGTGCACGTAAACCTCGGAGGCGCCGGCGCGATTGTCGCTCTCGAACGCGGCATAGCCCCTGCGCACCTGCCCCCAGTAGTGGGAGATGATACGGATGTGCTCGGTATCCAGACCCGGATCGCGCGGTCCGTAGCGCAGCGCCTCGGCGATCGAGCCCAGATTCGGCTGCGAGGTCATGCCGCTCATCGAATCCATTGCCGCATCGACCGCATCGGCGCCGGCGGCAATCGCTGCGAACACGCTGGCGGCGGCAATACCGCTGGTGTCGTGGGTATGAAAGTGCACCGGCAGGCCGGTCTCATCTTTGAGGGCCTTGACCAGATCGTAAGCGGCGCGCGGCTGACACAGGCCGGCCATATCCTTGACGCCCAGGATGTGCGTACCGGCGCCCTTGAGTTCGCGCGCTAGCGTGCAGTAGTAGTCCAGGGTGTACTTGCGCTCGTGTGGACTGCTCAAGTTGCCGCTGTAGCAGATGGCCGCTTCGCACAGCCGGCCAGTGTCTAGCACCGCGTCGATGGCCACGCGCATGTTCTCGACCCAGTTGAGCGAATCGAACACGCGGAACAGATCGATGCCGGCCGCCGCCGACTGCTGCACGAAATAGCGCACCACATTGTCGGGATAGTTGCTGTAGCCGACCGCGTTGGCCGAGCGCAGCAGCATCTGCAACAACAGGTTCGGCATCGCTTCCCGCAGCGTCGCGAGCCGTTCCCAGGGATCTTCCTTGAGGAACCGCATCGCAACGTCAAAGGTCGCACCGCCCCAGCACTCCACCGAGAACAACTGCGGCAGCAGCGCGTCATACGCCGGGGCGATGGCCGCCATGTCGATGGTGCGCACGCGCGTGGCAAGCAGCGACTGGTTCGCGTCGCGCATGGTCGTGTCGGTCAGCAGCACGCGCTGCTGGGCGCACATCCATTGCGCGAAGCGCTCAGGTCCCAGTTCCTCGAGACGCTGCCTGCAGCCCGCCGGCGCACTGTCGATCGAGGGTGCGTCCGCCGGCAGGCGCGGCGGCCGTACTGCCGCCAGGCGCTCAGGCACCGGCCGGCCGGTGACTTCCGCATTGCCGTTGACTACGGTTTCCGCCAGGTAGGTCAGGATGCGTGTGGCGCGGTCGCGCCGTTGCGGCGCTGCAAACAGCTCCGGCGTCTCGTCGATGAAACGCGTGGTGTACTGCGCCTGTGCAAAGCGCGGGTGCATGATGATCTGGTCGAGGAAGCGCAGATTCGTTGCCACGCCGCGCACGCGGAATTCCCACAGCGCGCGGTGCATGCGCGCGATCGTCTCCTCCGGCGTGGCGGCCCAGGTCGTGACCTTGACCAGCAGCGAATCGTAGGAGCGCGTGATCAACGCGCCAGCGTAGGCGGTGCCGGCATCGAGCCGCACGCCGAAGCCCGCCGGGCTGCGGTAGGCGGTCATGCGGCCGTAATCCGGCACGAAATTGTTGTTCGGATCCTCGGTCGTGACCCGGCATTGCAGCGCGTGCGAGACCAGATGGATGTCCGCCTGCGGCGGCACACCGCTGGCGGAATCACCGATCCGCGCGCCATCGGCGATGCGAATCTGCGCTTTCACGAGGTCGATGCCGGTCGCGCACTCGGTCACGGTGTGTTCGACCTGGATGCGCGGATTCACCTCGATGAAATAAAACCTGCCGCTTTCGGCATCCTGCAGGAACTCGACCGTGCCGGCGTTGCAGTAGTGAGCGGCGCGGCCGATGTTGAGGGCCGATTCGCACAGCGCCGCGCGCTCGTGGTCGCCGAGGAACACCGCTGGTGCACGTTCGACCACCTTTTGATTGCGCCGCTGCACGCTGCAGTCGCGTTCGAACAGATGCACCAGATTGCCGTGGGCATCGCCGAGGATCTGCACCTCGAGGTGGCGCGCGCGGCGCACGAGCTTCTCGAGGTAGACCTCGTCGTTGCCGAAGGCCGCCTTGGCCTCACGGCGCGCGACCGGCAGCAGTTCGGCGAGCTGTGCATCGCTCTCGATCACGCGCATGCCGCGCCCGCCGCCGCCCCAGCTGGCCTTGAGCATGGCCGGGTAGCCGACCTGCTGCGCGAGCCGAATGCTTTCGGCTATTCCTGCGGGCAGCGGCGGTGTGGCCGGCATCACCGCGACGCCGGCCGCGACGGCCAGATGGCGGGCCGCGACCTTGTTGCCGAGCACGCGCATGGTGGCTGCGCTTGGCCCGACGAAAATGAGCCCCGCCGCGGTGCATTGCTCGGCAAATTCAGGGTTCTCGGACAGGAACCCGTAGCCCGGATGGATGGCATCCACGTGCGCTTCACGCGCGATGCGCAGGATTTCCGGGATGTCGAGGTAGGCCTCGATCGCGCCCTTGCCTTCGCCTACCAGGTAGGCTTCGTCGGCCTTGGTCCGATGCAGACCAAAGCGGTCTTCCTGCGAATAGATGGCGATCGTGCCGACGCCCAGCTCATTCGCCGCCCGCATTACCCGAATGGCAATCTCGCTGCGATTGGCGATCAGCAGCCGGCGAATCCTATGGAGCACGCTTACAACCTCGTGGGGACTGGCCGCTGGGATTCTAGTCGGCCAGATACGCGGCGAGATAGTCCTCGAAGCTGCCGCGACGTGCCGCCTCGATTGCGGCGTACTCCTGCAGCGACTGCGTTACTTCCGCCTCGAACTCGCGCGCACGTTCGGCTGCGCAGGGCAGCGCGTGCAGGCAGTATTGCTTGTGGTCGCGCGAGAAGCGCAGCGCCAATGCCGCGAAGCTCTCGTCATTCTCTCGCAGTTCGCGCAGCAGCCGCGCCGAGGGGGTGTGCTCGAGGTCCTCAAGCTTCAATCTCTGCTCGCCCAGCGCGGCCAGATACGGCCGCTGCGGATGGGAGCTATCGAGCAGCTCGCAAATTCCCTGCATCGAGTCGAGCAGCTCGGCAGCCCAGGTGCGCATCGGCACGCGTCGCCGGTCGCGCTCGAGAGTCAATCCCGGTTCGCGTCCGCGCCGTGCGACCAGCAGATGATTGCGCTCGATCGCCTCCTCTTCATTCGAATCGATCGGCGGGCTGGTCTTGAACAACAGCAGTATCAGCAGCGCCTCGAGAAAGTGGAGTTTTCGCACATTCACGCCGACCGGATCGAAGGCGCTGTTGTCGAGCGCGCGCACTTCAACGTATTCGACCCCGGCACGCGCTAGCGCGCCGGTGGTGCGCTCCCCGGCACGCGGTGTGCGCTTGGGCCGCACATAGCTGTAGTACTCGTTCTCGATCTGCAGCGCATTGGCGGAGAGCTGTTGGTATTGGTCGTCGCGCTTGACCCCGAGGGCCGCGAACAGCGCATGCGGCGCACTGATCGCGCGGCGCAGATCATGCAGGTATTCCTCGAGGCTGTTGACGGACACCGAGACCGCGGCTTGATTGCGGTTGCGATAGCCGATGTCGCTCATACGCAGCGAGGTGGCATAAGGGCCGATCAGAGTGTCGGCGCCGAACGGCTCGAGCCCGGTGGCGCTGCGACCCTGCAGGAATGATCGGCACAGGGCCGGCGACACACCGAACAGATACGATACGATCCAGCCGTGGCGGCGATAATTGCGCAGCAGATCGAAGTAGCGCGCGCTCCTGAATTCCTGGCCGGTCTCGTGGCTCTGGCAAATCTCGCCGTACAGCGGCCAGAACGGCGCCGGCAGCGAGTAATTGAAGTGCACGCCGGAAATTGCCTGCATCATGCCGCCATAACGCACCTTGAGCCCGTGCCGGTAGATGCTCTTGAAGCGTCCCTGATGCGAGCAACCATAGCGCGCGATCGGCACCTCATCGTCGCCGCGGATCTCACAGGGCATCGAGGTAGCCCAAAGCAGCTCATCGCCGATGTGGCGGTAGACAAACTGGTGCAGATCGCGCAAGTAATCCAGCAGCGCGGCATTGTCGAGGAAGGTCGGCGTCACCAGCTCGGTCAGCGCCTCGGAGTAGTCGGTCGTGATGTGCGGATTGGTCAGCGCCGAGCCCAGCTCGGGCGGATGCGGGGTTTGCGCGATCCGCCCGTCAGGGGTCACGCGCAGCGATTCCCGCTCGACGCCCCGGCTGCCGTGCGCGAGCAGCTGCTGCTCGCGACTGTTGCTCAGTGCAGCCAGCCGGCGCTCGAATACGCGATCGACGCCAGATGCGCTCATCCATCCTCCACCTGTACCTTCGGGCGTGGCATCCTATCAGCCTAGTTGAGAAAAGAGCGCAGGTCGCTGGAGGCGAACATGTTGATTGGAAACACTACTCAGCGCGTCGCCATCCTGGGCGGGGTGCGTACACCGTTCGCGCGTTCCCATACCGCTTACGTCGGGACCGACAATCAGGAATTGCTGACCGCAGCGCTGCGCGCGCTGGTCGAGCGCTTCCATCTGCAGGGCCAGCGCCTCGGAGATGTGATCGCCGGAGCGGTCATCAAGCATCCCAAGGACTACAATCTAACGCGCGAATCGCTGCTGGCCACGGGCCTGGATCCGCAGACCCCGGGATTGGACCTGCAGCGCGCCTGCGGCACCAGCCTCGAGGCGGCCATTCTGATCGCCAACAAGATCGCCTTGGGCCAGATCGAGGCCGGAATAGCGGCAGGGGTCGATGACCTCAGCGATCCGCCCGTGGTCTACCCGAAATCCTACCAACACCGGTTGCTCGAGAGTTTTCGCGGTCGCAGTTTCGGACAACGCCTGCGACCCTGGCTCGGGCTGCGGCGCGCGGATCTGAAGCCGGTGTTGCCGGCCGTAGTCGAGCCGCGCACCAGCCTGTCGATGGGTCAGAGCTGCGAGCTCATGGTCAAGACCTGGAAAGTCAGCCGCGAACAGCAGGATAAGGTCGCCTATGACAGCCACGTCAAGGCCGCGGCCGCCTGGCGCGAAGGCTTCTACGACGATCTGGTCATACCGTTCCGCGACCTCAAGAGCGACAACAACATTCGCGCCGACGCCTCGCTCGAGAAGCTGGCAAAACTCAAACCCGTATTCGATTTGAGCGGCGCCGGCAGCATCACAGCCGGCAACAGCACGCCGCTGACGGACGGCTCGTCGGCGCTGCTACTGTCCTCCGAACGCTGGGCGGCGGTGCACGGGCTACCGGTACTCGCCTATCTGCGCGCGGGCAAGACCTGGGCGGTGGATTTCGCCAGCGGCAAGGAGGGCCTGTTGATGGCTCCGGCGTATGCCGTCTCGGCGATACTGCGCGACACCGGTTTGAGCCTGCAGGACTTCGACTACTACGAGATCCACGAGGCCTTCGCCGCGGTGCCGTTGTGCCTGCGCAAGGCTTGGGAGTCGGCCGAGTACTGCCGCGAGCGGCTCGGGCGCGAGGCCCCTCTGGGCACGATCGATAGCTCGAAACTCAATGTCAAAGGCGGCAGCGTCGCGATTGGGCACCCGTTCGCGGCCACGGGCACCCGCATCTTGGCGGCACTGGCCAAGCTACTGGCCGGCGACCCTGCGGCCAAACGCGGCTTGGCCTCGGCCTGCACCGCCGGAGGCATGGGGGTGACCGCCATCCTGGAGCGTGCATGAGCCAGTACGAAACGCTGATGGCGCGCGATGGCCACACGTTCAACACCTATATCGCCAAACCGAGCGGCAAAGCGCGCGGCGGCGTGGTCGTCGTGCAGGAGATATTCGGCTTGTCGCCGCATATCTGCCGTCTCGCCGACGGTTACGCGCAGGATGGCTATCTGGCGGTCGCCCCGGCGCTGTTCGACCGCGTCGCTCGAAACCTGGTGCTCGGCTACTCCCCGCCCGAGGTCGAGCTGGGCATGGGCTACCGCAAACAGATCCCGACGGCGAAGGCCATATTGGACATTGCAGCCGCCGCGGCGATATGCCGCCATGCGGGCAAGGTGGCCGTGATCGGCTTTTGCTGGGGCGGTCGCCTGGCATGCGCCGCCGCCAGTGAAGTACCGTTCGGTGCCGCGGTCTGCTACTACGGCAGGGGTATCGTCGAGGAGCTGCCCAAGACGCCGAAATGCCCGACCATGCTGCATTTTGGCGAGCGGGACCGATCGATTCCGCTCAGCGATGTCGAGCGCATTCGCGAGGCCTTTCCCGAGGGCCTCTACCATCTCTATGCGGCCGGCCATGCCTTCGGCAACGACGATCGACCGCAGAACTACGATGCCGAGGCTACCGCCCTGGCGCGCGAGCGTACCGCCGCGTTCCTGGCACAGCATATTGGCTAGCGGCGCAACCCCTATGGCGAGCGCGACGGTCGCTGCACTGATGGTGAATACCGGCACGCCGGAAGCGGCGCGCAGCGGTGCGGTGCGGCACTTTTTGCGCCGATTCCTATCCGATCCGCGCGTGATTGAACTGCCGCGGGTACTGTGGCTGCCGCTGCTCTATGGCCTCATCCTGCCGCTGCGCGCTCCGCGCAGTGCGCGCAAGTACCGCGAGATCTGGCGCGAGGAAGGCTCGCCACTGCTGCTCAACACCTCGCGCCTGCGCGAGGCGCTCGCGCGTGAACTGGGCAATGCACGCGCAGGGGTTCGAGTCGAGCAGGCGTTTCTATACTCGCCGCCTTTTGTGGCTCAGGCGCTCGATGCCGTGCGCACGGCGGGGATTCGGCGCCTGATCGTACTGCCGCTGTATCCGCAGAGCAGCGGCAGCACCACCGGTGCGGTCTACGATCAAGTGGCCGGTGGCTTGCGCGCCTGGCGCGCCATGCCGGAGCTGCGTGTTATCGCCAGTTACTTCGGCGAGCCCGAGTACATCGACGCACTGGCCAGTAGCGTCAGGGAGCACTGGAGCACGCATGGCCGCAACGGCCATCTGCTGATGTCCTTTCATGGCATCCCGCAGTCCTACGTCGTGCGCGGCGATCGCTACGCCGAGCAGTGCCGAGCGACCGCGGCGCAGCTCGCGGCCGCGCTCGAGCTGCAGCCGCAGGACTGGAGCTTGAGCTTTCAATCGCGATTCGGTGCCAATCGCTGGCTCACCCCTGCCACGGATCTGACCTTGGGCGAGTTGCCGCGCCGCGGGCTACGCGCCGTCACCGTGATTTGCCCTGGTTTTGCCGCTGACTGCCTCGAGACGCTCGAGGAAATCGCACTGCGTGGACGCGAGATCTTCCTGTCCGCCGGCGGCGAACGATTCGACTATGTCGGCGCCCTGAACGGCCGCACCGATCACGCACGTGCGCTGGCGCACCTGATCCTGCGCTCCACCAGCGATTGGGTCTGAAGTCCGACCATACGATGTTCGGCCGCTTTCTCGAGCTTGCCATCGCCACGCAGGACATTGCCGCATCGGTACAGTTCTACGAGCGCCTTGGGTTCGAGCAACTGCCGACCAGCGACGCCTGGCCGCACCGCTACGGTGTGCTCAGCGATGGCCGCATCCACCTCGGGCTACACGAGTGCGCGATGCCCTCGCCATCGGTGTGTTTTGTTTTGCCCGAGCTGGTGCAGGCGCGCGCACGGCTGGTCGCGGCGCATATCGAACCGGAACTCACGCGCCTGGGCGAGGACCAATTGCATCAGCTGCGACTGTGCGACCCCGCTGGGCAAGCCATTACGTTGCTCGAGGCACGCACCTATTCACCGGCCGCGCCGCCCACGAACGGGGAATCGCTGTGCGGATATTTCTCGCACCTGAGCCTGCCGGAGCCGGACTTCGAGCTCGCGCGCGCGTTCTGGGAGCGCGCCGGTTTCGTCGCTTTGCCCGAGCTCGATGAGCCCTACCCGCATCTGCCGTTGACCAGCGATCGGCTTGATCTGGCCTTTCATCGGCGCCGAACCTTCGATGCGCCGTTGCTGGTGTTCGAATGCGCGGACTTGGCGAGCCAGTGCGCGCGATTGCGCGCGCTCGACATCCCGCTATCGAGGGAGTTGCCTCGCGGGGCCGATCATGCGAGCAGCGCCTTGATCGAAGCGCCCGAAGGCACGCTGCTATGGATTCTCGGCGTCAGTGCCTGATGGACTTAAGCGCTGTGCCAGCAGGCGATAGCGGATATGAATGGTCTCCGCCACGCGCAGCGCGCCCAGTCCCACGCTGTAGGGCGTGAGTCCGAGCTGCGCGTGGCTCAGATCGAACTCGCCGCTGGCGGTCAATTCGTCCTGCGTGGACGCGAGCGCCACGGGCACCTCGGCCGTGCTGTCGCGATCGCGAACGGTGATGTGCAGCGTCACGAGCCAATGGTCACCCTCGGCACGCAGCTGCTCGGATTTCAGGCGGATGCTCGGAAAGCGCGTCGCATCGAGCAATTGCTCACCGAGCATATGCCCGCGCGTACCGTCGATGCCCAAAGCATCGACGGTGGCCTTGAAATCATCGCCCTGCTCGGCGCGCAGCGCCGGCTCATCGATCGTCATCGCCGCGACCGGAAATTCCAGCGAGAAACTGGCGCTCGAGACATCGCTCAACATGAACACATCGCCCGACAAACCGTGGACTGACAGCACGTGATTGTGTCCCAGCTTGGCCATCGGACCGTCGCGGAACACCAGTATGAGCACCTGCGAGCGCGCGGCATCGATGCGATAGTGTTCGATGCGCTCGCGCACGACCGGCGCCGCGGGTATCGCGGGCGGCGCTGCCGCAGGCGGCGCGGACACAGTGCGACAGGCAGCGATCGCGAGACAGCTCACCCATGCGGCCCCGCGCCTTGCCTCGGTCATCATCGGGCGCGGCGGCAGACCACGTCAGCAAACACCGATTCGCCCTGGTCGTCGACGATATCGGCGAATATGCCCGCAAAACTTCGCGTCTCACGCAGCGCCGATTCGATGTCTTTGGCTTTTTTTGTGTGCGCTTTCACGGCAGCCCCACCCCATTGTCCGGCGGCCCATCAAACGCAAGGATACATGCCAGCCGGCCGGATGCGCGCTAGAATCACGCGCTCGGAGCGTTATGTAGCCTTAGGTCAAGGAGGGATTTGCGATGAGTCAGTCCGTTTCACGCCGCGATGCCTTGAAGCAAGTCATGCTGCTGTTGGGTGCAGCCGCCGCCGTGCGCCCGGGCCAGAGCGCCCACGCCGCCGCCCTGCCGCACTTGGATGCGTCCGACCCGACCGCGAAGGCGGTCGGCTATCGTGATGACGCCAAGTCAGTGGATGCCAAGGCCTTCCCCATGTACAAGGCCGGCTCGGTCTGTAGTAATTGCACGCAGTTCCACGGCACGGCCGGTCAGTCGTGGGGACCCTGCAACGTCTTCGCCGGCAAGACGGTGAACGCCAATGGCTGGTGTACGCTGTACGTAAAGATGTAAAGATGGCCTGATCAGAGCCTGCCGCTCGCGGGCGGCAGGCTCAGGCGCTCGGCCTGACGACGCAGCAGGCCGCCGAAGCCGTGGCCGCTGCAGAACGCTTCGATCTGCGTTAGATCGGGTGCCCGCCGTTGCAAATCCGCGTGCCGGGCGCCCATCGGCACGTCGCAGACGATTCGGGTCAGCGAGCGGGCCAGATAGGCCGCTGCACGGTGCGTAAGCAGCCGCGCGGGCAGCGAGGCCGCGCCGCGCAATGGCAGCCGCGCGACCGCCTCGAGCTGTTCGAACAGCTCATCGATCGACGCACAGAGCGTCATGAGCGCCGCCGCGGTCTTCGCGCCCACTCCGGGTACGCCCGGCACGTTGTCGACGCTGTCGCCGCGCAACGCCAGATAGTCGGCCATGCGTTCCGGCTGCACACCAAACCGCGTCGCGATTTCCTCGTAGCGATATTCGGCCGCTTCGCTGTAGTCCCAGAACACATCCCCGGGGCCGATCAGCTGCGCCAGATCCTTATCGCGCGACACCACGGTCACACGCAGGCCCTCGGCGCGGCACAGGGCCGCCAACGTGCCGATCAGATCGTCGGCCTCGTACGCCTCATTCGCGAACTCCGCCACGCCCAGATGGCGGCAGTATTCGCGGCACAGGGCGAACTGCCGCGCGAGCATCGGCGGCGCGGGCTCGCGATTGGCTTTGTAAGCCGGATACAGATCGTTGCGAAAGCAGCGGCCGTGGCTGGCATCGAAGGCCACCGCCACATAGCGCGGCTGGCGCCGTTCCAGCAGGTCGCTGAGGAAGCGCGCAAACCCGTACAGCGCCTGCGTCGGCTGGCCCTCGGCATCGGCAAGATCAGGCGGCAGCGAATACCAGGCTCGGAAAATGTAGACCGAGGCATCGATCAGATAGACCACTGATCGCGCCGCGCTCAAGCGCGCCAGCGCGCGATGCGATCGTGCAGCGGACTGTGGCGCGGAAAATGCGCCAGCAGGTATTCCATCTGATCGGCGAGCACGCGCCGGCCCTTCAGAAAGATGTATTCCGCATAGGTCGGCGTGAACGGTACGGCGATCAGCTGCATCTTCGCCTGCTCGGGCGTGCGCCAGGCCTTCTCGTTGTTGCAGCGGCGGCAGGCCGCGATGACGTTGGTCCAGACATCCATGCCGCCCTGGCTGAAGGGCCGCACGTGGTCGCGCGAGAGCTCGCGGCTCGGGAAGCGCTGTGCGCAGTACATGCACAGATAGGCGTCGCGCCGGAACAGGGTCTCATTGTTCAGCGGCGGCACATAGTCGTGGCGCGTGTTGCCCGGGTTGCCGGTGTGGCCGACCGTGGCGACGATCGAGCTGACCTCGAGCACCGTACGGCGGCCGCTGCGCGCGTTGACCCCGCCATAGAGGCGATAGAGCAAGGAGCCGCAGGTGTAGGCGATCTGATCCTGATGATAGAGCCGGGCGGCTTCGCGGTAGTCGATCCATTCCAGCGGCATGCCCGCAACATCGGTACGCAGCACCATTTGCGACAGGCCGTGGCTCGACGCGCACGCCAATAGCTCGAACTCCGAATCGTGTTGTCTCAGCCCAACGCTCATAATCTGTAAGATACGGCAGGGTTATGCGAGAATTCAACGATTAAGGTCTTGAATGCGCACCGCCGGGGGTGCGCCGCCGGGTACGCACCTGCCACGCCCGTCAGCAGCCATAGCGAGGAGAACGATATGCCGGTCACGATCGGTGCGCTCCGTGAGCGCGCGCCTGGGGAGACGCGCGTCAGCCTGGTTCCGGAGATTGCCGATAAACTGGCCGCGGCCGGCGTGCGTGTGCTGCTCGAGCGCGGCGCGGGCATCAGCGCGCAATTCCCCGACGCCGGCTTCAAGCAGGTCGAATGGGCGGACAGCGCTGAGGCCGTGCTGGCAGCCGCCGACGTGCTGTTGACCGTCCAGCCGCTCAGCATCAGCCAGATCCAGGCACTCAAGGCCGGGGCGGTGGTCATCGGCTTCATGCAACCGCACGCGCATATGCAGGAAGTCCTGGCACTGCGCGACCGGCAGATCACGAGCTTTGCGATGGAACTGGTACCGCGCATTTCGCGCGCGCAGTCGATGGATGCCCTGTCCTCGCAGGCGTCGATTGCCGGCTACAAGGCGGTGCTGATTGCAGCCAACACGCTCGACCGCTTCCTGCCCATGCTCACGACTGCTGCCGGAACCATTCGTCCGGCGACGGTGCTGATCGTCGGCGTGGGCGTCGCCGGCCTGCAGGCGATCGCCACCGCCAGACGCCTCGGCGCCGTGGTCGAGGCCTACGATGTTCGCAGCGCGACCCGTGAGCAGGTCAAGTCGCTGGGTGCGAAGTTCGTCGAGACCGGCGTATCGGCCGAAGGCACGGGCGGCTACGCGCGCGAGCTCACGGAGGAGGAGAAGCAGAAGCAGCAGGAAGTGCTCGAGTCGCGCATCGCGGTAGCCGACGCCGTCATCACCACGGCCGCGATACCCGGCCGCAGGGCGCCACGCATCATCTCGCGCGCAGCGGTCGAGCGCATGAAGGCCGGCTCGGTCATCATCGATATCGCGGCCGAGTCCGGCGGCAATTGCGAGCTCACGCAGCCCGGGCAGACCGTGGAGCACCAGGGCGTCAGGATCCTGGGCCCGGTGAATCTGGCGGCAACGCTGGCGTTTCATGCCAGCGAAATGTACGCCCGCAACCTTTACAACTTCTTGAAAAGCGCGATCACGAAAGACGCCGCGCTCGCGATCGACTGGCAGGATGAAGTGTTCGCGCAGTCCTGCCTGACGCACGCGGGCACGATTCGACACGAACCGACGCGCAAACTGGTGGAGGCAACATGACCGGGATCGTCGCACTGTACATTTTCATGCTGGCCGCGTTCACCGGTTACGAAGTGATCGCGAAGGTACCGGTGATCCTGCACACGCCGCTGATGTCAGGCTCGAATTTCGTGCACGGCATCGTGCTGGTCGGCGCGATGGTCGCGCTGGGCTCGGCTACCTCCCCGCTCGAGAAGACCATTGGTTTCATCGGCGTGCTGCTGGCCGCCGGCAACGCGGTCGGCGGCTATGCCGTGACCGAGCGCATGCTCGAGATGTTCAAATCCAGCGGTGCCAAGCGAGCTGGCTCCGCTGCGGGGAAGCACTGATGGGACTGATCGGCGATTACCTCAGCGCCGCAGCGCTGATCCAGGTCAGCTACCTGGTCACGGCGTTCCTGTTCATCATGGGCCTCAAGCGCATGAGCTCGCCGGTCACGGCGCGCAGCGGCATACTCTGGGCCGGCGCCGGCATGCTGGTCGCGACGCTGGCGACTTTCTTCTACCCCGGCATGACCAACTATCCGCTGATCGTCATCGCCGTGGTGATCGGCGGCGCCATCGCCTGGATCAGCGGCCGGCGCGTGGCGATGACCAACATCCCGCAGATGATCGCGCTGTACAACGGCATGGGCGGCGGTGCCGCCGCCGCGATCGCCGCGGTCGAGCTGTATCGCGGTGGCGAGATGTCGAATTCCGAGGCCACGCTTGCCGTGGTCGGCGGCATCATCGGCGCAGTCTCCTTCAGTGGCAGCCTGATCGCCTTCGGCAAATTGCAGGGATTGATTCGCAAATCCCTGCGCTTCAGCGGCCAGCAGCTGCTGAATCTGCTGATTCTCGCCGGCGCGATCGTATTCGGTGCGCTCATCGCCACGGGCATCAACGCCTCGACGGGCGTGGTCACGGGCTTGTTCGCGCTCTCGCTGCTGCTTGGACTGTCGATGACGCTGCCGATCGGCGGCGCCGACATGCCGGTGGTGATCTCGCTGTACAACGCGCTGACGGGGCTGGCGGTGGCCTTCGAAGGCTTTGTGCTCGGCAACGCCGCCATGATCATCGCCGGTACGGTGGTCGGCTCGGCCGGCACGCTGCTCACACAGCTGATGGCCCGGGCCATGAACCGCTCGCTCGGGAACGTGCTGTTCTCGGGTTTCGGCGACACCGGCGGCGCGACCGCCCCCGGCGCCGCAGTCAGCGGCAGCCTCAAGCCGATCGATGCCGCCGACGTCGGCGTCATGATGGCCTTTGCACAGAAAGTCATCATCGTGCCGGGCTACGGCATGGCCGTGGCCCAGGCGCAGCACAAGGTCTGGGAACTGTGCCAGCTGCTGATCGATCGCGGTGTCGCGGTGCGCTTCGCCATCCACCCGGTGGCCGGCCGCATGCCGGGCCACATGAACGTTTTGCTGGCCGAGGCCGGCGTCCCCTACGACTTGATCGCCGATCTCGATGAGATCAACTCCGAGTTCGAGACCGCCGATGTGGCGCTGATCATCGGCGCCAACGACGTGGTCAACCCGGTCGCGCGCAACGACAAATCCAGTCCCATCTACGGCATGCCGATCCTCAATGCCGACAAGGCCAAGAACGTGATCGTGATCAAGCGCGGTCAGGGCGCGGGTTTCTCCGGCATCGAGAACGCCCTGTTCTACCTCGACAACACGCGCATGCTTTATGGCGACGGCCAGGCAGCGGTCGCGCAGCTCATTGCGGCGGTCAAGGCGGTCTAACGCGCCGCGCCGAGCGGGCTAGCGCTGGCGCTGCCCACGCTCGAGTCGCTGTGCGCGTTGCCGCTGCAGCATCTGTGCACGCTGTTGCGGTGTCGCGTTGAGCCAGCGCTCGCGTAACTGCGCGCGTTGCGCTGGCGGCAAGCGGGAAAAAGCGCGGAAATTCTGGCGTACCGCCTGCTGCTGCTCCGGCGCGAGCTGCTGAAAATGCTGCCAGCGTTGACGAATCAGCGCGCGCTGGTCGGGCGGCAGTTGCTGCCAGGTCTGGAAGCGTTCACGGGCATCGCCACGTTGCTGCGGCGTCATCGACAGCCAGCGCCGTGCCCCGGTGGCGAGCGCCTGCTGCCGCTCGGGCGGCAGGCTGCCCCACTGCCCCTGAAAGCGGCCCAGCGCCTGCTGCTGGGGGGCGGACATTGATGACCAGGCCACACCCGCTGGCGGCGTCGGCGCTGGCGGTGTCGGCTCGGCACTCAAGGCCGGCAGGCAGACCAGCAGCAATACGGCGTACAGCGCGCAGCGGCGATTCATGGCTGCGCTACCGGTTGGTCGGAGCTGTTCGGGGGTGGATCGGACGCTGGCGGATCGGCAGACTTGTGCCGCGCTGGCCCATCCGCTGCGGCCGGGTTGCCCGCACCGTCGCCGGCGCGGCGCGCCACTTTGTCGATATCCGTGCGCGCCAGGTAGTCATGCCAACCCCTGTCCTCGGAATCCACCGAGCCCAAAAACTCCAACAGCCCGTCATCGGGCATTTCAGCGGCCCGCGGCGCTGTCGGGACCGCACCACCGCTCAACAGGGCACCGAGCAGCCAGGCACTACGCCTCACGTCCCGACCGAAGGCGCACCCGCGCCCTTCGCTTCGCTCACAGCCCATTCGTAAAAATCGTAATCCACGTCCTGCTCCCGGCCGAGCTGCACGCCGTCGCTGTCCGCCAGCATCTCCAGATCTTCCGGCGCCGCGCTCGCGAGCGGGTTCACTGCCGGACTCTCGCTGCGAGGCACGACGATAAACAGCACCGCGAACACGGCCGCGGCAAGGGCACCGGCACCGGCAGGCGCCCAGCGACGCGCGAGGCTGCGCTGCCAGGAGGGGCGCGAGCTGAGCGCGGCATAGCGCGCCCGCGTGAGCCGCGAGCGCGTTTCGGCGGGCAGCCGTTCGACGCTGTCGTTCAACAACTGCCGCGCGCGCTGCTCGAAATCGCTCGCCTCCTTATTGAGCTCACGGGTTGCAGAGTTCATGTCGAAAAGTCTCCCAGCTTCAAACGCAGCGCCTGCAGCGCGCGAAAATAATGTGTTTTAACGCTCCCCTGCGAACATTTCATTGCCGCCGCGGTGTCCGCAACGTCCAACCCCTCAATATTGCGCAGCAGGAATGCTTGCCGCTGCCTTGCTGGAAGTTGCGACAGAGCTTGTTCGAGGGCCTGCATCATCTGGGCTGATTCGAGCTGCGCCGGGGGCTGTGGGCCGAGATCGGCCGCTTGGGCGACCGGGTCGGGGGCCTCCTCTTCGTCCTCGCCGCGCCAGGGCATCCAGCTCATGACGCGCTGGCGAACGATGCGCCGACGCTGCATGTCTCGAATTCGGTTCTCGAGGATGCGATAGAACAGCGGCCTCCACTCCGCGCTCGGGCGCGAGCCGTAGCGGTGCGCCAGCTGCATCATTGCGTCCTGTACCACATCAAGCGCATCCGCCTCATGACGCAGTGCGATCTGTGCGATCCTGAATGCCTTCCGCTCGACCCCGGCCAAAAAGGTTTCGAGGGCGCGCGCGCCATCCTGGGTCGTCTCACGCAAATGTGCCTTCCCGGGCGGGAGCAGATCAGTTATCTGTGATCCAAGAGTAGCAAAGGCGAGCATGCGCGGGCACCCACACTGTTATAGGAGCTGGCTCACAGTGGAGAACGCCGCAGAAAAGGATTTGGTTGACACTGTTTGCATAAGCGGAACGCCACGAAAATCATCCACTTATTGGGAGCACGTGTGCGAACTGTCATGGTCGGCGCCGGCAGAAGCGTCCAAATTGAACTTTGTCTAATCCCAAGCCATTGATCCTGAACGGAAATGCAGTTTGATCATTTTTTCATCAAATTGACATGAATGCCTTAAAACACAGGTGATTTTGCGCTTGCAGACTGAGCTGTCCACAGACTTATCCACATCGATTGTGGACAACGCCGACACGGGGAACCCGGCGCCGGATGGCCTGCCCCCGGATCGCCGGCCGGTGCTGCGGGTCGCGATCAATATGCCCCGGCATAGGCTGTTCGATTATCTTCCGCCCCCAGGGCTCGAGACCGCCCAGGTGCCGATTGGGGCGCGCGTGCGCGTACCGATGGGCGCGCGCGACTGCGTCGGCGTGGTCGTGGACTATGCCGATCAGCCCTCGGTCAGCCTCAGTTCGCTCAAGCCGGTGCGCGCGCTGATCGATCCGAGCGCCCTGTTCGATGCCTCGCTGATGCGGCTGCTGCGCTGGACCGCCCAGTACTACCACCACCCGCTCGGCGAGGTCATCGCCGCAGCTCTGCCCAAGGCGCTGCGCGAGGGGACACCGGCCACGCCACGGATCGAGCTCTGGCGCCTCAAGGGCACCGGGTTGAGTGCCAGCGCGCCCGAGAGCTTGCGGCGCGCGCCGCAGCAACGCGCCGTGCTGGCGCTGCTGACGGCCCACCCGGACGGACTCTGCGCGGCCGAGATCGCCGCGCAGCTGCCGTCCTGGCGCGATGCCGCTCGCTCGCTCGAGGCGCGCGGCCACATCGAGCGGCTCGACACGCAGGCCCCGACGCTCGATAGCGCGGCGGCGCCCGGCGCGGAGCGCGCGCCGGGCGCGCTCGACGAGGCTCCCGTGCTGACGCTCGCGCAGAGCGAGGCGGTGGCACGCATCGACGCCGCCTCCGGCTCATTTGCCGCATTCGTGCTGCAGGGCGCGACCGGAAGCGGCAAGAGCGAGGTCTATCTGCAGTGTGCCGCGCGCACGCTCGAGCGCGGCCAGAGCGCCCTCGTGCTGGTGCCCGAGATCGCGCTGACCCCGCAACTCGTCGAGCGCTTTCGCCGACGCCTGCCCTGCGCGATGGCGGTGCTGCATTCGGCATTGAGCGATGCCGAGCGACTCGCGGCCTGGCGCGATGCGCGCTCGAACCGGGCGCGCATCGTGCTCGGTACGCGCTCGGCCGTGTTCGCGCCATTGCCGCAGCTGGGCCTGATCGTGGTCGATGAGGAACACGACAGCTCCTACAAGCAGCACGAGAGCGGCTGCCGCTACTCGGCCCGCGACCTTAGCGTAGCGCGTGCGCGGCAGGCACAGATCCCGGTCGTGCTCGGCTCGGCCACGCCGGCCTTTGAGACGCTGCACAATCTCAGCCTCGGTCGCTACCACGGCCTCTCGCTGCCGCGGCGGGCGGATCAGCCCGAGGCACCGCGCCTGGCGCTGATCGATCTGCGCGCGCACGCCGTGACCCAAGGCTTGTCCACGCCCGTCATCGACGCCATGCGTCGACATTTGGCTGCGCGAGGACAAGTGCTCGTCTTTATCAATCGGCGCGGCTACGCGCCGACGCTGCTGTGTACCGCTTGCGGCTGGATAGCGCCTTGCGGCCAGTGCGATGCGCGGCTGACCGTGCACCGTGCGGCATCCGAGCTGCGCTGCCACTACTGTGGCGCGGTCGAAGCATTGCCGCAGCGCTGCCTGCGCTGCGGCTTCACGGTCAAACCGGTTGGGCAGGGCACCGAACGCGTCGAAGAAACGTTAACGCAACTATTCCCCGGTGAAGCGCTGATTCGCCTCGACCGCGATACCGCCTCGAACCCGGCGGAACTCGCAACCCTGATGCGTTCGGTGCTATCGGGCGAGGCGCGCATACTGGTGGGCACGCAGATCGTGACCAAGGGTCATCATTTCCCAGGAATCTCGCTGGTCGTGGTGCTCAACGCCGACCAGGGACTGTTCAGCACCGATTTTCGCGCCGCCGAGCGCCTCGCCCAGACCATCGTGCAGGTCGCCGGGCGTGCCGGACGCGAACACAGTCGCGGCGAGGTGCTGATTCAAACCGAATATCCCGAACATCCGCTGCTGCAGAGCCTGCTCGCATGCGGCTACGAAGGCTTCGCAGCCAGCGCCTTGAGCGAGCGCGAGGCCGCGCGATGGCCGCCCTTTGGTCGCCTCGCGCTGCTGCGCGCCTCGGCACTCACGGCCGCGGCGACGCTGGAATTTCTGAACGCCGCGCGCACGGCCGCCCCCGCGGTCAGCGGCGTGCGCCTGCTCGGTCCGGTCGCCGCCGCGATGGCGCGCCGCGCCGGCCGCTACTACGCACAACTATTGCTCGAGAGCAGCGAGCGCGGTGCCCTGCATCGCCTGCTCGATCAGTGGCTGCCATTGGTCGGTGGCTTGCCGCAGGCGCGGCGCGTGCGCTACGCGCTCGATGTCGACCCCATCGACATCCAGTAAACTCGCCGGCCGGTTCCATCGAGGATTTGTGGTTTGAAAGCCGAGCTCGAGCGTCTGATCGCGGACGCAACTAAAACCCTGATCGGCACCGTACTGCCGGAGCCCATCGACCCTGGCTCCATCAGCGTCGAGCGCACGCGCGATGCGAACCATGGGGACTACGCCTGCAATATCGCGCTGCGTCTGGCGCGCAGCGCCCGCAAGCCGCCGCGTGAGATCGCCGAGGCGATCGTCGCGGCGCTGCCGGCGAGCCCGTTGCTCGCGCGCGCCGAGGTCGCCGGCGCCGGATTTATTAACCTGTATCTCGCTCTGAGCGCGCACACCGCCGTGCTGGGCCAGGTGCTCGAGCTGGCCGACCGCTACGGCCAGAGCGATGCGGGTCGCAGTGAGAAAATCATCCTCGAGTTCGTCTCGGCCAACCCGACCGGGCCATTGCACGTTGGCCATGGCCGCCAGGCCGCCTATGGCGCGACACTGGCGAATCTACTGCGCGCTATCGGCCACGAGGTGCAGCGCGAGTACTACATCAACGATGCCGGGCGGCAGATGGACATCCTGACGGTCAGCACCTGGCTGCGCTATCTCGAGCGCTGCGGGGAGAGCATTGAATTTCCGGCCAACGGCTACCGCGGCGATTACGTCCATGCCATCGCTGCGCATCTCTACCAGCAGTGCGACCGCAAGTTACAGCGTGACGTCGCCGCGGTGTTTGCGCAGCTGCCGCTTGATGCGCCGGCAGGCGACAAAGAACAGTACATCGATGCGCTGATCGAGCGCATGCGCTCGCTGCTCGGGGCAAGCGGCTTTGAAACGGTACTCGAAGTATCGCTCGCGGCGATGCTGGCGGACATTCGCGAGGATCTGGCGGCCTTCGGCGTCGAGTTCGAGCGCTGGTATTCCGAGCGCGAGCTGGTGCGCAGCGGCGCGGTGGAGCACGCGCTCGAGAAGCTCGAGTCCCACGGCCAGCTCTACTTTAAGGACGCAGCGCTCTGGTTTCGCGCCAGCCGCTTCGGCGACGATGAAGACCGGGTGCTGGTACGCGCCAACGGTCAGAGAACCTATTTCGCTCCCGACATCGCCTATCACCTGCAGAAGCGCGAACGCGGCTTTGCACGTCTGATCGATGTGCTGGGCGCGGATCACCATGGCTATGTGGCGCGCGTACGCGGCGCCCTGGTGGCGATGGGCGAGCCGGGGGAATGCCTGGAGGCCTGCCTGATTCAGTTCGTGAGCCTGTTCCGCGGCGGCCAGAAAATTCCCATGGGCAAGCGTGAGGCGCAGTTCGTGACTCTGCGGCAGTTGCGCGAGGAAGTCGGCAACGACGCCTGCCGGCTGTTCTACCTCATGCGCAGTCATGATCAGCCGCTGGATTTCGACCTCGAGCTCGCCAAGTCGCGCAGCAACGAAAACCCGGTCTATTACCTGCAATACGCCCACGCGCGCGTGGCGAGCGTGCGCAAGCAGCTCGAGGCGCGCGAACTTAGCTACGATCCGGCGCTGGCCGTGCAAAGCTTGGGCCGGCTCGATAGCCCATATGAGCAGGCGGCCCTGGCCTCACTGGCACGCTACCCCGAGGTGTTGCTGCAGGCCGCTGCCGCGCGCGCGCCGCATGCGCTGGTGCACTACCTGCGTGAACTCGCCAACGCCTTCCACAGTTGGTACAACGCCGCCACCTTCATCGTCGAGGACAGCGCGCTGCGCAATGCGCGCCTGGCACTGGCCTACGGTGTGCAGCAGGTGCTGCGCAACGGCCTGGCGCTGCTCGGCGTCTCGGCGCCGGAGAGCATGTGAGCGGCCAGCGCCTGACCTCGCGTGACTACAAGAGCGCGCGCCGCGGGCAGTTCGTCGTCGATCTCTCGCGCTGGCGTGAATACGGCATCGGGCTCGCGGCCGGATTGTGCGTGGCCGGCATCGTCTACGTCGCCGACCACCGCACGAGCGAAGCGCCGCCCGCCGAGCGGCCGGTAGCGCGCCGCGCCCGTGCGGTGGCGGCCGCGGCGGATGCGGCCGCCACCGCCGCGACCACCGATGTTGCGAGCGCGGATGCCGCGAGCCTCGCGCAGGGGAAATACGACTTCTACCAGATGCTGCCGAAATTCGAGGTGGTGGTGCCGGAGAAGGAGCGCGGCACGCGCGTCGCGCCCGCAGCGCAGATCGATCGGCCCGGGGTGTACTTTCTGCAGGCCGGTTCCTACCACGATGTCACGATCGCCGAGCGCATCCGTGCGCAGCTCGAAAAGCTCGGCATCGATGCCACGGTGCAGCGCGTTGCGGTCGACGCCGACGTCTGGCATCGCGTGCGCATCGGTCCGATCCGTGATCTAGCGCAGCTCAACAAACTGCGCGCGAAGCTCCAGCAGAGTGATCTGGACGCGCTGGTGATTCGGGTCGACGACTAGCTCTGCGGTGCGCTGAATTCGGCTTTGGTGCTCTGAAATTCCGACAGCGCGCGAGCCAGGGCTCGTGGCGCTTCTCGGGCCGCACGTACGGCGAGTCGTACATGCCGATCCACAACATGGGTGCCGGACCTCATTCCTCGACGCCATGCCCGATCTCGATCCCGAGTGAACGCAATTTGCGGTACAGGTGCGTACGCTCCATGTCGACCCGCTTGGCGAGCAGGCCTACCTTGCCGTTGCACAACATCAGCTGCTGCTGCAAATAGGCGCGCTCGAAGTGCTCGCGCGCCTCGCGCAGCGGCAATGCCAGCAGATCGTGCTTGACCAGCGGTTCGTCGGCGGGCGTCTGCGCCGAGAGTTCACGCTCGACCTCTTCGAGCGCAATATCCTCCGAGCCGGCATTGAGCAGAAAGCGGCGCGTGAGGTTGCGCAGCTCGCGCACGTTGTCGGGCCAGGGATAGTTGCGCAGTCGATTCTGCGCCGCCACGCTGAAGCGCCGAAAACGCAGACCTTCGGTCTCGGTCAGGATATCGACATAGTGGCGCAGCAGCTCAGGCACATCCTCGGCGTAGTCGCGCAGCGCCGGAACGCGTACCAGCAGTACCGAAAGCTGTGCGTACAGATCACGCCGAAACTCCTCCGAGAGCACGCGGCTGACGATTCCAGGGCGCGCAGAGGCGACGATGCGCGCCTCGAGCTGCATGGGATCGCCCCCGGCGATGCGCGCGAAGCAGCCGCTTTCGAGCACGCCGCTGAGCAGGCGCTGCGTCGATGACGGCATATCTTCAATGTCGCCCAGGAACAGCGTGCCCTTGCGGGCCTGCTCGAGCAGCCCCGGCGGTGCGCCGGCAGCGCCGGTGCCGAGCAGCGTTGCGGCAGCGCTATCCTCGCGCAGCGTGCGGCTGTCGAGCGACACGAACGGACCCGAGGCGGTCGGCCCGGCCTGGTGTACGAAGCGCGCGAGCGTCTCGCGTTCGGTCCCGGATTCGCCGAGCAGCAGCAACGGCGAGCTGTAGGCGGCCAGCCGCGTCAGCTCGCTGCGCAACTGCGCAATGGCGCGGCTGCGCCCGATGGGCACCGCGCCCACGACCGCACCGGCACTGACAAATTTGCCGCTGGGCCGACGCGAGCGGGCATCGAGCGCGCGTTCGACCGTGCGCAGCAGCTTGGCCAGCGAGAGGGGCTTCTCGACGAAATCGTAGGCTCCGAGCCGCGTGGCTTCGACCGCGGTCTCGACCGTGCCGTGACCCGACATCATGACGACCGGGCAGCCGTCGCTCGGTTCACTCGACCATTCGCGTAGCAGCGTGATGCCGTCGGTATCGGGCATCCAGATATCGAGCAGCACCAGGTCGGGCGTCTGGCGCGCGCGCGCCGCTCGAGCTTGGCTGGCATCGGCCGCCACCTCGACCTCATAGCCCTCCTCGGTCAGGATCTCCTGCAGGAGCCGCCGGATGTCGGACTCGTCATCCACCACCAGAATCTTGCTGGCACTCATGCGCGTTCCCTCCGCAGATCCACGCGTCGCTCGCCCCCTGCAAACAGCGACCGGTCCTGGTCGCTGACTGGCAATAAGACCAGTATTTTAGCCCCGCCCTCGGGTCGGTTCTCCGCCTCGATACGGCCGCCATGTTCTTCGACAATTCGTTTCACGATGGCCAGCCCCAGACCGGTGCCGCGCGGCTTGCCCGTGACGTACGGATCGAATAGGCGGCCGAGTATCTCCTTTCTGAACCCGGGACCGTTATCTAACACACAGATTACAGCGGCAACCGCCCCCTCTGCACGCTGTTGTCGCGTGCTGAGCTCAACGTAGCCGTCGGCCACGCCCGCGAGGGCTTCGATGCCGTTGGTGATCAGATTGGCCAGCAGTTGACGCATCCGGCCCCGGTCGGCCTCGATTTCAGGCAGCGTCGGGTCGAGATCGAGGCGGATTTCGGCAGCCGGGTCCTGTAGCCGGTACAGCTCGGCCACCTCGGTCACGAGCTGATTGAGGCTGAAATGCGCGAGCCTCATGTCAGGCGCCCGCGCGTATTCGGAGAACGCATTGACCATCTGCTTCATCGCATCGACCTGCTGCACGATCGTGTGGGTCGCGCGCTCGAGCAGCTGCGCATCCTCGGCGTTCATGCCGCCGAGAAGCTTGCGCCGCAGCCGCTCGGCCGACAGCTGAATCGGCGTCAGAGGATTCTTGATCTCGTGCGCCAGACGCCGCGCCACCTCGCCCCACGCGGCATCGCGCTGCGCCGCGAGCAGCGCCGTTATGTCATCAAACACGATCACGACGCCGCCGTGCTCGCTCTCATCCGGCAGCGGGGTGCAGGCCCAAAGCAGCACGCGCTCGCCAGCCTCGCCCGGCAAAGTCAGTTGCTCGCGCCATTCGTCCCAGCCCGATTGCAATCGCGCGCGCAGCTCGGCCAGGAAGGTCGAAAAACGCAGGTTGCCGCCGCCTAACTGCGCCAGGTTCTGCCCGGCCGCGGGCGTGCCGAAGTCGCCGCCGAGAATGGTCGCGGCCGATTGATTAGCGCTGTGTACGCGCAGCTGCCGGTCCGTCACGATCACACCGGTCGACAGGCGCGAGAGGATGATCGAGAGCCGCTCGCGTTCGCGCTCCACCGCCTGTCGGCTGCGCTTCGCCTCCTCGCTCGCGCGGCGCAGCCGCTTGGTCATGTCGTTGAAGGAGTGCACCAGGAAACCCATCTCGTCGCGCGAGGGCAACGGCAGCCGGGTCTCGAAGTCGCCCTTGCCCACCGCGCGCGTGCCGGCGATCAGATCCTGCACCGGTCGCGTCAGGCGCTGTGCCGAGAAGATCGCGCCATAGATCGCTGCCAGCAGCGTCAGCAGCACCACCAGCGTGAGGGTCAGCCGAAAGCTGATCTTCAGCGGCTCACGCACCGCCGACAGATCGCCGTACTGCGAGGAGGTGTGCTGCACGGCCTCCGCCAGCGCCGAGAGCGCCTGCGGCACTTCGTAGTCGATCAGCACGTAGCGACGCATCGCGCGCGCCGAGACCGCATCGGCGATCGGCGCGGCGGTAGCGATCGTGTACTGGCCGTTGGGCAGCGGATTCAAGCTGACATAGCTGCGCCCGGCGGCCACCTGCAATGCCACGTCCGGCGGCGCCGGTGCCGGCTGCTGCGCCATGGGGGTGTCGCTGCTGAGGGCCGAGGCACGGCCGCTCGCCTCGTAAACGATGATTTCCTTGGCCTCGGTAGCGCGCCGCTCCTCATCGAGCCGCTGCAGCAGCTCCGGCCCGCGCAGTTCGCGCAGCGAGCGCGCAAAGATTTCGGTGCGCCGCGCCTGCTCGCGCAGCCGCAGGTCCAGCGCCGAGCGCGACAGGACCAGCGCGTCGTTGAGACCCTGCTTGATCTCGACGCGAAACCAGCTGTCGATGCCGCGGTTGATGAAGTCGAGCGAGAACAGATAGACGATGATCAGCGGCGCGATCACCAGGCCGCCGAACATGACCACGGTGCGAACGGTCAGCCGCGAACCCGGCTTGTGGTCGCGAAAATCGCGATACAGCTGCCAGAATTTGCGCGCCAGCAGCACCATCAGCGCAATCACGCCGCAGATATTGAGCAGCAGGATCCAGGGCTGCCAGTGCGAGAACAGCGTCGAGTTCTCGACACTGGCCGCCAGCAGCACCAGCGCCGCCACGCCGGCGGCGACCGCCACCGCGGTCAGAGCGCGCACGCCGAACAGTCTTAGAGCGTGAGTGTCCATGTGTACCAGTCGCTGTTGCGATGCCATGCATCGCTCCAGAACATCAGCGCCCGCATGGTGTCCGACATCCGGCCGCGCCGCACGCCGGCGCGCACCGCCACCTGCCATGGCCCTTCGCCTCGCAACTGCGATTCGACCAGAATCGGGAGATCCTCGACGCGTCCCAATTTGTCGAGTGCGCCCTCGAGCGTGGGAAAGCTCTCCTGCTCGACTCCCTGATCGTCGCGCAGCACATAGCGGTCGGTCACGGCGTGGTAGGTGAGTTCCCGACGCAACGTGATGTCCAATACGCCGGCATTCCACCAGTAACGCCGATGCCGCGTGATGCTCAGATCCAGATCGAAAGCCAGCGTGACGCCGTCCTGCAGCGCGCTGCGGATGCGGTCATTGATTGGATACTGTACATGCACATTGAGCTGCAACACGCCGCGGTCGATCACGACGAATGCGGAGCGGATCTGGAAGTCGCCATCGAGCGGCCCGACCGCGCCCCACACGGGCGGCACGGCCAGCCAAAGCAGCAGCCCGAGGGTAATGGCGAATCTGAGCTTTAAAAGCACGTGTACCTTGAATTCTTGGGCGCATGTTGCGCTTAAGTCACTGTCAGGCAAGCATAATAGAAGCCGTCGGTCTGCGCCTTCGCGCCTGGAAGCAACTGCACGCCCAGCGGCCGGACCAGCCATTGCCCGGCCAGCGTGCCGGAAGCCTCGAGCGGCACCATGCGCGCTGTCGGGTTTGCCGCAAGTCCGGCCTCGACGATCCGCTCGTTCTCGGCCGGCAGCAGCGAGCAGGTTGAGTACAGCAGGCGCCCGCCCGGCTTGAGCAACGTAAGACAGCGATCGAGTAGCAGCCGCTGCGTGGCCGCGAACGCGGCGATGTCGCCGGGGCGGCGCAGCAGCCTGATATCCGGGTGACGCCGAATGACGCCGGTGCTCGAGCAGGGCGCATCGAGCAGGATGCGATCGAAACTCGCGCCATCCCACCACGACAGGTCCGAACGCAGATCGGCAGTGACCAGCCGGGCTTGGCGCTGCAGCCGCCTGAGATTCTGTGCAATGAGCTCGATGCGTCCGGCATGGATGTCGACCGCCGTGAGCTCGATGGGCCCCTGCGCGGCCTCGAGCAGCGCCCCGCTCTTGCCGCCCGGCGCCGCGCAGGCGTCGAGCACGCGTTCGCCGGGCTGAGGGTCAAGCAGCGCGGTGGCCAGTTGTGCCCCGGCATCCTGGACCGACACCAGACCCTCCTCGAACCCGGGCAGTTGCCCGACCGGCAACGGCGTGTCGAGCACCAGCGCCGTGGGCAACCAGGACACCGCCTGCGCGCGCAGGCCCTGCTGCGTCAACCGATCGATGTAGGCCTCGCGGGTCGTGCGGGACAGGTCTACCCGCAGTGTCATGGGCGGATGAGCGTTGTTCGCGGCCACGATCTGCTGCCACTCGCCAGGCCAGGACGAGCGCAATGCCGCGAGCATCCAGGCCGGATGCGCACTGGCCGCTTCGCTGCTTTGCAGCACGCTAGCGAGGATTGCCGCGCGCTCTCGCAGATACCGGCGCAGCAGCGCATTGACCATGCCCGCCGCGCGCGGCTGCTCGAGCACGCGCGCGGCGTCGACCGCGGAGGACACTGTGGCCTCGATCGGATTGCGAGAATGTTCGAGCTGATGAAGGGCGGCAGCCAGCAGCGTGCGCAGTACGGGCGCAAGGGCTTTGCCATGCAGCAGCCGCGCCACGACCGGCTCGAGCTGGAGATACCAGCGCAGACTGCCCAGCGTGACCGCGCGTACCGCGGCGCGTGGCGCGCCAGCCACGTTGACGCGCTCGAACGCGTCCTCGGACGAGCGGCCCTCGAATGCGACCGCAGCGATCACGCGGGCGGCACCGGCCAACACCGCGGCGGCCGCACCAGGGTGTGCGGTGTTCAAGCGAAGCGCGCGCCGTCCAGCGACTGGCCGCTGACAAAATCACCGGCGGACAGCACGCGCCGACCCGCGAGCTGCAGCTTGGTCACCGCGAGCACACCCTGGCCGCACAGCACCTGCAGCGCGTCCCCGGCGAGGCCCAGGACATCTCCGGGCTTTGCGTGCGAGGACGCATCGGTAGATGTTGCAGGTCCCGGCCCCACGTGCGCCTCCCGGATGCGCAGCTGCGTTCCTTGCCAGAGCGTTTCGGCCACGGGCCAGGTGCTGAAAGCGCGGACCTGGCGTGAGATTTGCTCGGCACTGCGCCGCCAATCGATGCGTGCCTCGAGCTTGTCGATTTTGGCTGCGTAGCTCACGCCCTGCTCGGGCTGTGGTTCGGCGTGCGCACGGCCGGCCTCGACGGCGTCGAGCGTATCGAGCAGCAACTGAGCCCCCAGCTCGGCCAGGCTCGCATGCAGCTGTCCGGCATCGGTGTGATCGCCTACGGCTAAGCGACGCTGCGCGAGCATCGCTCCGGTATCGAGCCCCTCATCCATCTGCATGATCGTCACGCCGGTCTCGCGATCGCCGGCGAGGATCGCTCGCTGGATCGGCGCCGCACCGCGCCAGCGCGGCAGCAAAGAGGCGTGAATATTGAGGCAGCCCAGTCGCGGCAGCTCGAGTACGGCGCGCGGCAGCAGCAGGCCGTAGGCCACCACGACCAGCAGGTCGCTCGCCCAGCGCAGCAGCGGCGCGCGCTCGTCCTCGCTCTTGAGCCGGGCCGGTTGCGCCAAGGACAGCCCGAGCTCCCCGGCGAGGCGTTTGACGGGGCTGGCCTTGAGTTCGCGGGGGCGGCCGGCCGCGCCACGACCGGCCGGACGATCAGGCTGGGTCAGTACGCCAACCAGCTCGTGGGGCGATGCGGCCAGCGCGCGCAGCGCCGGCAGCGCAAACTCCGGCGTACCGGCAAAGGCGATACGCAGCATGCGTCATATGACGCGCGCGGCGGCGCGCGCGGTCGCGGCAGGGGCGCCGCTGGCGCGCTCTCGGCGCTCTTTCTCGAGCCTGTGCCGGATGCGCTCACGCTTAAGGCTTGAGAGGTAGTCGACAAACAGCTTGCCGGCCAGATGATCCATTTCGTGCTGCAGGCAGACCGCATCGAGGTTCTCGAGTTCGCGCTCGAACACCTTGCCCTCGGCGTTCTGCGCCCTGACGCGCACGCGTGCGGCGCGTTGCACTTCCTCGAACACGCTCGGCACGGACAGACAGCCTTCTTCGGACACCTCGACGCCGTCACGCAAAAGAATCTCGGGATTGATGTACACCTGCGGCTGGTTCTTGTCATGGCTGGCGTCCATGATCAGCAGCGCTCGATGCACGTCGACCTGGGTGGCAGCGAGCCCTATGCCGGGGGCGGCATACATGGTCTGGAACATGTCGGCAATCAGCTTCCGCAGTGCGGCATCAAAGGCGCGCACCGGCTCGGCGCGGGTGCGCAGCCGAGGATCGGGAAACTCCAGTATGGACAATAGGGCCATCGATACGCTCCGGTACTTAAACGTGGGGAAATGTGCCAATATTTCAAGGACCAGGGGCTAAATGCTCCGCCACGTGACCTAGTGCACAAACTTCGCAAGGAACGGTGTGCGTTTGCGCGCGGTTAAGTTTATAACAGCCGGGCTCAACGCCCTACCCGGCCCGAAGAGGTAGCAGGGATGTTTTTGAATCAAGTTTTAAGCGCCAGCCGTGTCACAGTCGGCTGCGCCAGCCTGACGGTGCTCCTCACTCTGGGCGCCTGCTCGATGAACTCGCGCAACAGCCACGCGGCCGAGACCACCCCGACGCCCGTGTCGATGGCCGACAGCGGCGAACCCGCCGCTGAACCGCAAACCGACACGGAAGCCCTCGCAGACGTGGCGTCCGATAATACCGACACGACGACGGTCATGGCCGATGCCGGGCCGGCGCTGAAGGCCAGCGCACCGAAAAACTACGTGGTGAGGCGCGGCGATACGCTCTGGGGCATCGCCAATATGTTCCTGCGCGATCCCTGGCTGTGGCCCGAGATCTGGTACGTCAACCCGACTATACAGAACCCGCACCGCATCTACCCCGGCGATACCATCCACTTGGCATTGTCCGGCGATGGCAGGACCGCCCTGCAAGTGATGCGCGGCCGCGGCCTGCCCGGCAGCCGGCTCGAACCCATGCTGCGCAGCTCGCCGCTCGATAGCGCCATTGCGACCATACCCTATTCCGTGATCGGCGCCTTCCTGGAGCGCCCCGGCATCCTGACGCGCGATGAGGTCAAGGCTGCCCCCTACATTCTGGCGCTGCGCGGCGAGCACGATATCGCCGGCTCGGGCGATGAGCTCTACGTCAAGAAGCTGGACGCTCAGACCACCGGTGCGCGCTACAGCGTCATGCACGTCGATCAACCCTTGAAGGATCCCGACAGCGGTCGGAAATTGGGTTATCTGGCGATCTACACGGGTACCGCACAGCTGGTTCGTCCCGGAGAGATCGCCAAAGCCACGCTGACCGACTCGGCGCGCGAGACCCTGCAAGGGGACGTGCTGATCTCCGAGGACATCAGCCCGACGAGCGATTTCAAACCGCACCCGCCCTCACGGGCCGTGTCCGGCGAGATCGTTGCGGTGGTGGAAGGCGCGGACCTCGCCGGTCAATACGATGTCGTGGCGCTCAATCGCGGATCCAGCGACGGGCTCGAGCGCGGCAGCGTGCTGACGGTGGAGGAATTCCCCGCCCAATCCAGTGACCAATGCGCCCGTATCGAGGACACCAGCACCTGCCTGACCCACCCGAGGACAACACTCCCGAGTGAGTTCAACGGCACGCTGTTGGTGTTCAAGACTTACGAGCTCATGAGTTACGCGCTGGTCCTCAACGACATCTCGCCGATCCATACCTACGACCACGTCCGCAATCCCTGATTCCGGGGTTTTTGCAGCATAAACGCCGCGCGCGCGCGCGGCGCACGCGCTTTATGCTGTGCGCACATGGACGCGGTGGCAATGCAACTGGTTTTGGGCCGCGCCCAGGGCTTGAGCGCGCAGCAACTGCTTGCAGCTGTCCAGCGCACCGGCACGCCCCGGCCCGGGATCGCGGCAGTGGCAGCGCTGATCGGCGAGCGGCCGGCGATGTTGCGAGCCCTGGGAGTTCCGCCCGCTGCGAGCGTCTGGTTGCATGCGCCGGATCCCGCGCTGCTCGAAGCTGACCGCAACTGGATCGTTCGCGAGCGCATCGGGCTCATCGACGCACTCAGCGACGAGTACCCGCCGCTGCTCGCGCAAGCGAGCGTCGCCCCGGTGCTGCTCTATGTCCGAGGCGATGCTTGCAGCTTGAGGCAACCGCAACTCGCGATCGTGGGCTCCCGCAACCCGACCGTCCCGGGACGACGCACGGCCGCACAGTTTGCGATGTGCCTGTCACGCGCCGGGCTGACCATAACCAGCGGGCTCGCGCTCGGTATCGATGCCGCGGGCCATGAGGGCGCCCTCGCCGCAGGCGGTCAGACGATCGCGGTGCTCGGCTCGGGGCTTGACCAGATCTATCCTCCGCAGCATGGTCTGCTCGCGGCGCGAATCGCCGCCCAGGGTGCCCTGGTCAGCGAGTTTCCGCGCGGCACAGCGCCACTGCGCGCGAATTTCCCGCAGCGCAACCGCCTGATCAGCGGCTTGAGCCTCGGAACGCTCGTGGTCGAGGCCGCGCGCCACAGCGGCTCGCTGATCACGGCGCGGCTGGCGCTCGAGCAGGGCCGCGAAGTGTTTGCCATTCCCGGCTCAATCCACAACCCGCTCACGCGCGGCTGTCACGCCCTGATCCGGGCGGGCGCCAAGTTGGTTGAAAGCACGCAGGATATTTTCGAGGAGATCGCCTTTTCATTTGACAAACAAGATGATATGTCACGCGGCTTCGGACGCGATCGCGTCACGGCGGCTGCCGCTACGTTGGACAAGGGGCACAAAATCCTGTTAGATGCCTTGGGGTTTGAATCGGCCAGCGTCGATACGCTGGTCGCACGAACCGGCCTTCCAAGCCAATCCGTCGCGTCCATGTTGCTGGTTCTTGAGCTTCAGGGCGCCGTCGGATCGCAGGCTGGGGGCCGCTATGTGCGCCTGTGAGGCGAGTGCCCCGACTGATACCGACCGGCAGCGTTTACCGAATCAATGATGGACAACACTGTATTCGACATTCTGATCTACGTCTTCGACCGTTACATGCTCGAAGAGCTTCCGGCGAGCGCCGAACGCGAGACGCTCGCGCGCGATCTCGAAAGTGCCGGGTTTGGCGAAGCCAACGTCGAGCGTGCGCTGGACTGGCTGGCTGATCTGGCGGAGGAGCGCGAGCGCCCGGACCTGCACGGCAACGGCGCGTTTCGCGTCTATGCCCCAGAGGAACTCGTGCGCCTGGACCCCCAGTGCCGCGGGCTGCTTGCCTCGCTCGAGGCCGGCGGCATTCTCTCGCCAAGTCAGCGGGAAATTGTGATCGATCGACTGCTGGCGCTCGATACCGAGGAGCTCGATCTGGAACAGGTCAAATGGGTCGTTCTGATGGTCCTGTCGAGTCAGCCCGGACAGGAACTCGCGTACGCGCGCATGGAAGATCTGGTATTCGATGTTCCGCATCGCGACCCGCACTGAGCCTTCGGCCGCAAGGTCGAGGCAACCACCCGCGGCTCGTCCGCGGTTTTTCGTTTTTGGCTCCCTCACGCAGTAGCGCCATGGCTGACAATCTGGTTATTGTTGAATCGCCCGCCAAAGCCCGCACGATCAAGAAGTATCTGGGCAAGGGCTTCGAGGTCCTGGCCTCCTACGGCCATGTGCGCGACCTGGTGCCGAAGGAAGGCGCGGTCGACCCGGACGCCGGCTTCGCGATGAATTATCAGCTCATCGAGCGCAACGCGCGGCACCTCGAGGCCATATCCAAGGCGCTGCAGAAAGCCCAGGCGCTGTATCTGGCCACCGACCCCGATCGCGAGGGCGAAGCGATCGCCTGGCATCTGTTGGAAATTCTCAAGCAGCGCGGTGAGCTGCATCGCAAGCAGGTGCATCGCGTGGTGTTTCACGAGATCACACGCAACGCCATTCGCGCAGCGGTCGCGGCACCGCGCGAACTGTCACTCGATCTCGTGAACGCGCAGCAGGCGCGCCGCGCACTCGACTATCTGGTCGGCTTCAACCTCTCACCGCTGCTGTGGAAAAAAGTCCGGCGCGGACTGTCGGCCGGGCGCGTTCAGAGCCCGGCGCTGCGCATGATCTGCGAGCGCGAGGAGGAGATCGCGGCCTTCGTGCCCCAGGAATACTGGAGCATCGATTCCCTGGGGGAGCATTCCGAGCAGTCGTTTCCGCTGAAGCTGACGGAATTTCGAGGACGCAAGGTCGAACAGTTCACTTTCACCGATGCAGCCGGCGCGCGCGAGGCGCAACACGCGCTGACGTCGGCCGCGGGCCCTGATGCGGCGCTGCAGGTGCTGGCGGTCGAGCGCAAACAGCGCCGACGCAACCCGGCGCCGCCCTTCACGACCTCGACCTTGCAGCAGGAAGCTTCGCGCAAGCTCGGCTTCTCGGCCCAGCGCACCATGCGCCTGGCGCAGCAGCTCTACGAAGGCATCGATATCGGCGAGGGCAGCGTCGGTCTGATTAGCTACATGCGTACCGATTCGGTGTCGCTGGCCGCCGAGGCGGTGCAGGAGATTCGCGAGGTGATTGCGCGTCTGTACGGCCCGCAGGCGGTCGCCGAGGAAGTGCGGATTTACCGCACCAAGTCAAAGAACGCCCAGGAAGCGCACGAAGCGATTCGCCCCACATCGGCAGCCATTGTTCCGGCGGATATCGAGCGCCATCTCGACGCCGACCAGTTCAAGCTCTACGCGTTGATCTGGAAGCGCGCCGTCGCCTGTCAGATGGCGCACGCCGTGTTCGATACCGTGGCGGTGGATATGCTCGCAGGCCCGGACGGTCCCGAGCGACACCTGCTGCGCGCCAACGGCTCGACGCTGATCACGCCAGGCTACATCGCCGTGTACCAGGAGGATCTCGACGACGCCACCGCCGACGACAGCGATCACGTGCTGCCGCCCATGAACGAGGGCGATACCGTAAGGCTCAAGCAGGTCACGCCGCAGCAGCATTTCACCGAGCCGCCACCGCGATTCACCGAAGCCTCCCTGGTCAAAGCCCTCGAGGAATACGGCATTGGCCGCCCTTCGACTTACGCCTCGATCATTTCTACGCTGCGTGACCGCGAATACGCGGAGATCGAAAACCGGCGCTTCACCGCGACCGATATCGGCAAGATCGTGTGCCGCTTTCTGACCGATCACTTTCGCCGCTACGTCGACTATGGCTTCACCGCGGCGATGGAAGATGAACTCGACGCGGTCTCGCGCGGCGAGGAGCCGTGGACCACACCGCTGTCGAAGTTCTGGAAGCCGTTCATCGGGCAGGTCGAGGACGTCGAAAAAAACGTCACGCGCGAGCAGGTGGCGCAGGCGCGCGATCTCGGCCGCGATCCGGTCAGCGGCAAGCCGATGAGCGTGCGCATGGGACGCTTCGGCCCATTTGTGCAGATCGGCACCAAAGACGATGAGGAGAAGCCGAAGTTCGCGGGGTTGCGTCCGGGACAGAAAATGGACGCGATCACGCTCGAGCAAGCTCTGGAGCTGTTCCAGCTGCCGCGCACACTGGGCGCCACGGCCGATGGCGAGCCGATCGTTGCCAGCGTCGGTCGCTTCGGTCCCTACATCAAGTACGGCGCCAAGTACGTGTCGCTCAAGGACGATCCCTACACCGTTACACTCGAGCGCGCGCTCGAGTGCATCCGCATCAAGCAGGAGGCGGATGCCAATCGCATCATTCAGGACTTCGGCGTCGAGAGCATTCAGGTGCTCAATGGCCGCTACGGTCCGTACATCAGCAACGGCGAAAAGAACGCCAGAGCGCCCAAGGGCCGTGACCCCAAGAGCCTGATGCTCGAGGAATGCCGCGCCTTGCTCGAGGCTGCGCCGACCCGAGCGATGCGCGGCCGTAGCCGCTTTGGTTCGAAGAAAGCCGGCGCTGCAGCGACAGCGACGGCCACGGCGCGCCCAAGACGGGCGCGGACACCGGCGCCGGCGCCGGCGCCGGCAGAAGTGGCCACCGCGCTCGCGGCCAAGCTCACCGCGCCGCTCAAGGTTAAAACCCATCGCCAACCCAAACCAGCGGCGGTCGGGCCCAAGGCGGATGCGAAGTCGCGGGCCAAAGCGGCGCCGAAGGGCTCGCTCAAACCCGCCGGCGCCGCCGCTCGGCCGCGGCCGGGAGCAAAGAAGGCAGCGGGCGCGGCCTAGGAGTCCCGCGCCGTATTGGCTCACGCGCCGATTGCAAGTATCTCCCGATGAAGTATCGCCATAGCTTTCATGCCGGAAACTTCGCCGACGTTCACAAGCACGTGGCGCTGTGCGCACTGCTGCGGGCCATGCAGCGCAAGCACAAGGGTTTCTTTTATCTCGACACGCATGCTGGTGCCGGCCGCTATGACTTGGATAGCCCCGACACCCACCGCGGCGCCGAGGCCAGACACGGGGTGACGGCGCTAATGGCCGCTGCCGCGCAGCTGCAGGCCGAAGAGCTGCAGAGCTACTGCGCGGCGATCGAGGCCCTGCGCCGCAGCATCGACAGTCCTCATGCCTATCCGGGCTCGCCCTGGCTGGCGGCCCAGCTGTTGCGCCCGCAGGACCGGGGCCTGTGCTGCGAACTGCTGCCTGCCGAATGCCGCGCGCTCGAGCGCACGCTCGGCGGAATGCGGCGCATGCGCGTGGAATGTCTCGACGGCTACCAGCAGTTGCGGGCGGTACTGCCGCCGCAGGAGCGGCGCTGTCTGGTGCTGATCGACCCGCCGTACGAAAATCCTGGCGCCGAGTTGGATCGCTCGCTGCAAATGATCCAGCTCATACTCGAGCGCCTGTCCAACGCCGTGGTGGCGTTGTGGTATCCGATCAAGGACGAGCGCACGCTGGTGCCCTGGCTCGCGCGCGTCGAGCGAGCGCTGCAGGCGCCGAGCGTGAGCCTGGAGCTGTGGCTCTACCCTCGCGATTCGCGTGTCGGTCTCAACGGCTCGGGACTGCTGCTGGTCAATCCGCCATATCAATTCCAAGCGCGCGCCGCGCTATGGCAGCACGAGTTGCAGCGCGTGCTCGATCGCACCCAACGCGGCGGCAGCGCCGCGCGCATGTTGTCGAGTGCAGGCGCTGCCCATGACGCTGGAACCTGACCGCTATGGCGTGATCGGGCATCCGATCGCACATAGCCGCTCGCCCTGGATTCATGCGCAGTTTGCACAGCAGACGGGGCAGCACCTGGTGTATTCGGCAATCGATGCGGCACCCGGCGAACTTCCGGCGTGCGTGCGCGAGTTCTTTGCGCACGGCGGCCGCGGTCTCAACGTCACCGTGCCGCACAAGCAAGCGGTGCTCGAACTCATCGATAGCTTGAGCGAGCGCGCGCGCATCGCCGGTGCGGTCAATACCATCGTGCGCGAGGCCGGCGATCGCCTGCGTGGCGACAATACCGATGGCATCGGTTTCGTGCGCGATCTGACGCACAACCTAGGCGTACAGGTGGCTGGACAGCGCGTGCTGCTGTTGGGTGCCGGCGGCGCCACGCGCGGATTGCTCGCGCCATTGCTCGCACTCGAGCCAAGCGAACTCGTGATCGCCAATCGCTCGCCCGAGCGAGCGCTCGAACTGGCTCATCTTTTCGCCCGCCAGGGCCCGGTCCGCGGCGCTGGCTTTGCCGAGCTCGAAGCGCAGCGCTTCGAGCTGATCGTCAATGCGACCGCGGCCGGCCTGCGCAACGAGCTGCCGCCGCTGCCGGTGAGCGTGCTGCGGCGGGCGACGGTCTGCTACGACCTGGCCTACGCTCGCGGCACGACGCGATTCGTACAGTGGGCGCGCGAGTGCGGTATTGCGCGCTGCTTCACGGGCGCGGGCATGCTGGTGGAACAGGCCGCGGAGTCGTTCCTGCTCTGGCGAGGCGTGCGTCCGGATACCACGGCCGCGCTCGCGGCGCTGGGCGCTTGAAAGCGCCTCGCCGCGCGTTGCTGCATGACGATTCGCCGCCGCCGTAAGAGGCTCCCGGGTTCAGCGCCGGTTCATCGGTGCCGCGCCAGTATCGAAATGGTTTCATGGGGCAGATTGTCATAAGCGCTCTTGCTAGAATCCCAATCACCGTCGCCGCCGCGCTTGCTTTCGCGGCCTGGGCGGCGCTGCCGGTGCTCGGGCAGCAAGCTGCGCCGCCCGCGGACCGGGCCGATGCGAGCCAGCCCGAGAGCGATCCGCCGACCCGCGCGGCGCGTTTGAGCTACATTGAAGGCTCGGTGTCGCTGCAGCCGGCCGGGGTGGAGGACTGGAACGCGGCGCCGCTCAATCAACCGCTGACGCTGGGCGATGCGCTCTGGAGCGATCGCGGATCGCATGCCGAACTCGATCTGGGCTCAGCCGTCGTGCGTCTCGATCAGAGCAGCAGCGTCGCCGTACTCGATCTCAGTGACCAGGCGGTGCAGTTGCGCCTCAATGCCGGCACCGTGGACGTCACCGTAAGCAACCTGGATGCAGCCGGCGCCTTCGAAATCGACGCCCCGAACGCCGCGGTAGCGCTGCTGCGCCCGGGCGAATATCGCCTCAGTGTCGACAACGCCGGCAACACCAGCGTGGCCATCCGCAATGGTCAGGCCCAGGTGATCAGTAGCGACGAGCAAAACATGAATCTTCTGACCGGACAGCGCGGCCTGTACGGCACCAATGGCTCCTATGCGCTGACGCAGGCGGGGCCACCCGACGATTTCGATCGCTGGTGCCAGCAGCGACAGGCGCGCTGGGCCGATGATCAGGCGGTAACGCAATATGTCTCGAGCGATGTCGTCGGCTACGAAGACCTGAACGATTATGGCCAGTGGCAGCAGGAGCCCGATTACGGCTACGTCTGGTTTCCAACGCAGGTCGCCGACGATTGGGTGCCGTACAGCGCGGGCCATTGGGCCTGGGTGGTACCGTGGGGGTGGAGCTGGGTCGATGACGCCCCGTGGGGCTTTGCGCCATTCCATTACGGCCGCTGGATCCATACCGGACGGCGGTGGGGCTGGGTTCCGGCGCCGCCGCGTCGCCACGCCGTCTACGCCCCCGCGCTGGTGGCCTGGATCGGCGGGCCGGGAGCGGGGGTGGCATTGTCGCTGGGCGGCGGCGCTGCCGTGGGCTGGCTGCCGCTGGCACCGGGAGAGGTGTATCTCCCAGGTTATCGCGTGAGCCCGCGTTACCTGCAAAAGGTGAATATCAGCAATAGCAGCAGCCTGAACGCCGCCACTGTCACCAACGTGTCTCGCAATCCCGCGCTTCAGGACCGTTACGCCAATCGGGCGGTACCGCGTGCGCTGACGGTCGTGCCGCAGATTAATTTTACCGCTGGCCAGCCCGTGGCCCGGCATGTGATTGCCCCGCCGCCGCAATTTCAGTCAGCGACGCCGACGGCGCGCGTGCCGGGCATCATCCCTGGGCGCGAGAGCGTGCTCGGCGCGATCTCCCTAGGGCGCATCGCCCGTCCACCGCCCGCAGTCATGGATCGTCCGGTCGTGACGCACCGCCAGCCGCCACCGGCGATCCAAGCCCATGGCGGCCACCCTGCGCCAACCGCCCCCAGCGCGCCCAGCGCGCCCACGCCGGCAGCGGCGGCGGCGGCGGCGGCGGCGCATCGCGGCATTCCGGAGCGCTCACCGCAATTCCAACCGCCAGCGCAGGCGATGGGTCCGAATGTTTTTGCGCAACGCGACCATGAGCTGCAGGAGCAGGCGTTGCAGCAGCAACAACAACAGCGGCTGCAGCAACAGCAACTACCGTTGCAGCAGCAGCAGCAGCGTCAGACTCCAGCACAGCGCCAGGAGGCGCAGCCGCCGGCCGCACAGCCGCCGGCCGCACAGCCGCAGCACCCGAAACCTGAGATTAAACGCCCGGCCGAGCCGCTCCCGCCATCCGAGCAACGTTGAGGCGAACCGTCAGCTCAACGCCGCGGGTCGATCCAGCCGTCGTCGCCCTCGACGAGTCGCGCGGCCTCGCGCGGACCCCAGGTGCCGCGCGGATATTCGTACACCGGCGTGCTGTCGCCCAGTACCGGATCGACGATCGCCCATTGCGCCTCGATCGAATCCTCGCGGCCGAATAGACCCAGATCGCCGCGCAACGCATCGCCGAGCAGCCGCTCGTAAGGGGTCATGGCCTCGCCGGGCTGGCGCATGACGATGAGTTCGACGTCTTCGCCGGCCATGCGTTCGCCGGCGACTTTTACCCGCATGCCGAGTGCGATCACGACGTCAGGACTGAGCCGCAGGCGCAAATGGCTCGACAGACTGGGCACGAGCTCGCCAAACACTTCGCGCGGCGGGCGGCGAAACTCGACCACGACCTCGGTCGAGGTGACCGGCATGCATTTGCCGGCGCGGATATAAAACGGCACATCGGCCCAGCGCCAGCTGTCGACGAACAGCCGCACCGCGGCGTAAGTCTCGACCGAGGAATTCTCCGCCACGCCCGGCGCGGTTCGGTAGCCCTGGTACTGACCGCGGACGATGCTCTGTGCGTCGAGCGGCCGGATGGCACGCAACACGCGCGATTTCTCATCACGCAACGCAGTCGAGGCGCTTTGCAGCGGAGCGTCCATGATCACATTGCTCAACACCTGCAGCAGATGATTCTGGATCACGTCACGTATCGCGCCGGCCTCCTCATAAAATGCGCCGCGGCCGAGCACGTCGAAATCTTCCGCCATCGTGATTTGTACGCTGCGAATGTGGGTGCGGTTCCAGATCGGCTCGAGGAAAGCATTGCTGAAGCGCGTGTAGAGGATGTTCTGCACCGGCTCCTTGCCGAGATAGTGATCGATGCGGAAGATCGAGTCTTCGGGAAAATGCGTTCGCAGAATCGCGTTGAGTTCGCGCGCAGATTTGAGGTCGCGGCCGAAGGGCTTTTCGAGCACCACGCGAGCGTTGTTCGCGCAGTTCGCGGCGGCCAGACCACCGATCACGGTTGCGAACACGCTGGGCGGGATCGCCAGGTAATGCAACGGCGCGCTCGCGCCGCCGAGGGCCTCACGCAGGCGAGTGAAGGTCGCGGCCTCGCGATAATCGCCGTCAACGTATCGCAGCACTGAGGCGAGCTGGCCGAACGCCTTCTCGTCGTAGCTGCCGTGCTCCTTGATCGACGCGCGGGCGCGCTCGATCAGTTGCTCGCGCCCCCAGCCGGAGCGGCCGACGCCGACGATTGGCGCGTCCAGATGACCACGGCGCACGAGTGCCTGCAGCGCCGGAAAAATCTGCTTGTACGCCAGATCGCCGGTGGCGCCGAAGAAAGCGAACGCATCGGAGTGGCGGGTTTCCACGGACTGCGCTCAACCGTTCATGCGAGCAGATTTTTCCTGGTGTCCGCCGAAGCCCAAGCGCATCGCCGAGAGCATGCGGTCGGCGAACTCGGCCTCCCCGCGTGAGCTGAAGCGCGCAAACAGCGCGGTGGCGAGCACCGGCACGGGTACGCCGGCATCCACCGCGGTCTGCACCGTCCAGCGGCCTTCACCAGAGTCGGCCACGTGACCCGCGAACTGCTCGAGTGAGGCGTTCGAGGCCAGCTGTCCGGCCAGCAGATCCAACAGCCAGGAGCTCACGACGCTGCCGTGACGCCAGAGCTCGGCGATCTGATCGAGCTTGAAATCAAAGCCATGCGTCTGCTTCTGGACCGGTGCGGTCTCGGCGTCGATCACCGGCGCCTCGGCCGCGGCGCTGATCCGATGCAGCACGTTGAACCCTTCCGCATAGGCCGCCATGAGTCCGTACTCAATGCCATTGTGGATCATCTTGACGAAATGCCCGGCACCGCTCGGGCCGACATGTAGATAGCCGCGCGTCGCGCTGCACCCGGCGGCGCTGTTGGCAGCGGTATCCGAGGCCAGCGCGGCGAACACCGGATCGAGCTGCTGTACCGCTTCAGTATCACCGCCCACCATTAGGCAATAGCCGCGCTCCAGACCCAAGACGCCGCCGCTGGTGCCGACATCCAGGTAGCGCACACCCTGCGGTGCAAGCCGCTGCGCGCGCCGGATGTCATCAACGTAGTGAGAGTTGCCGCCGTCGATGACGATATCCCCGGCGCGCAGCACCGGGTGCAGCGTCTCGAGCAGCGCATCGACTGCGCCGGCGGGAATCATGATCCAGACGATCCGCGGCGCGGGCAGTTTCGCGACCAGGTCCGCGGCTGAGGTGGCGGCAGCGGCGCCGACGTCGGCCAGGGCGCGCGCGGCGCCGGCATTGTTGTCGTACACCACGCAGCTATGGCCGGCCTTGGCGAGGCGGCGCACCATGTTCGAGCCCATGCGGCCGAGGCCAATCATTCCTATTTTCACGCGCTCTCCAGTCGCAGCGCTGTATCAGCGCCGCGTCATCGTTCGGGGCAAAGGCGATCGCCGCGGCGCCCGACAGGACTCGCGCCGCGGCGGCGCAGGCGGATCAGAGCACAAAATGCGCCGTTGTGGAAATGCGTGCGCCTCAGTCAAATGACGTACCCATTGCTTCGAACAACCGATATTGCCAGTAGCGCAGCTGCGAGGCATCGGCATAGACGTCGGCGTCAGTGGTGTATTCGGTACCGCTGGAGGCGCGGTTATACCAAAGCATGTCGAACCAGCCGAGCGCCTCAGTGCCGGCCGCGGCATCCGCGGGCACATCGGCGATGGCCGCTGCGGCCAGGTTGAAGTCACCGAGATCGCGTCGGCTAAGCTCGGCGGTTCCGATCATCAACCAATAGCGCGCGGCGCTCTGCACCAGCACGAATCCGGGACTGAATTGCTCGCCATGAGTGCGGTACCAGCGCACGCGAACCGCGCCGTCACTGGCGACGACCAGCTCGGAGGCCACCTCCCGATTCGGAATGCCGGAGCGCTCATAGCCGTAACCATCCTTGCCCGGATCGAGCAGCAGGCGCACGCTCACGCCGCGTCGCCCCGCGTCGAGCAACGCGCGCACCAGCTCGCGCTGCGACAGATACAGAGCCGCGATTGCAATGCGATCGCCGTTGCCGGTGGCATCAATGCGCGCCACCAGCGTCGCGGCAATCCCCCCCTCCGTCACAACGCGCGCGCGGGCAGTGCCGCCGGTAGCGGGCACGGCGAGCCGGCGCTGCTGCTCCAGCAGGCGCTGTGAGCGCGCCTGCATGGCGCCACCGTCGCTCCAACCTGAGAATTGCGCGAGCGCGAACTCCGATTCGATCAACGGCTCGAGCACACTGCCGGAGAGTTTTAATGCGGTCGCCGAGTGTATGCCGGCCTCGGCGTGCAGCGGACGGGAAAAGACCAGCGCATCGACTCCGCCGGCACCGTCATCAGCTACCAGCAACTGGCGATGACTGCGCTGATAGCCCCGCAGCTCGCCCCATAGTTGCAGCGACACAGTGGGCGGACCCACTCCGAGGGGGTTGGGCCAATCCGGCCAGGACGCTGCACGGCTCCACCAATGGCAACACAGATCCCAGAATGCCGCAAAGGCCGGATCCGGCGAGCGCAACCGGGCCACATCAACGGCCAGCACTTCAATGCCGGCGGCAGCCAGGCGCTCGAGCAATCGTTGCGCGCCGTCCATCTGCAGCGTCGAGGGATCGGTCAACACCAGTACTGATAGATCCGGGTACTGTGCCTTGGCGCGCAATAAGGCATCGACCACGCCGGCCGCGATCGGCGGCGCTGCGCGCAGACGCGCGGCCCGAGGTCCCGCTGCCGGAAGATCGCCGAACAGGCCGGTATCGAGCAGCACCAGCTGCCGGGCCTGCGAGATCATGCCCAGCAGCGCGGCATCGATGTGCTGCTCGACCAGCGGCGCGCCGTTGGCATCGGCGGCGCTCAGATCGCGCAGGAAGCGCGGCGACTGTGCCGGCAGCGCCTGCCATTGGCCGGCGATATGCAAGCCCGGCGGCAGGCGCTTGAGCGACATCCAGACGGCGCTGAGCAACCAGGCGAGCAGCAACACTACCGGCAGCGGCCGCAGCAACCGGCGCAGCGCACCCGCGGAGCGAGCGGGCGCGGGGTCGAGCCGATCGATCAACGGCTCCTTCAGGCCGACACAGGCCGCAGGGTCACGGGCGCGACCGGCAGCAGATTCGCGAAGGCCGCACACCCGCCCTGCTGCGTGAGCAGCAACTGCAGCAGCTCATCGATGCTGCGTGCCTCGCCGAACAACTGCCCCTGCGCCATGTTGCAGCGACTGTTGCACAGAAACTCGAGCTGACGCACCGACTCCACTCCCTCGGCGACCACTTCCATGCCGAGGCTGTGTCCCATGTCGATGATGGTACGCACCAGCACGGCGTCGGCCGGATCGTCGGCGGAATCGCGCACGAAGGATTGATCGATCTTGAGCGTGCCGATCGGGAACTGCTGCAACGCCGATAGCGAGGAATAACCGGTGCCGAAGTCGTCGATCGACAGATGCAGCCCAATGTCGTGCAGCTGATTGAGCATCTGCACGGTGCGCCGTGGATCGGCCATCAGCGTGGTCTCGGTGATTTCGAGTTCGAAGTTGCGGGTCGGTACCGCATGGCGCTCGAACACCGAGCGGCAGTTGAGAATAAAGCTCGCCTGCTTGAGCTGCTTGAGCGAAAGATTCAGCGAGATCCGCCCTGGATCGGCGATGTGGCGGCGCAGCGCGCGGAAGTCCATGCAGACTCGCTCGAGCACCCATTCGCCGATGGCGCTGATGAGGTTGTTCTCCTCGGCGATCGGGATGAACTGCGCTGGCGGAATATCGCCATGGCCGGGCAGTCGCCAGCGCAGCAGCGCCTCGGCACCGACCACGCGGCCATCGCGCAGATCCACCTTGGGCTGGTAGCGCACGACGAACTCGTCGCGCTCGACGGCACGGCGCAACTTGCTCTTGAGCATGAGTCGTTCGACCGCCGCCGCATTCATCTCCGGCGAATAGAAGGCGTAGGTGTTGCCGCCGTTCTGCTTTGAGTAGTACATCGCCGCATCGGCGTTGCGGATCAGATCGATCACGTTCTCCGCATCGCGCGGGCACAAAGCGACGCCAATGCTGACGGTCAGGAACACTTCCTGCTGGCGGATGTGGAAGGCTTCGCCCGCCGCATGCAGTACGGTGCGCGCGAGCTGCGCCACCTGACCGCTCGCCTCGTCGGCCTCCTGGCTGATGCCATCGACAAACAACGCGAACTCATCGCCAGCCAGACGGCCCAGCACCGCCTCACTGTTCAACACCCGCGTCAACCGCTCGGTCAGCACTTCGAGCACGCGATCGCCCGAGGCGTGACCAAAGGTATCGTTGACCTCCTTGAAGCGATCCATGTCGACGTACAGCATCGCAACCCCATGGCCGCTGCGGCGCGAGCGCGCAATCGCTTGCTGCAAGAGGTGCTGGAATTGCATGCGGTTGGGAATCTTGGTCAGCGCGTCGTAGCGCGCGAGGTAGCGAATGCGACGCTCGGCGCGCTTGCGCTCGGTAATGTCGCGCGCGACGAAGATCTCGCCCTCGAACTGCGGATCGTCGGTGGCGATGGTCGAGCCGACGAACGAGACCGGAATGGTCTGGCCCGAGTGGGTGCGCAGCACCGTCTCGCCGGCCTCGCACGCCACCCGCAGAGGATTGGTTTCGCCCTTCTCGGACGGCTCGAGCAGCGTCACGATGTCCTTGCCGATCAGCTCGCTCTCATTGAAACCGGTGAGCCCATAGGCCGCCTCGTTGGCAATGCGCACGATGCCTGCCGGTGTGGTCACGAACACCGCGTCGGTCATGCTGTTGAGCACGCTGTGTAGGTAGTTGCGCGTGAAAGTGGTCGTGCGCAGGGCCTGGCGCATGTTCTCGAAGGCCAGTTCCAGCTCGCCGAGCTTGTCGCGCCGGGTGGTCACCAGCGCCTGACGAAACTCACCGCGACTGATCTGCTGCGCGGCGCCGATCAGTCCGAGGACCGTACCATCGAGTCGATTGCGCTGGCGCCAGAACCAGAAGCCCGGCAGCATGAGCGCCAAGGCTGCACACGCGCCTGAAAGCTCCAGGATCGACGTCGGCAAGTCGTGGCGGCGGACCAGATAATCCAGCAGTGCCGCTACTCCCAGGAACACGGCACACAGAACGAGCATTACATATTTAAACTGTGGGCCGTGCATCCGGCCTCCGGGTACTCTATGGGTAGGAATCATGCCGTATGTGCGGCCCCACGGCTACAGGCGATGTCGGTTCTAGATCCCGAGCAACTGACTGGACGAACACGAACGCACGTACGCGAGCTCCAGGAGCCGCACTGTACGCTGCAGCCGGATGCGGCACGCGCCTTTCTGGCGTTGCGCGCCGCCGCCGCGCTCGATGGACTGGAGCTCGCCGCAGCCTCGAGCTTCCGCGATTTCGACCGGCAGCTGGCCATATGGAACGATAAGTTCCAGGGCCGGCGCGCGCTGCTTGACCGCGACGGGGGCACGCTGGATCCGGCGCTTATGACACAAGCCGAGATCGTGCGCGCCATCCTGCACTGGTCGGCACTACCCGGTGCGAGTCGGCACCACTGGGGTACCGAGGTCGACGTGATCGATCGCCGCGCCCTGATCAGTGGCCGGCCGGCGCAACTACTGCCGGCCGAGTACGCCGCCGATGGCGTGTTTGCAAAGCTCGACCGCTGGCTCTCGCGGCACGCTGAAGGCTACGGCTTCTTCCGGCCCTATGACCGCGATCGCGGGGGAGTCCAGCCCGAGCCCTGGCATTTGAGCTACGCACCAATTTCGGGCGCTGCGCTGCCGGCGCTCACGATCGAGGTATTGCGCGAGGCCTTGCGGGGGGTGGATCTGGCCGGCGCCGCGGTGGTCTGGCCGCTACTGGACGATATCCATGCGCGTTATGTCCGCGCAGTGGCCGCCCCGAGCGCGCTAGCGCTGGCCGCGCCGCGGGTCGATCCCGACCGGCTCAATCCTGCAACCAGGCCTTCTTGAAATAGCCCAGCATCAAACTGCGTACGCGGCCGAGCGTCTGCGGATCGGCGGCGTGCAGCGGTGGATTCCGACGCAGCATGCGCCAGCTCTCGCTGCGCAGCACCTGCTCGAGATACTGCATGTTGCGATCGATGGATTCGATATAGGGATTGCGTCCCTCAAACAGGATCTCGAGATAGCGATAGGCGCGATCGAAATCCCGATCCAGGCGCGTGCTGCGGGTGTTGGCAACGAACCCCGGCGTTTGACGCAACAGATCCAGACCCGATGCGTAGCGGACCGCGGGCCCATTACCGCCGGTGGACAGCGCAACGCCGCCCAGCACGAACTCCGGATACAGCCGATCACGGCACTTTTCCAGGTAACAACGGTCCGCCAGCTGCGCGATCATATCGGCGGTACCGAGTAGATGACCCAGGCGGGCATCGCGCGGATCGGTCGTGACGATATGGGCGAAGGGTCGCTCGTAGCCGGTGTAATGGATGATCTGCGAGGCGACCTCGGCCCAATTCGACAGGCCGAGCTGCGGCAGATAGTGCTGCAGGAATTCCGCGCCCCGACTGACATGACTGCGCGTGAACTCGGCACCGTTGGCCTGCTCGCGATCGCTACTGCGCCGCAGATAGCCGACGTCGTGAAACAAAGCCAGGATGACGCCGACCACGGCACGCTCGGCCTCGAGCTTCCACAGTGCATCGACTTGCCGCTCGTAACCCACGAGCAGGCGCGCCATCGCCAAGGTGACATCGAGCGTGTGCTGGCGGTCGTGATAGACCGTATCGACGCCGGCGTAACCGGGCATGCGGCCCGCAAACAACGCGTCGAAATCGCTGAAGGCCCGTTCCACGGGCGCGAGCACGATCTGCGGCCAGGCAGAGACCAGCAACTGTTCGGTCGCCCGCAGAACCTCCTGGGGCGAACTGACACGCACCGTGTTAGTGATGTCGAAGTCGCTGCGACGGATGCCGCCCACGTCTACGCCACCATCTGCCGGCGGCCGGAATCGCTCGTTGGGTAAGGCCGTCATTGCGCCGGAGTCTAGGGCAAGTGTCCAGGGCCCACCAACGACGCGGTGCACAGTTCCCATCGGCGATAGCGGTGTGTGCGACTCGGATTCATATGTCAAAGCTCGCCAGTACCGGGGTGTGATCGGAGGCGCGCTCCAGCAAGCGCGGCGCGCGATCGATGTGGCAACCGGTGCAGCGCTCAGCCAGTGCGGTGGAGGCCAGCACCAGATCGATGCGCAAGCCCTGATTGCGGCGCAAGGCAGCAGCGCGGTAGTCCCACCAACTGAAGGATTGCGGTGGTTGCTCGAATTTGCGGAACACGTCGCTGAGGCCGATCTGCAGCAGCTCGCGCAGCGCCTCGCGCTCGGGCTCGCTGACCAGCACCGAGCCGGCCCAGGCTTGCGGGTCGTGCACGTCGCGATCCTCCGGTGCGATGTTGAAATCGCCGAGCACGACCAGGTGCGCGTAGCGCGCGAGTTCCTCACGCAACCATATTCGCAGTGCCTTGAGCCAGCGCAGCTTGTACTCGTATTTGTCTGAAGCCAGCGATTGGCCATTGGGAACGTATAGATTCACGACCCGAACGCCATCGCAACTGACCGCGAGCACCCGGCGCTGTTGATCGTCAAAGCTCGGAATCTCAAGCACCGCTTCGCTCAAGGGCCGGCGCGCGAGAGTAGCGACGCCGTTATAGCTCTTCTGGCCGTTGAACACGCATCCGTAGCCGCACCGCTCGATCTGGGCTACGGGGAACGCCTGATCCGTGACCTTGGTTTCCTGCAGCGCCACGATCTCGGGCTGATGCACGGCGAGCCACTCGAGCAGCTGCTCGAGGCGCACACGCAGTGAATTAACGTTCCATGTCGCGATCTGCATGGCGCAACCATAGCCCCCTTGTGGCAATTCCTTACAGCTTTTTTATGCGCGCCGGCGCAGCATCGCGACCGTCAATTACCCTGGAGGCGGTCATGGATCTGTGGTTTGTGGGCCTGATTATAGTGCTTGCAGTGCTGACTTGGGGCGGCATCGTTCTGTGCGAACGGCTGCTGAGTCGCCCATGACGGCGCTCTATTGGATCGTCCTGGTGGTGACACTGGGCCTGTTGGCATACCTGTTGTACGCCATGCTCAAAGCGGAGGACTTCTAGACATGACCGCCGCGGGTTGGCTGCAGCTCGCGATCTATCTGATCGTGCTGCTGCTGTTGGTCAAGCCTTTGGGCCTGTACATGGCCGGAGTATTCGATGGCAGCGGCGCCGTGACGCGCTGGTTCGGCCCGGTCGAACGCGGGCTCTACAGACTGTGCCGAATCGACCCCGATGCCTCGATGAGCTGGAAGCAGTACGCGCTCACAATGTTGGCGTTCAACGCGTTTGGCGCGCTCGCGGTATATGCGCTACAGCGCTTGCAGGCCTCCTTGCCCTGGAATCCGCAGCAGATGAGCGCGGTCACCGCTGATTCATCCTTCAATACTGCGGTCAGCTTCATCACCAACACCAACTGGCAGGGCTATGGCGGCGAGTCGACCATGAGCTATCTGACCCAGATGCTCGGGCTTGGGGTGCAGAATTTCCTGTCCGCGGCGACGGGCATCGCCGTGCTGGTGGCCATGATCCGTGGCTTCGCTCTCAAGCAGGCGCGGCAGATCGGCAGCTTCTGGGTCGATCTCACGCGCACCACCTTGTACATACTGCTGCCGCTGTCGCTGGTGCTGGCCGTGGTGCTGGCCGGTCAGGGCGTCGTGCAAAGTTTCAAGCCCTATCAGACCGCGGCCCTCATCAACCCGATCATGGTCGATGAGCCGGTGACCGATGCCGCGGGCAACCCGGTTAAAGATGCGCAAGGCAACGCAGAGACTAAGAGTGTCCGGGTCGACACCCAGACCATTCCACTTGGCCCCGCAGCCAGCCAGATCGCGATCAAGCAGCTCGGCACCAATGGCGGCGGCTTCTTCAACGCCAACTCGGCGCATCCGTTTGAGAATCCGACCCCGCTGAGCAATTTCCTCGAGGTACTGGCGATTCTGCTGATTCCGGCCGCGCTGTGCTATAGCTTCGGCCGCATGGTCGGCGATACGCGCCAAGGCTGGGCGGTGCTCGCCGCCATGCTGCTGCTGTGGGTGCCGCTGTTGGGACTGACCGCGTGGGCCGAGGGCCGGGCTAACCCGGCGTATCCGGCTGCGGTCGCCCAGACACAGTCGGCACAGCAGTCGGGCGGCAACATGGAGGGCAAGGAGACCCGGTTTGGCGTTGCCAATTCGGCGCTCTGGGCTGCCGCCACCACCGCGGCCTCGAACGGCTCGGTCAATGCCATGCACGATTCCTTCACACCGATCGGCGGTCTGATACCGATGTGGCTGATTCAGCTCGGTGAAGTCACCTTCGGCGGCGTCGGCTCCGGTCTGTATGGCATGCTGGTATTCGCCATCATTGCCGTGTTCCTTGCCGGACTGATGGTCGGGCGCACGCCGGAATATCTGGGCAAGAAGCTTGAATCCTTCGAGATGAAGATGGCCTCGTTGGTGATCCTGATTCCGCCGTTCTTCGCCCTGGTGGGCACCGCCATCGCGGTATCGACAGCGGCCGGCCGCGCCGGCACCGCCAACCCCGGCGCTCATGGATTTTCGGAAATCCTGTACGCTTTTTCTTCAGCCGCCGGCAACAACGGCAGCGCCTTTGCGGGCCTGTCCGCCAACACTCCCTTCTATAACACGTTGCTGGGCGTGGTCATGTGGGTGTCGCGCTACTGGCTCATCGTACCGGTGCTCGCGATCGCGGGCAGCCTTGCCGCAAAGAAGCACGTCCCCGCGAGCGCGGGCACGCTGGGGACGCATACGCCGCTGTTCGTAGTGCTGCTGGCCGCAACGGTGCTGATCGTCGGCGCGCTCGCGTTCTTTCCGGCGCTCGCGCTTGGGCCGATCGTCGAAGAACTGCAGTTCCTTGGACATTGATCGGTGCCGTCACACTGAACCGTTGCTACCGGATTGACCTGCCCATCGAGGACTTCAATGACTACCGTCGCTCGCGCACGTCCGCTGTTCGATCCGCCACTGGTCAAGGTGGCGATCAAGGACTCATTCATCAAGCTCGCGCCGTGGGTGCAATGGCGCAATCCCGTCATGTTTGTCGTGCTGGTAGGCAGCGTGCTGATTACCGGACTGTGGCTGGTGCAACTCGGCGGCGGCCTGGCCTCGGAGGGCCGGCCGGGCTTCGTGCTGGCGATCGCACTGTGGCTCTGGGCCACGCTGTTGTTCGCGAATTTCGCCGAGAGCCTTGCCGAGGGACGAGGCAAAGCCCAGGCTGCCTCGCTGCGCTCGAGCAAACGCGATGTGATGGCACGCCGCTTCCCCGGTGGCCGCAGCGACCAAAGCTATGTGACGGTCGCCTCGAGCGCCCTGCGACGCGGCGACGTGGTCTTGGTCGAGGCGGGCGACACGATTCCAGGCGATGGCGAGGTCGTTTGGGGCACCGCCTCCGTGGACGAGAGCGCGATCACGGGAGAATCCGCGCCGGTGATCCGCGAAGCGGGCGGGGATCGCTCGGCCGTGACCGGCGGCACCCGCCTGCTCTCCGACACATTGCACGTTCGCATCAGCGCCAACCCTGGCGAGGCGTTTCTGGATCGGATGATCGCGATGGTCGAGAATGCCAAGCGCGCCCGTACGCCCAATGAGATCGCGCTGGCGATCCTGCTCGCCGGCCTGACCCTGATCTTCCTGAAGACCACCGCGACCCTGCTGCCGTTCTCGATCTACAGCGTCGCGACCGCCGGTCACGGCACGCCGATTTCGATCACGGTACTGGTGGCATTGCTGGTGTGTCTGATTCCCACCACGATCGGCGGCCTGCTGTCGGCGATCGGCATCGCGGGCATGGACCGCATGATCCAGGCCAATGTCATCGCGACCTCAGGCCGTGCGGTCGAGGCCGCGGGCGACGTGGATGTGCTGCTGCTGGACAAGACCGGCACGATCACGCTCGGCAACCGCCTCGCGTCGCGCTTCATCCCGGCCCCCGGCGTCAGCACGGAGGAATTGGCCGATGCGGCACAGCTGTCCTCGCTCGCCGACGAAACGCCGGAAGGGCGCTCGATCGTCGTGCTGGCCAAGCAGCTGCACGGCATCCGCGGCCGCGATATGCGCGCGCTGAGCGCCCAGTTCATCCCCTTCAGCGCGCAGACGCGCATGAGCGGCGTCGATTTCGAGGGTGGCCGCATTCGCAAGGGCGCCGCCGACGCCATCGAGCGCTGGCTGACCGAGCAAGGCGGCGCTCTGCCGCCGGAAGTGCAACGGGCGGTCGAGAGCGTGGCGCGCCAAGGCGCAACACCGTTGGTGGTGGCGGAGGGCGCGCGCGCGCTCGGCGTGGTGGAACTCAAGGACATCGTCAAGGGCGGCATTCGCGAGCGCTTCGCGGAGCTGCGCCGCATGGGCATCCGCACCGTCATGATCACCGGCGACAACAAGCTCACGGCGGCGGCAATCGCCGCCGAGGCGGGCGTCGATGACTTCCTGGCCGAGGCCACGCCCGAGGCGAAGCTGGCGTTGATTCGTGAGCATCAGAAGCACGGCCGCCTGGTCGCCATGTGTGGCGATGGCACCAACGATGCCCCGGCGCTGGCGCAGGCCGACGTGGCCGTAGCGATGAATACCGGTACGCAGGCCGCGAAAGAAGCCGGTAACATGGTCGACCTCGACTCCAACCCGACCAAGCTCATTGAGGTGGTCGAGGTCGGCAAGCAGATGCTGATCACGCGTGGCTCGCTCACGACCTTCAGCATCGCCAACGACGTCGCCAAGTACTTTGCGATCATCCCAGCGGCGTTCGCCAGCACTTACCCGGCGCTCAATAGGCTCAACATCATGCATCTGGCCAGCCGGGACAGCGCCATCCTATCCGCGGTGATTTTCAATGCGCTGATCATCATCGCGCTGATTCCGCTGGCGCTGCGCGGGGTGCGCTACCGTCCGGTGGGTGCCAATGCCTTGCTGCGGCGCAATCTGCTGATCTACGGCCTCGGCGGGCTGATCGTGCCGTTCATCGGTATCAAATTGATCGACCTGCTGCTGGTCGTGTTTCATCTGACCTGAGGGACCCGCCGTCATGCCAAAAATCCTGCTGCAGTCGCTGCTGGTCTTGCTGGTGTTCAGTCTCCTGACCGGCATCGTCTATCCCGTGGTGGTCACCGGAATCACGCACTTGTGCTGCGAGCGAGCGGCCGAGGGCTCGTTGATTCGTCAGGGCGATCGCCTGGTCGGATCGGCGTTGCTCGGCCAGCCCTTCGACGATCCCAAATATTTCTGGCCGCGGCCGTCGGCGACCACGCCGCAGCCGTATAACGGCGCCTCGTCCACAGGATCGAACCTGGGACCGACCAATGCGGCGCAATTCGATGCAGTGCAGGCACGCATCGCGACGCTGCAACAGGCCGACCCGGGCAACGCGCTGCCGATTCCGGTCGATCTGGTCACGGCATCGGGCAGCGGTCTGGATCCAGACATCAGCCCGGCGGCGGCGCAATACCAGCTGGCGCGCGTCGCGCGCGCGCGCGGCCTTGCGGCGCAGACTGTGCGTGACCTGCTCGCCGCGCACACGCGCTTGCGCCAATGGGGCATTTTCGGCGAGCCTCGCGTCAACGTACTGGAGCTCAATCTCGCATTAGATGAACGATAGCCGGCCCGATCCGGATCAGCTGCTCGCTCAGGTGCGGGCCACAGCGGCGCGTGCGCTGCACGGCCGGCTGACCATTTTCTTTGGCGCCAATGCCGGCGTCGGCAAGACCTATGCGATGCTCGAAGCCGCGCAGCGACACCGGCGCGAAGGCCTCGACGTCGTGGTCGGCTATGTCGAGCTGCACGGCCGCGAGGAGACCGAGTGTCTGTTGGCCGGACTCGAACAGCTGCCGCCGCTGATGATCAATTTCGGCACCGGCGCGCGCCGCGAATTCAATCTCGACGCGGCGCTGGCGCGCAAGCCGCAACTGCTGCTGGTCGACGAGCTGGCGCATACCAATATCAGCGGCGGGGATCCGCAGGGCGGCTATCCGCCACCCCGCCACGAGAAGCGCTGGCAGGACATCGAGGAGCTGCTCGATGCCGGCATCGATGTCTACACGACGGTCAACGTGCAGCATCTGGAGTCCCTGAGCGACGTCGTCGCCCAGATTACCGGTGTTCGCCAGCTCGAGACCCTCCCCGATCGCATGTTCGACTCCGCTGATGAGGTCAAGCTCGTCGACCTGCCGCCGGATGATCTGCTGCAGCGTCTGCGCGAAGGTCGCGTCTATGTGGCGAATCACGCGCAGCTCGCGCTCGACAACTTCTTCCGCAAAGGCAATCTGATCGCGCTGCGCGAGCTGGCGCTGCGCAAGACCGCTGACCGCGTCGATCAGGCGATGCGCGATTACCGCAACGAGAAATCGGTACGGAGCGCCTGGGCTGCGCGCGAGCGGTTGCTGGTCGCGGTGGGCCCGGATGCCCAGGCGGAGCGCTTGGTTCGCGCCGGCAAGCGACTGGCCGATGGCTTGGATGCCGAGTGGCTGGTGGTGTACGTCGAGACACCGGATTTGATTCGCCTGTCACAAGCCGAGCGCAATCGGCGCATTGCGATTTTGCGGCTGGCCGCGTCGCTGGGCGCCGAGGCCATTACCCTCGGCGGCTCCTCGGCGGTCGCGGAGTTGCTCGAGTACGCACGCACGCGCAATGTCACGCGACTGCTGATCGGTGCGCCGAATCGGCCGCGCTGGCGGCGCCTGATCCGGCCATCGACCACCGAGCAGGTGCTGTCCGCGAGACGCGATATCGACGTGCTCGTGATCGGTGGCCATGATGCGCAACAACGCCCGCTCACGCCGGCCGCCGGCGACAGCAGTGTGGCGCCAGCGGGTTTCGAGAAGCTGCGTTGGCCGCGATATGCGCTGGCGGCAGCCGCAACGCTGGCCGCCACGGCACTGTGCTCGCTGTTGTATCGATTTTTTCCGCACTTGGCGCAGGCCAACGTGGTCATGGTCTATCTGCTGAGCACCGCACTGGTCGCCGTCTACGGCGGCCGGCGCGCGGCGATCCTGAGCTCCGTGCTCGGTGTCATGGCCTTCGACTTTGTGTTCGTGCCGCCGCGCTACTCCTTTGCGGTCAGCGACGTGCAGTACCTGATCACCTTCGCGATCATGCTGATCGTCGCCCTGATCATCGGCAACCTCAACGCCAGCGTGCGATTGCAGGCGCGCGTGGCTGGACATCGCGAGCGCCGAACCGCGCTGCTGTACGCCATGACACGGCAGCTGGCACAGACCCGCGGCCGTGATGAGATGGCCAGCGTCGCCTCAGGCCACGTCAGTCAGGTGTTTGCCAGCCGCTCGGTGATTCTGTTCCCCGACGAGCACGGTCGCGTGGTCTATCCACGCGGCCCGCCGCGCGAGGTGTCCTATACCGGCGCCGATCTCGGCGTCGCACAGTGGGTGTGCGATCACAATAAACCGGCGGGGCTCGGCACCGACACCTTGAGCGGCGGGGCCGGATTGCACCTGCCACTCTCCGGTGGCGAGCGGGTGTTCGGGGTGCTGGCCGTGCTGCCGCAGAATGCCCGTCGCGTGACGTTGCCGGAGCAATTCCGTCTGCTCGAGACTTTCGCCGCCCAGATCGGACTGGCGCTCGAGCGCGCCGATTTCGCCGCACATGCACAGGCTGCGGAAGTGCGAGCCGAGACCGAAGCGATCCGCAATGCACTGCTGGCATCGATCTCGCACGATCTGCGCACGCCTCTGGCAACCATTGCGGGCGGTGCGGCGACGCTCGCGGGCAATCTCGATGCGCTGAGCAGTGCTGACCGGCGGGCGCTCGCGAACTCGGTCAGCGAGGAGGCGATGCGCATGAGCGAGCGCATCACGACGCTGCTCGATCTCGTGCGCCTCGAAACCGGCGCCATACAGCCGCGCGTCGAACAATATGAACTCGGTGAGCTGGTCGGCTCGGTGTTGCACCGCCTCGAGACGCGACTGCGTTGGCACCGCGTGCGCATCGAGCTGCCCGAGACCCTGCCATGGCTGCAGGTGGATGGCCGCCTGATCGAGCAGGTGCTCGAAAATCTGCTCGATAACGCCAGCAAGTACACGCCCCCGGGCAGCGAGATCCGCATCAGCGCGCGGGCGCTCACGCGGCAGATCGAAGTCAGCGTCGAGGACAACGGTCCGGGCCTGCCGGGCAGCGATCCGGAGATACTGTTCGAGAAGTTCCAGCGCGGCGCTCCGGAGGGCGCTGCCGGCGGCATCGGCTTGGGGCTCGCGATCTGCCGCACGATTGTCGGACTGCACGGTGGCCGCATCTGGGCCGAGAATCGCGCCCCGCATGGCGCCGCGTTCCGTTTCAGCGTGCCGCAGTCCACCGAACCGGTACCCTCCGCGGACCTCGAAGACGTGCCGGCGCGATGACGCTCGCCAGCCGCGCCGTATTGATCGTCGAGGACGATCCGCACATCCGTCGCGTGCTGCGTACCCTGCTCGGACTCGAGCAATTTCGCGTCATCGAAGCCGACACGGCCGCGCTCGGATTGAGCGCGGCGCGCACTCACAAACCCGATCTGGTGATCGTGGACTTAGGTCTCCCAGACCGCGACGGCATGGAGGTGATTGCAGGCGTGCGCGCCTGGTCGCGCGTTCCCATCATCGTGCTGTCGGCGCGCAGCGCCGAGGCGGACAAGGTCGCGGCACTCGAGGCCGGCGCCGATGATTACATCAGCAAGCCGTTCGGGGCGCGTGAGCTCAGCGCGCGCATCCAGGTGGCGCTGCGGCATAGCGCCAGCGCCGGCGCGACCGGGGCTGTGCTGGCAATCGGTCCGTGGCGCATCGATCTGAAGGCGCGCACTGCGCGCGACGATGCGGGCCGGGAGTTGCACCTGACACCGATCGAATATCGCCTGCTTGAGGTGCTGGCGGAGCACATTGGATTCGTGGTGACGCATCGCGTGCTGCTGCAGCAGGTCTGGGGACCCGCCAGCATCGAGCAGACCCACTATCTGCGTGTCTATATGAAGCAGCTGCGGGGCAAGCTCGAGCCCGACCCTGCCCGGCCGCACTGGCTGCTGACCGAAACCGGCGTCGGCTATCGCCTGGCACAGCGCGATTAGGCAACGCAGGATCAAGCATGGAAGCTTTTCTGGTCTCCATCGCTTCGATTGCATTGGGCGAACTCGGCGATAGGACCCAATTCCTCGCACTGATTCTGGCCACGCGGTTGCGGCGCCCGGTGGCGGTGATACTCGGCATCCTGGTGGCGACCCTCGCCAATCACCTTCTCGCCGCGTTGCTCGGGCAATGGGCGGGTTCGTTATTGAGCCCGCGGATCCTGCGCTGGAGCCTCGGAATCTCCTTCCTGGTGCTGGCCGCTTGGGCCCTGATTCCCGAAAAGGCCGATGCTCAACCACGAGCGCGCGACGGCTATGGCGCCTTCGTCGTGACCGTCACCGCATTCTTCATGGCGGAGATGGGCGATAAGACGCAGATCGTCGCCATGGCGCTGGCCGCCAAGTATCACAATCTCATTGCAGTGGTGACCGGCGCGACCATCGGCATGATGCTGGTCAATGTGCCGACGGTGTTACTGGCCAAGCACGTGACTCGGGTGGTGCCGCTGCAATGGATCCGCGCGGCGGCGGCACTGGTGTATGCCTTGCTCGGTGTGCTGACACTGCTCGGCTATGCCAGCCTCGGCATCGGGTAGAGTAATGCTTCGTCGTTGGGAGGAATTCGCCATGACTGAGCTGATCAATCCGACCCGGCGCATAGCGCCGACTTGCTGCTCGAATTGCTCTGTGTATGGCGGGGCCGACGGCGCCGCGCAGGGCGCCTGCACGCTGTTTCCCGGCAAGCTGGTCGAGGCCGCGGGCTGGTGCAAATCCTGCAGCGGACTATAGGTCGGGGCTGCAAACTGAGCTCACGGATTGACAGCCTTCCAGGTCATTAGCGGCGTCATTGGTGTGGTAGCCGTCTTCGGCTATTTCAACCATCGTATCGTCAAGTTGCCCGACGCGATTGGCATCACCGCGACAGGCGTCGTGGTGTCAATCGCTGCCGTCGTGCTCGGCCACATTGACGCGCCACTCGTGCAAAGCGTGCGGCGGATCGTCGGCAATATCGACTTTGCCGGCATTCTGCTCCATGGCGTCCTCGGGCCGATTCTGTTTGCAGGCAGTCTGCAGATCAGCTTCAAAGATATCGCAAAGGACAAAGGGCTCATCCTGGCGCTGGCCACCATGGGTGTCGTCCTGGCAACGCTGCTTGTGGGAGGCAGCTTTTCCTTGATTACGCGTCTGGCAGGCGTCGAGATTCCGTTCCTATGCTGTCTGCTGTTCGGGGCGCTGATCGCACCGACAGACCCGATCGCCGTGCTGGCCATTCTGAAGCGGGTTGGCGTTCCAAAAAGATTGGAGACGCTGATTGCAGCCGAGAGTTTATTCAACGATGGCACTGGCGTCGTCATTTTTCTCACCATTCTCGGTCTCGTCAGTGGCGATTCCACAACGTTGCCTGGCACGGCGCTGCTCTTCACTACTGAAGTTCTGGGCGGCGCCGCCTTTGGAGCGGTCGTAGGCTACCTCGGAGTGGCGATGCTGCGCGGCGTCAATAGCTATCCGGTCGAGATTCTCATCACCGTGGCCATGGCCACGGCCGGATATGCTGCCGCTGAGGCGGCCCATGTCTCGGCACCGATCGCGGTAGTTATGATGGGGCTTATTGTCGGCAACAGGGGCAAATGGAAGGCCATGTCGGACGAAACAAGGGAGCGACTTTTCGCCTTCTGGGAGGTACTGGATGAGCTGCTGAATCTTTTTCTGTTTGGCCTGATTGGTCTGGAAATTATGACGCTTGAGTTTTCGCTGCGCCAGGCGCTTATCGGCGCGGCCTCGATTGTCATCGTTTTAGCCGCGCGCCTGCTGAGTATCGCCGGCCCAATTCTATGCACGCCGAGGCTACGCGCCTTGGGTCGTGGCACCATCACGATTATGACCTGGGGTGGCCTTCGCGGCGGTATTTCCGTCGCTCTCGCGTTATCGCTGCCGGTTTTCACGGGCAGGGAAATCGTGGTCTCCGCGACCTACGCGGTCGTCATATTCAGCATTCTGGTACAGGCGCTGACATTGCACGCCGCGGCTGCACGGGCCTTGGGAGTGGCACGCACGGTCACTGGTGCACCTTAGCGCAGGTAGATATACCGCTCAGGCCGCGATCCCGTACTGGCGCAGCAATGCCGCCACCTCGGGTTTGCGGCCGCGAAACTCGACGAACGACTCGAGTGCGTCGCGGCTGCCGCCGCGCGCGAGAATGCTGTCTAGAAAGCGCCGGGCGGTAGCGCGATCGAAGGCGCCATGCTCGACGAAGGCCCCGAAGGCGTCGGCTGCCAGCACCTCAGCCCATTTGTAGCTGTAGTAGCCGGCGGCATAGCCGCCGGCAAAGATGTGGCCGAAGTTGTGCGGATAGCGATTCCAGTCCGGAATCTGCAGCACGGCCACTTCGCGCCGTACCTCGCTCAAGATCTGGTACACGCGGCCGCCGCGCGCGGGATCGTATTCGGCGTGCAGGCGCATGTCGAACAACGCGAACTCGACCTGCCGCAAGGTCTGCAACCCGGCCTGGAAGCTGCGTGTGGCGATCAGTTGTCGCTGCTTTTCGGGCGCAATCGGCTCGCCGGTGCGCACGTGCGCCGAGATGCGGTTCAGTACGTCGCGCTGCCAGGCATAGTTCTCCATGAACTGGCTGGGCAGCTCCACGGCATCCCAGGCCACGCCGTTGATGCCGGCAAGGCTCGGATAGTTGACCCGAGTAAGCATGTGATGCAGACCATGGCCAAACTCGTGGAACAGCGTCACGACGTCGTCATGCGTGAGCAGTGCCGGCCGGTCGCCCGAAGGCGGCAGCGAATTGCACACCAGGTACGCCACCGGCAAGATGGTCTGACCGTTGAGCGCCTTGCGACCGATGCAATCGTCCATCCAGGCGCCGCTGCGCTTGTGCGGACGCGCGTAGGCATCCAGGTAGAAACTCGCCAGCGGTGCACCATTCGGCGCCTGGACTTCAAAATAGCGCACATCGGCATGCCATACCGCGACGCCGCTACGCTCCCGGATGCGCACGTCGAACAGCTTCTCCGCCACCTCGAACAGTCCCTGCAGCACGCGCGGCAGCGGCAGGTAGTCGCGCAGCTCTTCCTGCGAGACCGAATAGCGGCTCTGCTGCAGGCGCTCGGAGTAGAAGGTGATGTCCCAGGCCTCGAGCTTGCGGCCGGCGAACTGCTCGAGCTCGGCCAGTTCCGCGGCGCCGGCCGGCTTGGCCGCACGCACCAGCTCTCGCAGGAAGTCCGTCACTTCCGGCACCGTGCGTGCCATGCGGTTGGCCAGCGCATACTCGGCGAAGCTGCTGAACTCCAACAGCTGGGCGGCCTCGTGACGCAGCCGCAGGATGTCCTCCATGACCGACGTGTTGTCGAACTTGCCCGCGCCCGGCCCACGGTCCGAGGCCCGAGTCGTCCAGCCTTCATAGAAGGCGCGCCGTAGCGGCGCGGATTCGGCATCCGTGACCACCGAGACGTAGCTCGGCTGGTCCAATCCGAACAGCCAGCCTTCGGTGCCATTGTCGGCCGCGCGCCGCTGCGCCTGCTCGAGAACTCCCTGGTTGATTCCCGCGAGCTGCCCGCGGTCGCGCACCTGGTGCGACCAGGCATTGGTGGCGTCGAGCACGTTCTCTTCGAACTTCGCCGACAGCCGCGACAGCTCCATCATGACGGCCTTGAAGCGCGCCTTGCGCGCGGCATCCAGCGCGACGCCGGCCAGTCGAAATTCCCTGAGCGCGTGCTCGATCACTTCGCGCTGCACGCCGTCCAACGCTTTCGCCTCGTTCTGGGCGACGTGTGCATAGGCGCGATACAGCCGCTCGCTCTGTGCCAGATCGGTGTGGTACTCCGACAGCAATGGCAGGCAGGCGTTATAGGCCGCGCGCAGCGGCTCGGAATTCATCACGGCGTTGAGGTGCCCGACCGGCGACCATACGCGGTTCAAGCGGTGTTGCAGCTCTTCGAGCGGCTCGACGACAGTTTTGAAACTCGGCTGAGGCTCGGCCTCGATCTGGGCGACGCGCGCGCGCTGCTCGGCGATGAGCCGCGATATGGCCGGTTCGACCTGCTCAGGCGCGATCGCGTCGAAGCGCGGCAGCGGCGTGTCCTGCAGCAGCGGGTTGTCATTCGTGCCTGGCGCCATCGGGTCCACCTTTGTTCCGGGAGCGCTCATTTTAGCCATGAGTGCGGGGTGTAACATCGTCAAAAGTGACAGGGGTCGCACTCCCAAGGAACCCGGCATGGCCTTTGACTATGACCTGATTGTAATCGGCGGCGGCAGCGGCGGCCTGGCCTGCGCGCAGCGCGCGGCCGAATGCGGCGCCCGCGCGCTCGTGGTCGAAATGCACCGCCTGGGGGGGACCTGCGTCAATGTCGGCTGCGTGCCGAAAAAGCTCATGTGGAATGCCGGCCAGATCGGCCACGCGCTGCACGATGCCGCCGATTACGGCTTCGAGCTGAGCGTCGGCCGCCTCGACTGGGGGCGGCTCAAAGCCCAGCGGGACGAATTCGTATTGCGCCTGAACGGCATCTACCAGCGCAATCTCGAGCGCCGCAATGTCGATCTCGTGCGCGCTCACGCGCGGCTACTGTCAGCGCAGTCGATCCAGGTCGGCGAGCGAGCGATTTCGGCCGGGGCGATCGTGCTGGCGACCGGCGGCCGCGCGATGATCCCACAGATTCCCGGCGCCACGCTCGGCATCACCTCCGACGGCTTCTTCGAGCTCACCGAGCGACCCGAACGCGTGGCCATCGTCGGCGCCGGTTATGTCGCCGCCGAATTGAGCGGCATTTTCTCAGCGCTTAGGTCGCACACCACCGTCGTATTGCGGCACGAGTGCATCGTGCGGCATTTCGATGCCATGCTGGGCGAGGCTTTGATGCAGGTCATGCGCGATGAGGGCATGGAAATCATCACCCATGGCGTGCCGAAGGCGCTTGAGCGCAATGCCTGCGGCGCGCTCGAGCTGCACGTCAAGGATGGACGCGCGCTCGGTCCGTTCGACAGCGTGATCTGGGCCGTGGGGCGCACCCCGGCCACGGCCGGCATGGGACTGGACACGCTGGCGGTAAAGCTGGACGCCGGCGGTCATGTGCTGACCGATGAGTACCAGTGCACCAGCCTCGAACATCTTTATGCCATCGGCGATGTCACGCAGCATACCGGCCTCACGCCGGTGGCCATTGCGGCCGGACGGCGCCTGTCCGATCGGCTGTTCGGCGGGCAGAGCGAGCGGAAACTTGATTACGAGAATATTCCCTCGGTGGTATTCAGCCATCCACCGATCGGTACCGTCGGCCTCAGCGAACAGGATGCGCGGCGCCGCTATGGCGAAGCGGTGGAGATTTATCAGACCAGCTTCGTGCCGATGTACCACGTTTTCACGGCGCGCAAGCCGCGCGTGGCCATGAAGCTGGTCACGCTGGGCGCGGAGCAGAAAATCATCGGCATCCACGTGATCGGCGACGGGGCGGACGAGATGCTGCAGGGTTTCGCGGTGGCGTTGCGTATGGGCGCCACCAAGCGCGACTTCGACGACACGGTCGCGATTCATCCGACCAGCGCCGAGGAGCTGGTCACTATGCGCTGAGGCAGCGCGCTGACTTGACCTTGGCGGCGGGCGTGTCGCCTTAAGGCGCCGCTGGCGGCACGATATTGGCGGCCACCTGCGACAACGCCTCGGTCGTGGCCTGCTCAAACGCGGCCATCACGGCCTGCATGCGATCGGCCTGCGCCCTGACCGCGCTGCGCGCAGTGAAACTTACGATGACGCTGCGCTCACTGCGCCGGCCCAAGCTGCAGACCAGTGCAACTTGCACGGTCGGCGGCCCATCCGCACCGTACTCGGCTTCGAAGTGCTCGAGTTCCAGGCTCAGCACGTACTGCGCGGCGAAGGGTCCGGTATCGGCCTCGACTGTCGCGAATCGGCCTGCGTTGCGCAGGCTGTCGATGACCAGAGTCTGTAGCGCCGCGGGCGCATCGGCCGCCCAGCGTGCATTGCTGTAATAGTCCAGCCGCGCGCCTGGACGCAGCACGGCGACGCCTTCGCCCGCAAGACCCGGCGCGCCGCTCGGCCGCAGCACCTGGACGGTGGCGTCAGGGGCCGCCGGCGCCGCGGCCGCCGGTGCCGCGAGTGTCGGTCGCAGCACATAGCGCTGCTGCGCGGGGATCTTGCTATTCAATCCGCTGAAGCATGCCGTAAGCACCGTCAACGCCATCAACGCCGGCAGCATGCGCATTTGCGTCCTCATGGCGGTATGGTCACGCCAGTGGCAGGCGACTGATAAATAAGACGCGAGGGATCCTCGCGCAGGCCGCGCGAGAGTTCGCTGAGCTGCTGCGCGGCCGCGCGACTATCACGCAGAAACGCCTCGAACTGCGGCAACCCTTGAGTCACGAAGCCTCTGAGCTGGTCGCGATTTTCGGCGGCGAACGCATTCAGCGTGCCGCTCGCGCTCGCCAGATTGTCACTCGTGGCACGCAGCTTTTGCATCGCCGCCAGGAAGTCCACGCTCGCGGTCCGGGTCGAGGCGTGCAGATCGGTAATGAGCCGCTTCGCATCGGCCGAGTCCTCGTTCAGCGTGTCGACCAGGGTGTCGATATTCCGTGCGGTCCGCGGCAATCCGGAGGCCGCCTGGTTGACATTGAAGATGATGCGGGCCACGGACTGGATGTTGCCGTCCGACAGCACCCGCGAGGCGCGATCGACCAGCTCGTTCAGACGCGCGGTCAGGGTCGGCAGGCTGCTCAGGAACTGATCCAGGTCTGAATGCGCGGAGCGGATGACCGGGTAGCGCTCGCTCGGCACGGCGGCCAGGATGCGCCGCCGGCTATCGTCCTCGCGCTGCTGCTCCAGATCGATATAGAGCAGCCCGGTCACACCCTGCAGCGTCAGCTGCGCCAGGGTTCGATCCGAGATCGGCGTCGTCGAGTCGATGTCGGCAACCACCTGGACGCGATTGGCCGCGCGCGGATCGATGCGTATGCGCTGCACGCGGCCGACGTTGACGCCGAGGTAGCGCACCGGGCCGCCCTCCGATAGCCCGCTTACCGTGCCGTCAAAATAAATCTCGTAACGCTGGTAATCGAGATGATCGCGGCTGTCGGAGTACCAATAGACGAACAGCACTCCCATGACCAGCATCAGCAGCACGAAAATACCGACCGCGATGTAGTTCGCTTCACGCTCCATGCGTTCGCCCTAGGCGATCCCGCGCGCGCTCGCCCCGGAAGTAGGCCTGTATCCAGGGATGCGGGTTGTTGACGATCCCCGCCAGCGTGTCGCTGATCATGCGGCCATCGACGATGACGCCGACCCTGCTGCAGGTACGGAAGATGGTGTCCAGGTCGTGGGTGATCATCACTACCGTGAGCTTCAGCTCGCGCTGCAGGTAAATCAACAGCTCATCGAAGGCCGCGGCGCTGATCGGATCGAGTCCCGTGGTCGGCTCATCGAGCAACAGCAGCAGCGGGTCCAGCGCCAGCGCTCGCGCCAGCGCCGCACGCTTGATCATGCCACCGGACAGCTGCGCCGGGTACTTGACCGCCGCATCCAGAGGCAGCCCGACCAGCCGCACCTTGAGCAGCGCCAGCTCATCGAGCGTGCGCCCGGCGAGGCGCAGATGCTCGAGCATCGGCAGCTGCACGTTCTGCTGCACGGTGAGCGCGCTGAATAGTGCGCCCGCCTGGAAGGTCACGCCATAGCTGGTCTTCAGCGCGTGCAGCTGTGGCGGGCTCAACTGCTGCAGATCGCGCCCGAGGAAGCGCACCGTGCCTTCGTCGGGGCGGCGCAGCCCCAGGATCGTGCGCAACAGCACCGACTTGCCCGCGCCCGAACCGCCGATGACGCCGAACACCTCGCCCTCCTCGACCTGCATATCGAGCCCGGCGTGCACGGTCTGGGCTCCGAAGCGGGTCACGATGCCCCGCACTTCGAGCAACGCGCCCATCAGATGTCGAGCTTCATGAACATCACCGCAAATAAGGCGTCAGCCACCAGCACGGTGAAAATCGATACCACCACCGCGAGCGTGGTCAGGCGGCCCAGTTCGCGCGATGAGCCGCGCACGCGCATGCCGCAGGCGCAACCCGCTCCGGCGATCAGACAGGCGAACACGGGGGCCTTGACCAGGCCGGTCCAGAACGTGGTCGAGGCAATCGCGCTCTGTGCGCGATTGAGGTATTGCAGCATCGACATATCGAGCAGCGTGTGGCACAGCAGCCCGCCGCCAACCAAGCCGACAACATCGGCGGCTATTGTCAGCAATGGCAGCGCGACCAGCAGCGCCAGCATTCGCGGCACCACCAGCGCCTCGATCGGATCAACGCCTATGGCGACCAGCGCATCGACCTCATCGTTGAGCTGCATGGCGCCGATCTCGGCAGCGAAGGCGCTGGCCGATCGACCCGCGACGATGATCGCGGTCAGCAGCACGCCGAGCTCACGCAGCACGCCCACGGTCACGAGGTCGACCACGAAGATGTCGGCGCCGAACTTGCTCAGCTCCTGCGCGCCCATGTAGGCCAGGATCACGCTGATCAGAAACCCGACGAGCGATACGATCGGAACGGCCGTGATGCCGGTGTCGTAGATATGGCGCGCGACCGCGATCGGCCGCAGCCGGCGAAAACTGCCGAGGGCTCGGACCATCGCCACACAAACGCGGCCGGCGAATTCCAATCCTGCAACGAAGCTGCGCCAGCCGCGCACCGCGCGGCGTCCGATGCCCTCGACGGCCCGCTCCGGATCGAGCCACTCGCTGCCGCTCACGCGCGAGGGCATCTCACCTGAATAGGTACGCTCGACCAGCGTCAGCGCCGAGGGCGCAGCGCCGTCGAAGCGTGGGTCGAGTCCGGCCTTGCGGGCACGATCGAGGAAATCGTGCAATAGCCATGCGCCCGAGAGATCCAGGTGCGAGCTGCCGACCGCCAGGCGCGCGCGGCGCGCGCCGGCGAAATCGATGGCTTTGAGTTCGGCCTCGATGGCTTCGGACTGCGTGGCCCGCCATTCGCCCTGCAACTCGAGGTTCAGCTCCTCCGCGTTGCGCCGCGCCGTAATGTACATGTCGGCGATGCTATCAGTCTGGCGCGAGCCCGTCGTCCGCTTCCGATTTGCGCGTGACTCATTTCGAGTCTGGGTTGAAACAAAACGCCGCGCTCCTATGACATCAGGGTTCCGCTGGTTACCATGGCGTATCGCGCACTGCAATCTCCCGGGAGCGCTCGCGCCGTGATGCTGAAATTTCTGATGAAGCGGGCGTTGCTGTCCCTCATCACGCTCGCAGTACTCTCGATCTTCGTGTTCCTGGGCGGACAGTTGCTGCCAGGCGATGTCGGGCGCGCCGTGCTGGGGCCGCTGGCCGACGCCAGATCGGTCGCGGCCTTCAACCATCAGATGGGCGTCGACCGAGCGCTGCCGATTCAATATTGGGACTGGATCACGCATTTCGTGACCGGCGACATGGGCCGCTCGTTCACCTTCCGCGCCCCGGTTGCCCCGTTCGTGGCCGATGCACTGCTCAACTCGTTGAAGCTCGCGACGCTCGCCTTCGTGCTGGTCGTGCCGCTCGGTATCGCGGGCGGCGTCTGGGCCGCACTGCGCGCCGGGCGCTGGAGCGATCGCAGCATCGTGCTGCTCGGACAGTCGCTCGGCATCGTGCCGGAATTCATCTCCTCGATCGTGTTGATCCTGATCTTCGGAGTCTGGCTGCGCTGGCTGCCGATGTCGGCGGACTGGCCCGAGGGGGCGGGGCCCCTGACCCAGATCCGCTATCTGATCCTGCCCTCGCTACCGCCGGTGCTGATCTTTTTCGGCTACATCGCCCGCGTCGCGCGCGTCGGAACGATCGAGGCGCTCAATGCCGACTACACGCGAACCGCGATCCTCAAGGGCTTGCCCTGGCCGACGGTGCTGCGGCGGCATGTGCTGCGCAACGCGCTGCTGCCGACCATTGCGGTGACGGCAAGCCTGATCGGCTATCTGGCCGGCGGACTGGTCGTGGTGGAAACCCTGTTTCATTACCGGGGCATCGGCGCGCTCATCTACTCCGCCGCCAAGGCCAAGGATTTCCCGATGCTCGAGGCCGGCGTGCTGACCGTCGGCGCGATCTATGCGATCGCCTCGCTGCTGGCCGATCTGCTGAGCTCGGCGCTCAATCCGCGCCTGCGGATGGGACGCACGTGAGCGACGCGCTGCACGCGGCGCTGCGCTCGCGCACGCTGCTCGTGGGATTGACGATCCTGCTGTTTTGGATCGCCTGCGCGCTGTTCGGCAGCAAGATGACGCCGCTCGATCCGTACGCGGACGATCTACTCGCCACGCTCGCCTCACCGTCCACCGCGCATTGGTTCGGTACCGACCAGCTCGGCCGCGACATATTTTCGCGCGTCATCATCGGCGCGCGCGACATCCTGATCGTAGCGCCGCTGGCTACCCTGCTCGGCACGCTGCTGGGCGCCGCGCTCGGGTTGGTGGTCGGCTACTTCCGGGGCGTGCTCGATGATATCGTCAGCCGTGTGATTGAAGCGCTGCAGGCGCTGCCATTGGTCATCGTTGCGCTCATGGCGCTGGCGGCGGTGGGCACCTCGAATGCGACCGTCGTGCTCGTGATCGGCTTCGTGTTCACGCCATTGATCGCGCGCACCGTGCGCTCCGCGACGCTCAACGAGGTCGACCTGGATTACGTCGCGGCGGCGCGGCTGCGCGGCGATGGCCCGCTCGCGATCATGTTCATCGAAATCCTGCCCAACGTGCTGCCGGTCGCGCTCGTGGAGATGACGGTCCGGCTCGGTTACGCCATCTTCTTTGTCGCCACGCTGAGTTTCATCGGCTTCGGCATCCAGCCGCCTTCGGCCGACTGGGGCATCGCCATCGCCGAGAATTACAGCCTGATCGGCAGCTATTGGTGGACCGTACTGTTCGATGCCGCGGCGACGGCTTCGCTGATCATCGGGGTCAACCTGGTCGCCGACGGGCTGCAAGGCCTGTTCGAGCTATGACGCCCGCGGATGCACTGCGGATCGAGCATCTCGACGTCGTTTACCGCGTCGCTCGGGGCGAGCGGCGCGCCCTGACCGATCTGAATCTCGCGATTCGCCCCGGTGAATCGTATGGACTGGTCGGCGAGTCCGGTAGCGGAAAATCGACCGTGGCGCTCGCCGCGATCCGCTATCTGGCACGCAACGGTCAGGTCAGCGGGGGTCGCATCCTGGTCGACGGGCGCGATCTGATGGCGCTGTCGGCGGCCGAGCTGCGCCGCTTGCGCGCGCAGAGCGTGTCCATGGTCTATCAGGATCCCGGGCGAGCGCTGAACCCGACGATCCGGATCGGCCGGCAGATGGCCGAGGTGTTCGAGGTGACCGAGGGTCTCAAAGGCGCGGCCGCGCGAGAGCGCGTGGCCGAGATGCTCGAGCGTGTGCAGATCTCGAGTCCACGGCGCATGATGGCCCAATATCCGCACCAGTTGTCGGGTGGAATGCAACAGCGTGTGGTCATCGCCATGGCGTTATCGACCAATCCCACGCTGTTGATTCTCGATGAGCCGACCACAGGCCTCGACGCCACGGTCGAGGCCGAGGTGCTCGATCTGATCGCCCGGCTGCGCGCCGAACTCAAGACCTCGATCCTGTTCATCAGTCACAGCCTGGCCGTGATCGGCCGAATGTGCGATCGGGTCGGCGTGCTCTATGCCGGGGAACTGGTCGAGGAGGGCCCGAGCGCCGAGATCTTTGGCGATCCGCGCCATCCCTACACCGTCGGCCTGTTGCGCTGCATGCCGAGCTATGGTCGGCGCAAGGATCACGGCAGGCTCGAGACGATACCGGGCTTCCTGCCGCCGCCGGGTTCGATCAGCGGCTGGTGCGTGTTCGTCGAGCGCTGCGGCAACGCGACCGATCGCTGCCGGCATGAGGCACCGCCGCTGGTCGACCTGGACGGCCGCCTTAGCCGTTGCTTCTATCCCGAGCGCGCCCCAAGCCTGCCGCACAACGCCGGGACTGCGCCCCCGCGCGCCGCGCGCGCGCGCGCCGCAGTGCCATTGATGCGCACGCGCAACCTGTCCAAGACCTACGAGGTCGCAGGCAAGTCGCTGCAGGCGGTGCATGAGGTCACGCTCGAGCTGTGGCCCGGAGAGACCCTCGGGCTGGTGGGCGAATCCGGCAGCGGCAAGAGCTCGCTGGCCAAGCTGCTGCTCGGACTGTCGGCGCCCGACTCCGGCAGCACGGTCGAGCTGGCCGGCGAGCCGCTGAGCGCCCTCGCCGGCGATCGCACGCAGGCGCAGCGCAAGGCACTGCAGATCGTGTTTCAGAACCCAGGGCTGGCGCTGAACCGCTCGCAGACGGTCCGCAGGCTGATCCAGCGGTCGCTGCGTCTGCTTGGGCTTTCCAGAGCGGGGCGTGAGCGGCGGCTGCGTGAACTGGCATCGCAGGTGCGTCTGCCCGAGCGGCATCTGCGGGACAAGCCGCGGCAGCTTTCCGGCGGGTTGCAGCAGCGTGTGAGCATCGCCCGCGCGTTCGCCGGCGGTCCCAGGATCGTCGTGTGTGACGAGCCGACCTCGGCCCTGGACGTGTCGGTGCAATCGGCAATCCTCAATTTACTGGTCGATCTCCAAGCCGAGCAGCAAGTCAGCTACCTCTTCATCTCGCACGATCTGAACGTCGTGAACTATCTGTCCGACCGCATCGCCGTCCTTTACCTGGGCCGGCTGGTGGAGATCGGCCCGACCCCAGCGGTATTCGCCGGGCCGCACCACCCCTACACCGAGGCGCTGCTGTCCGCCAATCCGGCCGCCGACGGCGGGCAGGGCCAGCGCGTCCGGCTGCAGGGCGAAATCCCGAGCGCACTGAATGTGCCCGCCGGCTGCGTGTTCCAGACCCGGTGCCCGCACAAGATCGGGCGCATCTGCGAAGAGCATGAACCGCGCCTGCTCGAGGGGGACGACGGCCATGCGATGCGCTGCCATATCCCGCCGGCTGAACTGGCGA
>CABEDL010000107.1_pt1 | contig 56324 bp, 52 predicted proteins | sample 3422981 | NCBI WGS metagenome assembly CABEDL01 (sample SAMEA5534329, study PRJEB31848) | metagenome | biome: tundra; feature: field; material: soil | place: USA | collected 2013-05 | depth 0.15 m
TGGGCTTCGGCGTGCTGGGCCTGCAGCGCGCGCATGAGCCGATCGCGCCGCTCGGCTTCCTCGCGGTCGATCTGCTCCTGGGTGCGCACTTCGATCTTGGTCAGCGTCGAGACGGTATCGAATTTGACGCGGCCGAGCATGGCCGAGAACAGCTCGTAGGCCTCACGCTTGTACTCGAAGCGATAGTCCTTTTGGGCGTAGCCGCGCAGATGTATGCCCTGTCGCAGGTAATCCATGGCCGCGAGGTGATCGCGCCAATGCTGGTCGAGCGTGCGCAGCACCACGTCGCGCTCGACGTAGCGCATGATCGGCGCGCCGGTGCGCTCCACCTTTTGCTGGTAGGCGCTGCGCACCGCCTCCAGCACGCGCGCGCGCAACGGGGCCTGTTCGAGCTCCGGCTCGGCCGCCAGCCACGCCTTGAGATCCAGATCCAGGTTGAAGTCGCGGCGCAAGGCTTCCTGCAGGCCCTCGAGATTCCAATCCTGCGGCACACTGTTGGGTACCACGAACTCATCGAACAGGCCGGCGGTAGCATCCTCGAACATCTCCGTGATAGCCACGCTCATATCGGCGGTGCCGAGAATCTCGGTGCGCTGCTGATAGATGACCTTGCGCTGATCGTTCGCGACATCGTCGAAAGTCAGCAGCGTCTTGCGCTGGTCGAAATTGTGCGACTCGACCTTGCGCTGGGCCTTCTCGATCTGACGCGTGAGCATGCCGCTCTCGATGACCTCGCCTTCCTTCATGCCGGCGAACTGCAGCAGCTTCTTGGTGCGGTTCGGATCACCGAAGATGCGCATCAGGTTGTCTTCCATCGACAGATAGAAGCGGCTCGAGCCGGGATCGCCCTGGCGGCCCGAACGCCCGCGCAGCTGATTGTCGATGCGCCGCGATTCGTGGCGTTCGGTGCCGATGATATGCAGACCGCCGGCGCCGATGACCTGATCGTGGCGCGTTTGCCAGGCCGCGCGCGCGGCCGCGCGCTGCGCCTCGAGCGCGCCACCGGGCGCCGCGCCACCGGGCGCCGCGACCGCAGTGCCCGCGGCCTCGGCGGCAGCGGAGGCATCGCCCAGGCCGGCGAGTTCGGCCTCCAGATTGCCGCCGAGCACGATGTCGGTGCCGCGGCCGGCCATGTTGGTGGCGATGGTCACGGTGCCCGGGCGCCCGGCCTGCGCAATCACGTGGGCCTCGCGCTCGTGCTGTTTGGCGTTGAGCACCTGATGCGCGAAGCCCTGCTTGGTCATCAGGCCGGAAAGGAACTCCGAGGTCTCGATCGAGGTCGTGCCGACCAGCACCGGCTGCGAGCGCTGCACGCAATCCTTGATGTCATCGATGATCGCTTCGAATTTGTCCTTCTGCGTCAGATACACGAAATCCGCATGATCCTTGCGGATCATGGGCCGGTGGGTCGGAATCACGACCACTTCGAGCCCGTAGATCTGCAGGAACTCGGGCGCCTCGGTGTCGGCAGTGCCGGTCATGCCGGCGAGCTTCTTGTAGAGCCGGAAATAGTTCTGGAACGTGATCGAGGCGACCGTCTGGTTCTCCTCGCGCACGCGCACCTGCTCCTTGGCCTCGATCGCCTGATGCAGGCCATCGGACCAGCGCCGTCCGGGCATGGTCCGGCCCGTGAATTCATCGACGATGATGACCTCACCGCCGCGCACGATGTACTCGACATCGCGCTTGTAGATCGCGTGCGCGCGCAGCGCCGCGTTCAGATGATGCATGAGGCGGATATTGGCCGTTTCGTACAGGCTCTCGCCTTCGCGCAGCAGGCCGGACTCGAGCATGAGCTGCTCGACCCGCTCATGGCCGGACTCGGTCAGATGCACCTGCTTGCCCTTCTCGTCGACCGAGAAATCGCCGGGGCCTTCCTCTGTCTCCTGCGGCCCCTGGGTCTCCTGGCGAGTGAGCCGCGGCACCAGTTCATTGATGCGAACATAGACCTCGGTGCTCTCCTCGGCCGGGCCTGAAATGATCAGCGGCGTGCGCGCCTCATCGATCAGGATCGAATCGACCTCATCGACGATCGCAAAGCTAAGCGAGCGCTGCACCCGGTCCTCGAGCCGGAAAGCAAGGTTGTCGCGCAGATAATCGAAACCGAACTCGTTGTTGGTGCCGTAGGTGATGTCGCAGGCGTAGGCCGCGCGCTTTTCGGCCGAATCCTGCGCGTTTTTTATAACGCCCACGGTCAAACCCAGGAAGCGGTAGATCGGGCCCATCCAATCCGCGTCGCGCTGCGCCAGATACTCGTTGACCGTCACCAGGTGCACGCCCTCGCCGGGCAGCGCATTCAAATAGGCCGGCAGCGTCGACATCAGCGTCTTGCCCTCGCCGGTGCGCATCTCGGAGATCTTGCCCTGATGAAGCGCGATGCCCCCGATCAGCTGCACGTCGAAGTGCCGCAGCCGCAGCGTCCGGCGGGCGGCCTCCCGCACGACTGCAAAGGCCTCCGGCAGCAGCTGATCGACCGACGCACCCTGCTTGAGCCGCTCACGGAACTGTGCGGTCCTGTCGCGCAGCGCCTCATTCGACAGCCCTTGCAGCGCGCTTTCATGGGCCGCCGCGTCGCTGATCATGCGGCCAAAAGACTTGATGAGCCGATCGTTGCGGCTCCCGAATACGCGGGTCAGCGCCTGTAACACAAGCAATCCTTCGGAAAAAAATGAGCCGCGTCAGCGGCTTGGGGACAGCGCGCGGGACGCGAACTGACTATTGTAAGGGTAGACAGCGCGCCGAAGTAGTCGTTCTGGCGTCGCTGCTAGTGTCCGACGTAGGCCATGGGATCGATCTGCGTGCCGTCCCTGAGCACTTCAAAATGCACGTGCGGCCCGGTCGAGCGGCCGCTGGAGCCGACGACCGCGACCGCCTGCCCGCGCTGCACGGTATCCCCGACCGTGACCAGTGTCTCGGCGTTGTGGCCGTAGCGCGTGCTGTAGCCGTTGCCGTGATTGATCTCGATCAGGTAGCCGTAACCCTCGCGCGGTCCGGACCAGGTCACGATGCCGGAGGCCACGGCGAGCACGTCGGCGCCGGCATCGGTCGCGAAATCCACTCCCTTGTGCATGGCCTGCTCGCCATTGAAGGGGTCCATGCGCTCGCCGAAGTAAGAAGAGATATAGCCCTCGCGTACCGGTCGGCCCGACGGCTTGATCTGCGCCGACAACTGCCTGCCTAAGATGACATTCTCGAGCGAGGCGAACTGCGCGCTGCGCGAATCGATGCGCCGGCTCAAGTCATCGATCATGGCCGTGACGTCCGCCACCTGGGCGCCGCGGCCGACACCGTCTGAATCCGAGCCGCCCTGGGGCGGATCGTGGTCGAAATCAAATTCGCGGCTGTTGATATTGGCCATCTGCGTGAGCTGCTTGCCGAGCGCATTCAAGCGGATGAGGCTGGCGTTGATCGAGCCCAGCCGCATCGCGAGCGCATCGACCTTGTCCTGCACCTGCGCCCGCAGGGCGCCGATTTGCTGCTGTTCGGCGCGCAGCGCCGCGGTCGGGCTCAGCAGCGCGATGCGCGCCACGCCGCGCTGGCCGAGCGTGAGTCCAGCGGCAAAGGTGCTCGCGAGCAGACTCAAGCCTAGAATACTGACCACTGTGAGGGTGATCGGATGGGATAGGTCGAATTGGCGGGTGCTACCCTTGCTGCGCGAGAAGAAAATGACATTCATATGGTCGCTCCAGCCCCGTCCAAATAACGCCGGTAAGGCACGCTTGCCGACGAGCACGCAAAAAACGCGCGCACGTCGACTACAAATGCATGACCTCGGCGCCGCGAATCCGTGGCTTAACTTCCCTGCCCGCCGGGGTTTGCCCTCGATCGGTGCGCCCGACTATGCCCAAGAAGCCCCCTGCTGACAAGAAGACTCAAGCACGAAATAGCCCCTCAAAGGCCGGATTCCGTAAAATGCCAGCGTCAATCAATGACTTACTGCTGCGTCGGCCGGCCTTTAGGGAGCTCGCAGCGCGGATTCCCGAGCAGCAGTCCTGGTCCGAGTGGCTGCGCGTTATCGTGCCGCCTGAACTCGCACCGCACATCGTCAATGTCGTCCCGAAAGGCCCCGAACTGGTGGTGCTGGCTGATTCCCCGGCATGGTGCGCGCGCCTGCGCTATGCCGTGGCCGCGCTCGAACCTCAAATCACGGCCCGCGATGCCGCAGTGCGGCACACCCGCGTGCGGGTGTCGATGGCCTGATGCTCAGGAGGCCAAGGCCGTCGGCGCGCCCGAATGGCTCGAATGGGCCGGCACATAGGAAATTGGCGCCTGCTCGGAACGCTCGAACACCACTTCCTCCCAGGCCTCCGGATCCTTCAGCAGCGCACGCAACAGCGCATTGTTGAGGCCGTGACCGGATTTGTGGCCGCTGAATTCGCCGATCAGGCTGTGGCCGAGCAGATATAGATCGCCGATAGCATCCAGGATCTTGTGCTTGACGAACTCGTCCTCGTACCGCAGACCGTCTTCGTTCATGACACCGACGTCATCGAGCACGATGGCGTTCTCAAGTGTTCCACCCAGCGCCAGATTGTGCGCACGCAAGGTCTCGAGATCGCGCATGAAGCCAAAGGTGCGCGCGCGACTAATCTCCTTGAGGAACGAGGTGGTCGAGAAATCCATCGAGGCGCGCTGCAGGCGGCGCTTGAATATCGGATGATCGAATTCGATCTCGAAATTGACCTTGAAGCCTTCGAACGGGTCAAAGCGCGCCCATTTGTCGCCGTCTTCGACCTGCACCGTCTTCTTGACCCGGATGAAGCGCTTCGGCGCGGCCTGCTCCTCGATGCCGGCAGACTGCAGCAGAAACACGAACGGGCCGGCGCTGCCATCCATGATCGGCACTTCACCCGCAGTGACTTCAACCAGGGCATTGTCTATGCCGAGGCCCGCGAAAGCGGAAAGCAAATGCTCCACCGTCGAGATGCGGGCCGCACCATGGACCAGCGTGGTACCGAGCGTGGTCTCACCGACATTCTCGGCGCGTGCCGGAATGTCCACCGGTTGCGGCAGATCAACACGGCGGAAGCAGATGCCGGAATCGGCGGGTGCGGGCTTGAGTGTCATCATGACCTTCTTGCCCGTATGCAGTCCCACGCCAGTGGCTCGAATCGAAGTGCGCAGCGTTCTTTGGCCGACCATAAGCTTGAACCCAAGACGTATTACGTTAAGCACCAGCGGCTAGTGCCGCTTCCAAACACGGGCCATTACGGTATCACAGCGGCGGGCCCGACGCCTCGCCCGCCACGGCTGTTTGACAACGTTTAATCAGCCTGACGCCGCAGAAACGCCGGAATGTCCAGCAGTTCCTCCGCATCCGCTTCTGCGCGTAGGCCATCGCCTACAGCGCGCTGACGCACGATGGTCGGCTTGTCGAGCGCGGAGTAGTCGCTCGCGCTCATCGGCCCACGCGCTTTGGCTGCACGCAGCGCCGTCTGTTCCGCGCGCGAACTCACCGACTCGCGCAGCGCCATGGCCTCGCCACGCGATAGCGCTTCACGTCCGATCGGGCTTGCCCGCTCGGCCAGCACTTCCCGCGCAACTTCGCCGCGGCCACGCGGCGCGGTGACCGTGCCGCCCAGCCCGGTTGCCACCACGGTGACCCGGATCTGATTGGACATCTCGGGGTCGATGACCGTGCCGACCACAACGGTCGCATCCTCGGAGGCGTACTCCTTGACGATATTGCCGACTTCTTCGAACTCGCCGATCGACAGATCCAGTCCCGCGGTCACATTGACGAGAATGCCGTGTGCCCCCGCGAGATTGATGTCTTCGAGCAGTGGTGAGGACACTGCAGCCTCCGCCGCCTGACGCGCACGGTTCTCACCGCCTGCCGCGCCGCTGCCCATCATGGCCATGCCGGTCTCGCTCATGACGGTGCGTACGTCGGCGAAATCGACATTGATCAGGCCTGGGCGCGTGATCAGCTCGGCGATCCCCTGCACCGCCCCCTGCAGCACCTGGTTCGCGGCCTTGAAGGCATCGAGCAGCGTGGTTGACGGCCCGAGCACCGTGAGCAATTTCTGGTTTGGAATCGTAATCAGCGAATCGACGTTCTTGGTCAACTCGGCGATCCCATGATCGGCCACCATGGCACGCTTGCTGCCCTCCATCTGAAACGGCTTGGTCACGACCGCCACAGTGAGTATCCCGAGCTCGCGCGCGATCTGCGCCACGACGGGCGCCGCGCCGGTGCCGGTGCCCCCGCCCATGCCGGCGGTGATGAACAGCATGTCGCAGCCCTCGATCAGCTCGATGATGCGATCGCGATCTTCCATCGCCGCCTGCCGGCCGATCTCAGGATCGGCGCCCGCGCCGAGTCCCTTGGTGATGTTGGCCCCGATCTGCAGCGAGGTCTTGATCTTCGATGCCTTGAGGGCCTGTGAATCGGTGTTGATGCAAATAAAATCCACGCCTTCAATCCCGCTCGTCACCATGTGAGAGAGCGCGTTGCCACCGCCGCCTCCCACGCCTATCACCTTGATTACAGCGCTTTGGCTGTATGCGTCCATCAGTTCGAACATGTCAGTCAGCTCCTTACGGTTTGCCCGGTCGGTAAATCAGAAATTGCCTTTCAACCAGCTTTTCATGCGCCCCAGTGCGCCGGCGACGTTGCCGGTCAGCGCCGCGGAGCGCGACGCTGGCGCAGCGTTCTCGCGCGCGTAGAGCAGCAGCCCGACGCCGGTGGAATAGATGGGATTGCGCACCACGTCGGACAGTCCCTTGACGTGGCCCGGCAGGCCGAGCCGAACCGGCACGTGGAAGATCTCCTCGGCCAGCTCGATCGCCCCTTCCATGCGCGCGCTGCCGCCGGTCAGCACGATACCGGCGGCGATCACTTCCTCGAAGCCGCTGCGCCGCAGCTCCTCGCGAATCAGGTTGAACAGCTCCTCATAACGCGGCTCGACGACCTCGGCCAGCGTCTGGCGCGCGAGCCGGCGCGCGGGCCGATCGCCAACGCTCGGCACCTCGATGCTCTCGTCGGGATTGGCCAGCTGCGAGAGCGCGCAGGCGTAGCGGATCTTGATGTCCTCAGCGTACTGCGTCGGGGTGCGCATAGAGACCGCGATATCGTTGGTGACCTGATCGCCGGCGATCGGAATCACTGCGGTGTGGCGGATTGCGCCACCCGAGAACACCGCGATATCGGTGGTGCCCCCGCCCACATCCACCAGGCATACGCCGAGTTCCTTCTCATCATCGGTCAGCACCGCGAAACTTGAGGCAAGCTGCTCGAGCACCACGTCCTCGACCACCAGACCGCAGCGCTGCACGCACTTGATGATATTCTGCGCGGCACTGTCGGCGCCCGTGACGATGTGCACCTTGGCCTCGAGCCGCACGCCCGACATGCCGATCGGATCGCGGATACCTTCCTGTCCGTCGATCAGAAACTCCTGCGGCAGCACGTGCAAAATGCGCTGGTCGGCTGGAATCGCGACCGCCTTGGCCGCATCGATCACGTGCTCGACATCACCATGTGTGACCTCGCGGTCGCGGATCGCCACGACGCCGTGGGAATTGAGACTGCGCACGTGGCTGCCGGCAATGCCGGCATAGACCGCATTGATCTCGCAGTCGGCCATGAGCTCGGCTTCCTCGACCGCGCGCTGGATGGACTGCACGGTGGATTCGATGTTGACCACCACGCCTTTCTTGAGGCCGCGCGAGGGCTGGCTGCCCATGCCGATCACTTCAATCGATCCGTCCGCGGTGATCTCGCCCACCAGCGCGAGTACTTTGGAGGTACCGATGTCCAGGCCGACGATCACGTCTTTGTCCGCTTTCTTAACCATTGACGTGCGCCCCTTCGGCCCCCGCGCGTTGCGCCAGGTGACCGCCGCTGCCCTTCCAGCCCACGGCGAAGCCGTTGCTGTAGCGCATGTCGACATAGGCGATGTCCGCGGCGCGCTGGCTCACGAGCTTGGCGGCCACCAGCATGAAGCGCTCGAAGCGCGCATCGATCTGCTGCCGCCCGAGCCGCACCTGCACACCGTTGTCGAGCGTGATGTTCAACGCCCCGCGCGCATCGAGCGCGAGGGCCACCAGCCGCAAGCCCACCTCGGTCAGTCGGCCCTGGGTCGCGAGGTAGCGCGCCGTCACTTCCGATTCGGAACCGGCGGGACCTGCGAGCTGCGGCAATTCGGGTGGTACGAAATGCGCTTCGCTCATGAACAGTTGCCCGCGCGAGTTGACCAGACCCGTATCGTTCCAGCGCGCAACCGCGGCCTGCTCGACGATCTCGATCCTGAGGCCGCGCGGCCAGCTGCGCTGCACCGCGGCGCTGTCGACCCACGGCAACTTGCGCAGGCCGGTGCTGATCAGCTCGAGATTCACGGTCACGAGGCCGGCGCCCTTGAGCTGAGCGCGCACCACCTGCTCGACATCGAGCGCCGACACGCGCTGCAGTCGACCGGTGACGATCACGCGCTGGATCGGTTGATCGAGCAACCAACCGAGCGCGGCGAAGGCCAGCGCCGTCACGGCAATCCCGGCCAGACTCAAGCCGATGCGCTGCCAATTCAATGACGGTAGTCTGAAGCGGCGCGCTCGTGGCGCGCTGCGGCGGTTGTTGCGTTTGCGGATGAGCATCAAGGTACTCGCGGGCGCGCCGTGCGCGTGAAGCTGGTCTCGAGCACGCGCCACACCAGCTCCTCGAAATCGATGCCGGCGGTGCGCGCGGCCATTGGCACCAGACTGTGATCGGTCATCCCGGGCACGGTGTTGATTTCTAGCAGCAGCGGCCGCCCGGTCCGATCCAGCATGAAGTCGGCGCGACCCCAGCCTTCCGCGCCGCAGGCCTCGTAGGCGGCGAGCGCGAGCCGGCCCAGGTGCTCTTCAGCCGGCGCCGACAGCCCGGAGGGACAGAAGTAGCGCGTGTCATCGCGCAGATACTTCGCCTCGTAGTCGTAGAAGCTGCGCGGGGTCTCGATGCGGATCGACGGCAGCGCCTGACCCTGCAATATCGACACGGTGTATTCCGCGCCGGGAATCAAGGACTCCGCAAATACCACCGGTTCGAAGCGCAGTGCGTTGTCCCAGGCTGCCTTGAGATCCTGCGCACGCTCCACGCGCGCCATGCCGACGCTCGAGCCTTGCGAGCCGGGCTTGACGAACAATGGCAGACCCAGCCGCTCGATCGCCGTATCCAGATCCTGTGCCTCGCGCAGCACCACGAACTGCGCCGTCGGCACGCCGACCGCCTCACACAGCCATTTAGTGCGCAGCTTGTCCATGCCGATGGCCGAGCCCATGACACCGCTGCCGCTGTAAGGGATACCGAGGAATTCCAGTGCGCCCTGCACCGTACCGTCTTCACCGCCGGGCCCGTGCAATGCGATCCAGACACGATCGATCTTAAGCTCGAGCAGATCGGCCAACGCTCGCTCGGCCGGATCGAAGCCGCTCGCACTGAGGCCGCGGCGCTGCAGTGCCGCGAGCACCGCCTGGCCGCTGATCAATGAGATCTCGCGCTCGCTCGAGCAACCGCCGTACAGCACCGCCACGCGCCCGAACTGTGCGGGCTCTTGCACGCGGTGAAAGGCCTTGGCGTCGTATTGCAACCGCATCAGCGCGCATCTCCATCGCAGATCGCGCCGGCCGGTCCACTCTCGCCGACGATGCGCACCTCGGTCTCGAGCGCAACGCCGTGCACACGCTCGACCGTGTGTTGCACGTGGCGGATCAACTGCTCGAGCTCCGCGGCACTCGCGTGGCCCTCGTTGATGATGAAATTCGCGTGTTTTTCCGAGACCACGGCATCGCCGATGCGATAACCCTTGAGTCCGGCCGCTTCGATCAATCGCGCGGCATGATCGCCGGGCGGATTCTTGAACACCGAGCCGCAGCTCCACTGACCCGTAGGCTGAGTCTGCCGGCGCCGCTCGGTGAGCGAGCGCACGCTGCTGCTCGGCTCACCCGTGCGCGGCTCGAATTGCAGCTCGGCGGACAGGAACCATTCCTCGGCGCCTGCGCGCGCAGCAGAGTCGACCGGCTCGACCTGGCGATAGCCGACGTGGAAGTCCTGCGCCGTGCGTGTGCGCCGCTGGCCGTGGCGGTCGATGGTCTCGACACTCAGCACATGGCGCCAGGTTTCATCGCCGAATGCGCCGGCGTTCATGGCCAGCGCGCCGCCAAAAGTGCCCGGAATGCCCCCGAAGAATTCCGCCTGCGCCAGTCCCCAGTTCACGCAGGCGCGCGCAATGCGCGCGCACGGCACGCTGGCCTGGCAGTGAATCCGGCTCTGTGAGCGGCGCTCGATGCGCGTGAACGCGCCCGCTGTGGCCACCACCACGCCGCGGATCCCGCCTTCACGCACCAGCAGGTTGCTGCCGAGTCCGACCCAGTACACCGGCACAGTGGCGGGCAGCGCGCGCAGGAATGCCGCCAGATCCTCGATGTCCCGCGGCAGGAACAACATATCCGCCGGGCCGCCGGCGCGCCAGGAGGTGTGCGCCGACATCGACTCGTGCCAGCGCACTCGCGGCATGAATTCAGGCGTGATACTGAGGTTCATGTGCGTGCCTGCGCCAGCTGCGCCGGCAGTTCATGCGCGATCGCACCGATGTGGCCGGCGCCCATGGTCACGATCACATCATCGGCGCGCAGCACGTCCCTGAGCGCCGCGGCAATATTCGCGAGCTTTTCGACGAACACCGGCTCGACCTTGCCGCGGCTGCGCACCGCGCGGCAGATCGCGCGCCCATCCGCACCCTTGATCGGCGCTTCGCCGGCCGCATACACCTCGGTCACGAACAGCACGTCGACTGAGGCCAGCACGTTGGCAAAATCGTCCAGCAACTCGCGGGTGCGCGTATAGCGATGAGGCTGGAATACCAATACCAGCCGGCGCGCGGGCCAGGCTTGGTGCAACGCCTCGAGCGTCGCGGCGATTTCGGTCGGATGGTGCCCGTAGTCATCGACGATGCTGACCGTGCCGCCAGGGATCTGCGCCTCGCCGATGTACTGCATGCGCCGCTCGATGCCCTGGAAACCGGCCAGCGCGCGGCAGATCGCCTCGTCGGCGACGCCGAGCTCGCTCGCCACGGCGATCGCGGCCAGCGCGTTGCGGACATTGTGCGTGCCCGGCAGGTTGAGCATGACCGGCAATGGCTGTGCGCGCCCCGGCCGCGTGACCAGAAAGCGCGTGCCCGCGCGCTCCCGCGCGAGCTCGCTGGCCCGCACATCGACGCCTTCGCGCAAGCCATAAGTCAGGAATGGCCGGGCGATGCGCGCGAGCATGCTTTGCAGCTGCTCATCATCGCCGCACAGCACCGCGAGGCCGTAGAACGGCAGGTTGTGCAGAAATTCGAAGAAGCTGCGCGCGAGCTTGGCAAAGTCACCGCCGTGGGTGCCGAGATGATCGTTGTCGATGTTGGTCACGACCGCGATTACCGGCTGCAGATGCAGGAATGAGGCGTCGCTCTCATCGGCCTCGGCCACCAGATAGCGGCCAGCCCCGAGCCGCGCGTTGCTGCCCGCACTCTTGAGGCAGCCGCCGATGACGAAGGTCGGATCCTCGCCGCCTTCGGCCAGCACGCTGGCGATCAGGCTCGTGGTCGTGGTCTTGCCGTGCGTACCCGCGACGGCGATCGATTCGCGAAAACGCATGAGCTCACCGAGCATTTCGGCGCGCGGCACGACCGGCACGCGCCGCGCGAGCGCGGCCTGCACCTCCGGGTTGTCCGCTGAGACGGCGCTGGAGACCACCACCACATCGGCGCGATCGGCATTTGCGGCCTTGTGGCCGATGCGGATGGTCGCGCCCAGCGCGCTGAGTCGTTCGGTGATGGCATTGGCCTTCAGATCCGAGCCCTGCACGCGGTAGCCCAGATTGAGCAGCACTTCGGCGATGCCGCCCATGCCGATGCCGCCAATGCCGACGAAATGAATGGTCTCGATACGGCGCATGCGCCCGCTATGGGTGACCAGTGCGGCCAGCCGCGCCGCCGGAGGCGTCTTCGCCGTCATGCCGCCACTCCGTTGCGCTCGTCGCGGACCAATTCGGCGCAGGCATCGGCCAGCTCCTGGGCCGCGCGCGGTTTGGCCAGCGCGCGGGCGCGCTCGGCCATCGCGATCAGGCGGCCGCGACCGCTGCACAGCGCCGCGAGCTGCGCGGCCAGACCTTCGGCGCTGAGTTCGCGCTCGGCGATCATGATCGCCGCGCCTTCGCACACCAGAAATGCCGCATTGCGCGTTTGATGGTCATCGGTGGCGGCCGGAAACGGCACCAGGATCGCGCCCACGCCGGCCGCGGTGAGTTCCGAGATGGTCAGCGCGCCGGCGCGGCAGATCACGAGATCCGCCCAACCATAGGCTTCCGCCATGTCCTCGATGAAGGGCTGCAGCCGGACCGCCACCCCGGCTTGCGTGTAGTTGCGCTGCGCCACCTCGATCCAGCGTTCGCCGGACTGATGACGCACCTCGAAGACCAGCGTCGCGGCCAGACGCGCGAGCGCAAAGGGCACGATCGCATTCAGGCGTGCCGCCCCCTGGCTGCCGCCGAGCACGAGCAGGCGAATGCCCGGGCCGCGCGAGGCAAAACGCTGCGGCGGCGGGGGCAGCAGCGCGATCTCGGACCGCACCGGATTGCCGATCACTTGCGCGCCGACAGCCGGGTCGAAGCTGCCCGGAAAAGCGGTCAATACGCGGCGCGCGAGTCGTGCCAGGCAGCGATTGGTGAACCCGGCGATGGCGTTCTGCTCGTGTATCAGCAAGGGCTTGCGCAGCAGCCAGGCGGCGATCCCGCCCGGCCCGGCCACGAAGCCACCCAAACCGACCACCAGCGAGGGCCGACGGCGACGGATGACGGCCAGAGCCTGCAGCAGCGCGCGCGAGAGCAGCAGCGGTGCGCGCAGCCACACCATGAAGCCCTTGCCGCGCAAGCCGCTGACCGACAGCCACTCGAGTTCGATGTGTTCGGCGGGCACGAGCCGCGCCTCGAGTCCGCGTCGCGTACCAAGCCAGACCACCTGCCAGCTGCGCGCGTGCAGCTCGCGCGCAAGCGCGAGCGCGGGGAAGACGTGACCGCCGGTGCCGCCGGCCATGATCAAGGCCAGCGGCGTTGGTGTGGCTGCACGCACTGTCCGCGGCTGCGGCGCAGCGCTCATACGCTCAGCTCCCGCGTACCACGCCGGGCACTGCGGACGGTCTCGTGGTGTACGCGCAGCACGATGCCGAGCCAGGCCAGGGTCACGATGAGGCTGCTGCGGCCGTAACTCATCAATGGCAGCGTCAACCCCTTGGTCGGCAGCACACCCATGTTGACCCCGATGTTGATGCACGCCTGCACGCCGAGCCACAGACCAAAGCCCGAGGCGAGATACGACGGAAATTTCAGACCGGCCTCATAGGCACGGCGCGAGATCACGAAGGCGCGCCAGGTCAGCGCGAGAAACAGGCCCAGCGTCACAGCCACGCCGAACAATCCGAGCTCTTCGGCCAACACGGCGAACAGGAAGTCGGTGTGGGCTTCGGGCAAATAAAACAGCTTTTGTACGCTCGCGCCTAGGCCGACCCCGAACCACTCGCCGCGGCCGATCGCGATCAGCGACTGCGTGAGCTGGAAACCGCTGTTGAACGGATCGGCCCAGGGATCGAGGAATGCGGTCATGCGGCGCATGCGATAGCTCGAGAACACCACGAGCAGCACCATCGAGCCGCCGGCCGCGAGCAGCATCGCGAGCACGTAGCGCAGGCGCGCACCCGCCAGGAACAGCACGCCGAAGCCGGTGATGAACAGCACGCTGGCGGCGCCGAAGTCCGGTTCGAGCAGCAGCAGCAGCGCGACCAACCCCAGCAGCGCGAGTGGACGGGCCAGTCCGGACATTCCAGTGCGCAATGCCGACTCAAAGCGTACCGCGTAGCTGGCGATGTAGATCAGCGTCAGTACGCGCGCGGCCTCCGAGACCTGGAAGTTCACGCCGGCGAGCCGCAACCAGCGGCGGCTGCCGTTGACCACATGGCCCAGGCCCGGCAGCAGCACGAACAGCAGCAGCGCCCCGGCGATCAGCAGCAACGGCAGCGCCAGTTGCTCGAGCCGTTGGCTCGGAATCGAGAAAGTCAGGCCGGCCAGCGCGGTGCCCACCAGCACCAGCAGCAGTTGGCGTTCCAGATAGGCGAACGGATCGCCGTCGCGGCCGGCAATCGTAATCGAAGCCGATGTAACCATGACCAGACCCAGCAGCACGATGCTCAGCGCCAGGATAATTGTCGGGCTATCCAAAGCCGGACCGCGGCTGCGCGCCCTGGCTTCCGGCATCGTCAGCGTCGCGCTGCTCATGCCGCGAGCCTCTGCACTGCCGCGGCGAATACGCTGCCGCGGTGCGCATAGTCGCGGAACATATCGAGGCTCGCGCAGGCGGGCGAGAGCAGCACGGTATCGCCCGGCTCGGCCAGAGTCGCAGCCATTTCAACCGCCGCTTCGAGGCTCGCGGCATAGCGGTAGTCGCAGGCGCCCTCGAGCGCCTCGCCGAGCGCGCGGGCATCGCGGCCGATCAGCAACGCACAGCGCGCCTTGCCGGTAAAGGCGGCGCGCAACGGCCGGAAATCCTGTCCCTTGCCCTGCCCGCCCAGGATCACGAGCAGCGGACCGGTTATGCCCGCCACGGCCGCCAGCGTCGCACCGACGTTGGTGCCCTTGGAGTCATCGATATAGTGCACGCCGCGCACGTCCGCGACCCACTGCGAGCGGTGCGCAAGCCCGCTGAAGCAACGCAGCTCCGCCAGCATCGCCGGGCGCGGCACCGACAGGGCTTCGCCCAGCGCCAGCGCGGCCAGCGCATTGGCGGCGTTGTGTGCTCCCGTGAGCCGCATGGCGTTCAAAGCCAACAGCGGCTCACCGTGACGCACGAGCCACCACTGCCCACCTTCGCGCTGCATGAGCGTGTAGTCAGCGCCGGCCGCGGCGCGCAGGGAAAAACTCAAGCTGCGCCGCGATGGGCCGACCATGGCCGCGACCCGGGCATCGTCGAGGTTGACCACCGCCACTTCGCAGCGCGCGTAGATGCGCGCCTTGGCTGCCGCGTAGGCCTCCAGGTCGCGATACCGGTCCAGATGATCGGGTGTCACATTGAGCACCGCCGCGGCCGCGAGCGACAGCGAGCTCGTGGTCTCCAGCTGATAGCTCGAGAGCTCCAGTACGTACAGCCCAGCTGCGTCGTCGAGCAGATCGAGCGCCGGCTCGCCCAGATTGCCGCCGCTGCGAATGCGCAGGCCCGCGCGCACGGCCATCTGCGCCAGCAGCGTGGTCACGGTGCTCTTGCCGTTGGTACCCGTGATGCCCGCGATCGGCGCCCGCGCGGCGCGCGCGAACAGCTCGATATCCCCGACGACGGTGAGACCCTTGGCGCGGGCGGCATCGAAGAACGAACCGGTCGGTGCGACCCCTGGCGAGACCACCAGCAACTCGGCGCCGTCGAGCAGTGAGGCGTCGAAGCCGCCGCGGCGCACGACGATCTCTCGACCCAGTTCGGTGCCGAGCGCTTTGAGGCGCGGCCATTCGGGCGGCTCGGCGCGGCTATCGGTCACCGCGACGTCAAAGCCTTGCGCAAGCAGGTACCGCGCTGCGGAAAAGCCGCTCTTGCCGAGGCCGACCACGACGGCGCGCGCGCTGGCCTGGTCGGCTTGGGTGTGCAGCGCTGTCATCGCAGTTTCAGCGTCGACAGTCCTGCCAGCACCAGCAGGAAACTGATGATCCAGAAGCGCACGATCACTTTCGGCTCGGCCCAGCCCTTGAGCTCGAAGTGATGATGAATCGGAGCCATGCGGAAGATCCGGCGGCCGGTCAATTTGTACGAGACCACTTGCAGGATCACCGAGGCGGTTTCGAGCACGAAGATGCCGCCCATGAGCAGCGCCACGATCTCCTGGCGCACGATGATCGCCACCACGCCGAGGGCGGCGCCGAGTGCGAGCGCGCCGATATCGCCCATGAAGACCTGTGCCGGATAGGAGTTGAACCACAAAAAGCCCAGGCCGGCGCCGGCGAGTGCACCGCAGAAGATCAGCAGCTCGCCGGCTTGCGGGATCGCTGGAATCGACAGGTAATTGGCAAAGATCGCGTTGCCGCTCGCGTAGGCAAAAATGCCGAGCGCCCCGGCCACCATTGCTGTGGGCATGATCGCCAGCCCATCGAGCCCGTCGGTCAGATTCACGGCGTTGCTCATGCCGACGATCATGAAATAGCCCAAGGCGATGAAGCCGAACGCGCCGAGCGGCACGCTGACACTCTTGACGAACGGCACAAAAAAATCGGTCTCGGCCGGCACCTGTGCGGTGCGATACAGCAGCACCGCGGCGAGCAGACCCAGCACCGATTGCCACAGGTATTTCCAACGCGCCGTCAGTCCACGCGAATTGCCGACCACGAGCTTCAGGTAATCGTCACAGAAGCCGATGATGCCGAAGCCGACCGTGACGCCGAGCGTGATCCAGACGAAGCGATTGCGCAGATCCGCCCACAGCAGCGTGCTGACGGCGACCGCGACGATGATCAGGGCACCGCCCATGGTGGGCGTGCCGGCCTTCGGCAGATGCGAGCGCGGCCCGTCGTCACGCACCACTTGGCCGATCTGGTAGCGCGACAGGCGCGAGATCATCATCGGCCCGACCAGCAGCGACAGGCTCAGCCCCGACATGACCGCGAGGATCGCGCGCAGCGTCAGATAGGAAAACACGTGGAAGCCCGTGTAGTGCACGGAGAGCAATTTGGCGATCCAGTACAGCACGCTTTAGCCCGCCTTGCGTGCGTCGTCGGGCGCCAGCAGCGCTTCGACCACGCGCTCGAGCCGGTTCACGCGCGAGCCTTTGATCAGCACTCGCACCTCGGCGCTCAACGTCGCATCGAGTGCGCGCGCCAGCTCTGCGGCGTCCCGGTAACGTTCGGCGCCGGCGCCGAAGCCGTCGGCCGCCAATGCCGCGAGCGTGCCGAAGCTATAGAGCCGTTCGACTCCGAGCGAGCGGGCCAATTCACCGAGCTCGCGGTGGCTCGCCTCAGCGGCTTCGCCGAGCTCGGCCATGTCGCCGAGCACCAGCCAGCGGCGTCCAGGCAGCTCGCTGAGCACTTCGAGCCCCGCGCGCACGGAGCTCGGATTGGCGTTATAGGAGTCATCGATGAGCCAGGCGCCGTGGCGAGTGCGTCGAAACTGCAATCGTCCGCGCACGGCCTGCATCTGACTCAAGCCCGAGGCGACCTGCGCGAGGCTTGCACCGGCGCTGACGGCCGCCGCGGCGGCGGCCAGTGCGTTGACGACGTTGTGGCGACCCGCCAGCGCCAGCGTCACCGCTGCGGCCCCCAGGGGACTGCGCAGCCGGAAGCGCGTGCAGAAGCCCTGGGCGCCAACCTCCAAGCGCAGCTCCTCGGCACAAAAGTCGGCCTCATGGCGCAGTCCGAAGCTGCACACGCGCGCCGCGGTGCTCGCCCGCCACAGCGAGGCGTAGGTATCGTCGCCATTGATGACTGCAGTGCCGCTTGCGGGCAGTCCAACCACCATCTCCCCTTCGGCACGCGCTGCCCCTTCGAGCGAACCGAAGCCTTCCAGATGCTCGGCCCCCGCATTGGTGATCAGCCCAATGCCGGGGCGCGCGATCTGCACCAGTTGCTCGACATCGCCGCGGCGGTTGGCGCCCATCTCGATCACAGCACTGCGGTGCGTAGCGTCGAGGCGCAGCAGCGTCATGGGCACACCGAGGTGATTGTTCAGATTGCCACGCGTGGCCAGGCACGGACCGAGTTGCGTGAGAATCCCGGCCAGCATTTCCTTGACCGTGGTCTTGCCGTTGCTGCCGGCCACGCCGATCACCGGTCCAGTGAATTGTGCGCGCGCCGCACGTCCGGCGTTCGCGAGCGCCTGCTCGACGTTGGAGACGATGATCTGCGCCAACGGCGCATCGATCTGCCGCAGCACCAGCGCGCCGGCGGCGCCGGCCGCTGCCGCCGCGGGCACGAAGCTGTGGCCATCGATCCGCTCACCGTGCAGCGCTGCGAACAGGTTGCCCGGCGAGAGTTTGCGCGTGTCGATCGCGACCTCATTGAAGTCTCGATCGGCGCCGATGAGCCGGCCGTGGCAGGCGGCGGCAAACTGCGAGAGGCTGCGAATCATGCGCGACCCCAATCGAGCAGCGCAGCCCGCGTCACTGTCGCGTCGCTGAAGGGTCGTCGCTCGCCGCCGATCAGCTGGTAGTCCTCGTGGCCCTTGCCGGCCAGCAGCACGACATCATTGGCCGAGGCGGCCGCAAGCGCGCTGCGAATCGCCAGCGCGCGATCGTGTATGACGCGGGTGCGCGCGCCGCCACCGGCTGCCAGGATGCCCCGCATGATGGCTTCAGTGATCTGCGTTGGGTCTTCGCCGCGCGGATTGTCATCGGTCACGATCAGCGCGTCCGCGGCCCGGGCCGCGATGCGTCCCATGTCACTACGCTTGCCTCGGTCGCGCTCCCCACCGCAGCCGAAAACGCAATGCAACCGCCCGCGGCAATGCCCGCGCGCGGCGTGCAGGGCGTTGGCGAGCGCATCGGGCGTGTGTGCGTAGTCGATCAGCACCAATGGCGAGAGGCCGCCGCCCTCGGGCTGCATGCGACCCGGAGGCGCCGAGCAACGCGACAGCGCTTCACAGGCCGCCACGAGCGGCACGTCCCAGGCCAGCAATACCGCCAGGACGGTCAGCAGATTGTCGACGTTGAAGTCACCGATCAGCGCACTGGACAAGCGCGCTGCGCCGCGACTGCTCTGGATTTCGAGCTCGAGACCAATGTCGCGGGCGAGTACCGCGCTGGCACGGACGAATTCCGCGCCGCGCGCGAGCCACTCCGAGGGGCGCTGCGAAGTCAGGAACAGCTGCGCTGAATCGGCGCCGCGACGGCTGTCCTGCGCCAGCTCGAGGCCAAACGGATCATCGATATTGATGACGCGCACGGCGAGTGTCGGCCAATTGAAGAGTTTGGCCTTTGCGGCCCCGTAGGCCGGCATATCGGCGTGATAATCCAGGTGATCACGCGTGAGGTTGGTGACTACGGCGGTGTGGAAGCGCACCCCGGCGCAGCGATCCTGATCGAGCGCGTGCGAGGAGACTTCCATCGCCACCGCCTCGAACGCCTGCGCTCGCAGCCGCGCCAGCAGACGATGCAACGTCACGGCATCGGGTGTCGTGGTCCCGAGAGCGGTCAGGGCATCGGTCGCGCCGCCGCCGAGCGTACCGATGTAGGCCGTATGGCGGCCGCAGCGCTCCAGAGCTTGCGCCAGCAGCCAGGCACAGGTGGTTTTGCCATTGGTGCCGGTGATGCCGGCGACGGTCAGGCTGGCCGAGGGCGCGTCAAAGAAGCGGTCGGCGATGTAGCCGAGCTGCGCGCGCAGGTTCGGTACCGCTCGGACGACGATCGACGCATCCACTGAAGGCGCCAGTACGCCCGGTGCGGGCTCCCACAGGATGGCGCGCGCGCCGGCGGCGGCAGCGGCCGGCGCGAATTGGACCCCATGGTACGTGCTGCCGCGGCAGGCCAAAAAGGCTGCGCCCGGCGTCACACTGCGGCTGTCCTGCGTGAGGTCTGAGACTTCGAGATACTCGGGCACGTCGACGAGGCCGCCGAGTACCGCCTTCAGCGGCCGCCAGCGCTGCGGGCTTGGAGCGCTCATCGCCGCGCCACCTTCTGACCGGGGCTCAACGGTTCAGTCGGGGCATTCGTGTCGTCGGGCGCCACTGCCATGAGTCGCAGCGCACCGCCGACCACGGTTGAGAACACCGGTGCCGAGACATCGCCGCCCATATATTTTCCGGCGGTGGGCTCATCGATCACGATCACTGCCGCGAGCCGCGGATTGGACGCGGGCGCTACGCCGGCGAACACTGAGGTGTAGCGATCCTTGGAATAGGTGCCGTTGCTCGACTTCCAGGCCGTTCCTGTCTTGCCCGCGACGCGATAGCCGGGAATCTTTGCGCGCACGCCCGTGGCGCCCTCCTGGGTCGTGACCGCTTCGAGCAGGCCCAGCAGGTCGCGGCAGACGCCCCGGTCGAGCACCCGCTCGCCCGCCGGCGCTGCATCGATGCGCAGCATCGAGATCGGCCGGCGAACGCCAAGCGCGCCGATCGCCGCGTAAGCCTGGGCCAGCTGCAATGGCGTCACCGAGATGCCGTAGCCATGCGAGAGGGTCGCGATGCTGATCGCCCGCCAGTGCGAGTAGTTGGTGAACACTCCGGCCGACTCACCCGGAAAGCCGCTGTTGGTGACCTGGCCAAACCCGAAGTGATTCAACGTACTCCAGATCTGTTGCGGTTCGAGCTGCAAGGCGAGCTTAGCCATGCCGACATTGGAGGATTTCGCGAGCACCGTGGCCAGAGGGATCGGGCCAAGATTGTGCTCATCTTCGAATGTGGTAGCGCCGACCTGGATGAAACCCGGATTGGTGTCGATGACGCTGTTGGTGTTGAATTTGCCCGAGGCCAGGCCGGCCGCAACGATGAACGGCTTGATGCTCGAGCCCGGCTCGAACAGGTCCGTGACTGCGCGGTTGCGGTAGGTCGCGGCCAGCAGCTGCGCGCGATCGTTCGGGTTGTAGGCTGGCTGATTGACCATCGCCAGCACTTCACCGCTATCGATGTCGATCACGACCACCGAGCCGGCGCTGGCGCGATTATCGAGAATGGCGCTCTTGAGCTCGCGATAAGCGAGGTACTGGATGCGCAGATCCAGGCTCAAAACCAAGTCCTGGCCCGGTCGCACTGGCCGGATGCTCTCGACGTCCTCGACCTTGCGTCCCTTGCTGTCCTGGATCACGCGTTTGGCGCCATCCTCGCCGGCAAGCCAGTTGTCGAACGCGAGCTCGGCTCCTTCCTGGCCGACATCGTCAATGCTCGTGAAACCGAGCACATGCCCGGTCACTTCGCTGGCGGGGTAGTAGCGGCGATACTCGCGCGCGAGATTGACGCCCGGCAGGTTGAGCGCCTTCACGCGACCGGCATCGCTCGGCTGCAGCCCGCGCGCCACATACAGGAACTCGCGATCCATATTGCTGCTGACGTGCCGTATGAGCGCCTGACGGTCGCCGCCAATCGCGGTCGCGAGCCGCGGCAGCTGTTCGAGGCTTCCGGCCAGCTCCTGCGGATTGACCCACACCGAATCCACCGGTGTACTGACCGCCAGGGGCTCGCCGTTGCGGTCGGTGATGTTGCCGCGATGCGCGATGATGGCGGCCACGCGCGAGAAGCGCGCATCGCCCTGTTGCGCGAGAAAGGGATGATCCACGAGCTGCAGGTCCACCGCGCGGCCGATCAGACCGGCGGCCGCGGCCAGCAGCACCCCGAACAGCAGCTGCAACCGCAGGCGGAATGAATACCGGCCAGCGCTCTTGCCGCCGCGGCCTGCGCTGCGGCAGCCGAGCTCGCCGCGCTGCCTGCGCGTGCGCGCGCCGCGCGCAGCCGCGCCCGATCGTCCACGCAGCAGGGCCCAGAGCTTCATGGTGAGAGAATCTCGATATCGCGCGAGTCGGGAATAATCATGTGCAGGCGTTCGCTCGCCACGCGCTCGACGAAGGCATACGTGGACCAGGCGCTCTGCTCTAGCTGCAGCCGGCCCCATTCAGCATCGAGTTCATCGCGGCCGCTGTTGAGCCGCTCGAGCTCGACGAACAGCTCGCGCGCGCGGTACTTGCTGTAGACCGCGCCCGCGGCCGAGCCGAGCACTGCCCACCACAACAGCGCCACGACCAGCGCCAGCAGGCTTCGAGGTACTGTCATATCGCCCTGCGGCGCGCGCGGGACGAGGCAGTCGGGCGATCGGCACCGCCAGAGCGGGGGTCGAGCTTTTCCGCGACCCGCAGCAACGCGCTGCGGGCACGCGGATTGGCGCGGATTTCATCCAGCGACGCGCGCTGCTTGCGACCGATACGGCGCAGCGGCGGCTGCGCCGCCAGCGGCAGTTGCGGCAGGCTGGCGAGCACCGGATCGGGTTCGGAATGCCGGCGAATGAAATCCTTGACCAGCCGGTCTTCGAGCGAATGGAAGCTGACGGCCGCGAGCCGCCCGCCCGGGCCGAGCAGCTCGAGGGCCTGCGCCAGGCCGCGCTTAATCTGTCCGAGCTCATCGTTGAGCCAGATTCGCAGCGCCTGGAACGTGCGCGTCGCCGGATGCTTGCCGGGCTCGCGGGTGCGCACCACACGCGCCACCAGAGCCGCCAGGGCGCCGGTGCGGGTCAGCGGCTGCGCCTCGCGTGTACGCACGATCTCGCGGGCAATGCCGCCGGCAAAGTGCTCTTCGCCCAGCGTGGCGATCACGTGACGCATCTCATCGACACTCGCCCGCGCGAGCCATGCGGAAATTGGTTGGCCGCGCGTCGGGTCCATACGCATATCGAGCGGACCGTCTTGGGTAAAACTGAAGCCGCGCGCTGCATCGTCCAGCTGTGGCGAGGAGACGCCGAAATCGAACAGGACGCCATCGCATTGCGCGCTGAGCCCCTGCGCGCGCACCAACGCCGCCAGTTCGCCGAACTCGCCATGCACCAGGAGCAGCCGAGGCTCTTGCGCAAAGCGCAGCCGCCCGGCCGCGATCGCCGCGGGGTCGCGATCGATCGCCACGAGACGCCCTTGCGCTCCGAGCGCTTCGAGGATGCGCGCGCTGTGGCCGCCGCGGCCGAACGTGGCATCGATGTAGAGGCCGGCCGGGCGCAACGCCAGAGCCGCCAGCACCTCTTCGACAAGCACCGGCGTGTGCTCATCCAACTCCCTGAAGTCCCCGCAATCGCCCAGCCGCCGCCCTAAAGCGACAGCGAATCGAGTTGCGCCGGTAGATCGGTCGTCGCTGCCTCGTTCTTGAGCCAGGCATCGCGCCGTTCCAACCAGCGAGTCTCGTCCCATAGTTCGCAACGACTGCCTTGCCCGATCAGCATCGCGCGCCGGTCCAGACCGGCAAATTCGCGCAGCTCCTGCGGCAACAACATGCGCCCGTGTCCGTCGAGAGCAAGATCCGTAGCGTGTCCGACCATGAGCCGCTGCAAACGTCGCGACTGGGCATGCAGGCTCGGCAGCTCCATGAGGCGCCGCTCGACGTGTTCCCAGTCGTTCAACGGGTACAGCAGCAGGCACTCCCCGTCCCGATCGACCGTGATGACCAATTGGCCGGCCGATCGCTCAAGCAAACGTTCGCGGTAGCGCGCCGGGATCACCATGCGTCCTTTGTCATCCAGAGTGACTTTTGCTGCACCGCGGAACATCGTGCGTAGGCGGGATCGCCCCATCTCTCCCCACTTTTTCCCACTTGACGCCACTATAGAAATGCTGATGCCAGCATGTCAACGTTTGAATGGGAAATTTCTGAAGCGCAGTAGGTACTTACGCGCTGCATGGAGGCCCCGTCGAGGATCCCGCGGCAAGGACCCAAAAGGGGGATTCTATGCGGATCAGAGACTTGAACCGGAAAGCTCGACGATATTCGATTTTTGAACGGCCGCCAACGGCCGGGCAGGCTGCCCACAATGAAAGGCGGAGAGTCAGCCTGTAAGCCGGGTTCTGTCGAGAGCAGCCATTCCTCTGGGACCTGCGTCACCGCAGGCCTCAAGCGGCCTACCCGGAAGCACGCGCGGGCACGCGCTGCAGTCTTTATGAGGGACTGCGACTTCCCTATTTGGCCTTGCTCCAGGTGGGGTTTGCCATGCCGTCGAATGTTGCCATCGACGCGGTGCGCTCTTACCGCACCGTTTCACCCTTACCAGCGCCGTTACCGGCGCTTCGGCGGTTTACTTTCTGTTGCACTGTCCGTGAGCTCGCGCCCCCCAGGCGTTACCTGGCACCCTGCCCGCCGAGCCCGGACTTTCCTCCACGCTGCGGTGAAGCAGCGCAGCGGCTGCCCAGCCGACTCTCCGCCAGAGCACCATACTGGCTTCATGGCTCACCCTCAACCGCGGTGAGCGCGCGCAGGCGCTGCGCGAGCGCATACGCCTCGCTGCGCTTGACGCCGGCGATCTGGGCCGCGAGCGCCGCCGCGCGTGCCGGCGGCATCTCCGCGAGCAGCAACTTCAACGCTCGCACCAGCAGAGCGCGGTCCGCGCCGTCCTCACCCGGAGCAGCCAAGCCCTCGATCAGCAGCGTGATCTCGCCACGCGCGAAATTGGGCTCTGCAATTGCAGCCGCCGAGAGCTCCTCGAGCGTGCCGCGATACACGGCCTCATGCAGCTTGGTGAGTTCGCGCGCGACCACGGCGCGCCGCTGCGCGCCGAACAGCTGCGTCAGATCGGCCAGCGTCGCGGCGATCCGGTGCGGCGCCTCAAAGAACACCAGCGTGCGCGGCTCGGCCGCGAGGCGCGCCAATGCCGTGCGGCGCTCGCCTGTGCGCGCAGGCAAAAAACCCTCGAACACAAAGCGATCCGTGGGCAGACCGGCGATGCTCAGTGCGGCGGTCAGCGCCGAAGCGCCCGGAATGGCGCGGATCTCGATGCCGGCCGCCGCCGCAGCGCGCACGAGGCTATAGCCCGGGTCCGACAGCAACGGTGTGCCGGCATCGCTGACCAGAGCGATCACCTTGCCGGCTTCGAGCTCACGCACCAGACTCTCGATTCGGCTCGTCTCGTTATGCTCGTGCAGCGAGATCAGTGTGCCCGATACCCCGATCGCAGCCAGCAGCGCACCGGTGCGGCGCGTATCCTCGGCCGCGATCAAATCCGCAGCCATCAGCGCCGCGCGCGCGCGCGGGGCGAGGTCGCCGAGGTTGCCGATGGGGGTCGCCACGACCTCGAGCCTGCCGGCGGACGAGAGCTGTTGCGACGGAACCACGATAATTGCATTCTCCGTTTTCACCGCGGGGCCTGCCGGCGCCGCGGACAACCAAGCTTAGGGCATGATGTCGATGACGCAACTAAAAATGCCAGGATTACGCCGCGCGCTGGCCGGGATGGCCGTGCTGGCGCTCTCGGGCTGCGGCGCCTATCCGCCCGTACGGCCGCCGCAAGCGCCACCGGAAGGCAGCGTGCAGGGCGCACAAGGCACCGCCGCCCAGGGGGATCACGCCAAGGCCGCCGCGCAATACGAAACGATGGCGGCCACGCGGCCGCCACCGGCGCAGGTTGACTTGCTGCTCGCCGCCGTGCGCGAATGGCTCGCCGCCGGCCGCGCCGCCGACGCCACACGCGTGCTGACCAGCCTCAACGAGGTCGGGCTCACGCCTGCGCAGAGTACCGAGCGCTCGCTACTGAGCGCCGAGAGTTCGCTGGCGGCCCAACACCCGCAAGAGGCCTGGCAGAAAATAGCCGCGCTGCCCGAGCCCACCACGGCCGGCGGCGCCGTGCGCTTTTTTTCGCTCAAGATGCGTATCGCGATGGCCACAGCGCGACCTGTGGACGCTGTGATAGCCGAGATCGCGGCCGAGCGCTTCGCTTTCAGCCCCGCCGAGCGCACGGGGCTGCGCTCACAGCTGCTCGCCTTACTTCGTGACGCCCGTGACCGCGGCGTCAAGCTCGATCCTGAAGCCAGCCACGACCCGACGGTGCGCGGCTGGCTCGAGCTCGGTGCGATCGCGACGCAGGCGCGCGGCGCGTCGCTGACGGCCGAATCGGATGCCGCACGCTGGCGCGCCGAATATCCGAACCACCCGGCGCTCGAGGTGCTGTCGCAGGCCTTGCCGAGTCCGCTGCCTCCGACCGTGATCGGTACGCGTATTGCGCTGCTGCTGCCGCTGACCGGGCCCGCGGCCGGGCAAGCCTCGACCGTGCGCGACGGCTTTTTGAGCGCCTACTACCTACTGCCGGCGGCGAGCCGCCCGGAACTGCGCCTGTACGATACCGGAGCGCTGCCGGGCCCGGAGGCCATCGCGCAGGCGCGCGCGGCAGGCAGCAGCTTCGTGGTCGGCCCACTCACGCGCGAGGACGTCGCCGCAGTGGCCGCTACCGGCGCCCAGTCCATACCGGTATTGGCCTTGAACTTCCTGCCCCCCGATCGCGCGGCGCCCAACGGCCTATACCAGTTCGCGCTGTCCCCGGAAGAGGAGGCGCGCCTGGTCGCGCGCCGGTTGCTGGCCGATGGACATCACCGCGGCATCGCGCTGATCCCGCGCGGGGATTGGGGCAATCGCGTCAGCGACGCCTTTACCCACGAGCTCACTGCCGGCGGTGGCAGCCTGATCGCCGTGGCCACGTATGATTCGGCTGGCCACGACTATGGCAGCGAGCTGCAGGGCATATTGCGTATCGACGACAGCGCCGCGCGCCACCAGCGGCTGCAGACCGTGCTCGGCGGCAAGCTGAATTTCGAGCCGCGACGCCGCGCAGACATCGAATTCGTGTTCATCGCCGCCGCGGTCGCCACCACCGCGCGGCTGATCGAGCCGCAGCTCAAATATTTCTACGCCGGCGACATCCCCAGTTATTCGCTCTCCAATGCGTATGAGCCGGACTCCACCGCATCGAATCAGGACATCGATGGTCTGATGTATCCGGACATGCCCTGGATGGTCAGCGGCGATGGCAGCATCGATGAGATTCGCAACAACATCGGGCAGGCCTGGGAAAACCGCGCCGCCTGGCGCAGCCGACTGTTCGCCTTCGGCTATGACGCCTGTCAGCTCATGCTGGCGATGTCCGCCAAAGGGCGCAATCCGGCCGATGCGCAGGTCGCGGGACTGACCGGAACGCTGCATTTCGATGCCGATCGGCGCGTCCTGCGCGAGCTGATCTGGGTGCAGATCCACAACGGTGAGCCGCGGCGGCTGCCGGACAGCGCCCCCCAATGACCCCGCGGGATTTTGGCATCAACGCAGTTCTTATGGGGCGCTGACGCACCGCCACGCTCAGACGGATACTTCGACCACGCGCTCATGCGTGAAGCTTTGGAGGGCCTCGCCGTCGACCGCCAGCAGCTCGGAAGCGAGGCTGAAGCGCGGGCCGCGCAGCTGCTGCAGCAGGCGGGCTTTACGGTTCTGGCGCGCAACTACCGCTGCCGCATGGGCGAGCTCGACATCATCGCCCGGCGCGCACAGCTGTTGGTGATCGCCGAGGTGCGATTGCGATCGCGCCAGGAGTTCGGCGGCGCGGCGGCCAGCATCACCGCCGCCAAGCGCGCGCGCATCGTGCGCACCACGCGCTACTTGCTGCGCGTTCAGCCGTCGCTCGCACGGCTGACGGTGCGCTTCGACGCTCTGCTGCTGCGCGCGCCGGCGGGACCCATCGAATGGATTGAAGCGGCGTTCGAGGCGGGCTAAACGCGACGCCGGCGAGAGAGCTACTTGACGAGGGTCAGTTTCGCGCGCCGCCCTTCCCCCGGCGTCGCCTGCGGCCGTTCCGGCGGCACCGGGCCCTCAGGTGGGGTCGGGTCGATTTCCGTCTCCGAGAAGATCATGCCCTCCCCGGTCTCGCGCGCATACACGCCGAGCACGGCCGACATTGGCACGCGCACGTGATGCGCGATACCGGCGAATCGTGCATCGAATTCGATGCCGTCGTTTTTGAGCTGCAGGCGCTGGGTCGCGGTCATCGACAGATTCAATACGATCTTGCCATCCTTGACGTAGGCGGAGGGCACCTCGACGCCGGCGCGCAGCGCATCGACGATCACGTGCGGAGTATGGCCGCTGTCGCTGATCCATTCGTGCATCGCGCGCAGCAGGTACGGTCGCCTGGAAACAGCGCCGCCGTCGCTCACGTTCTTGGACGACATCAGCCCGCCCTCATCTCGATCTCGGCATCCGACAGGCTCTCGCGAAATGAAGGCCGCGCGAACAGAGTGCTGGCGTAACGCGCCAGCGCCTGCGCCTGCGGCGGCAATTCGATTTCATAACGGCGCAGACGCCAGAGGATGGGTCCGATACTGGCATCGACCAGCGAGAAATCATCGCTCAAAAAGAACGGCTTGACCTTGAAGACGTCTGCGCTCTGCAGGATTGCATCGCGCAGGACCTTCTTGTTTCGAGCCGCGTGCTTCTTGTCGTGGTCTTCATCGATCTGCTGTGCGAGTGCGTACCAGTCGCGCTCGATGCGATAGAGCGCCAGGCGGAACTGGGCGCGCAGGATCGGATCGACCGGCATCAACGGCGGGTGCGGGAAGCGCTCATCCAGATACTCGATGATCACCCGCGAGTCGTACAGCACCAGATCACGGTCCACGAGCGTGGGCAGGCTGTGATAGGGATTCAGGTCGAGCAGATCCTCGGGGTAGCGTCCCGGCACAACGTCGATGATGTCGATCTCGACGGCTTTTTCCGCGAGCACGATTCGCGTGCGATGGCTGTGCGGCTCATCGGGGGCTGAAAAAAGCGTCATGATTGAGCGGCGACTGGACACGAATCAGCTCTCCTGAGGGAAGGAGCGATCACCGCGGTCCCGGTTCAGACCGCGCGTCGCGCATTGATGGTGCTCAATGCACCTCTTTCCAATATTCTTTCTGCAACAGCCAGCTCAGCCAGGTCAGCAGCATCAGAAACAGCACCACCCAGATACCCATCGAGCGTCGCTCGATTTGCGCCGGCTCGCCGACGTAGGCCAGAAAATTGACCGTATCGCGCACGAAGTGATCGTATTGCGCGCTCGTCATGCTGCCAGCAACGCTGGTCGCGAAATGATCGAACACCTTCTCGTCCCCGACCTGGCGGAACACCGCCTCGTTGACCCCACCGAGATCGGACAGCACGGCCGGCATCGCAGTACTCGGAAAGGCCAGATTGTTGCTGCCGGTGACGCTGCTCGCATCGACATAGAAGGTGTTCAGGAAGCGGTAGATGTAGTCCGTGCCCTTGGAGCGCGCAGTCAGCGACGGATCCGGCGTTACCTTGCCGAACCAGTTTACGGCATCGCCGGCGGGCAGAGCGGCGGTGATGTAATCCAGATTATTGCTGCCGGGGGCCACCAGATCGGCTGCGAGAACATCGGCAGAAATCTTCAAATCGTCGGCCATGCGCTGATAGCGCACATACTTGAGCCCGTGGCAGCCGTTGCAATAGTTCATGAAATTATGTGCGCCACGCCGCAGTGACGCCAGATCGGTCACTGAACTGCTGGCGTGCCAGCTCTGCCAATCCACGGGCGCCGCCGGCTGCGAGCCCGACTCGGCCGCCAGTGCCGCCAGCGGTATGCAGCAGATCGCCAGCATGAGCGTTGCGATTTTAAGCATGGAAGCTGACTCTATCGGGCACCGGCTTCACCGGATCGATGCGGCTGTAAAACGGCATCAGCACAAAGAAGGCGAAATACGGCACGCAGCACGCGCGCGAGAGCGTCACGTAAATGCCCTGCGCCGGCTGCAGCCCCAGGTACATTAACCCGAGAAACGACAGCGTGAACGCCGCCAAGAAGCTGCGGAAAATCCAGCCGCGGTAGCGTATCGACTTGACCGGCGAGCGGTCCAGCCACGGCAGGAAGAAGAACGCGCAGACCGCGAGCAGCGTCAACAGCGCGCCGATGCCCTTATCGGGCACCGAGCGCAGAATCGCGTAGTAGGGCGTGAAGTACCACGAGGGCGAAATCGGATCGGGTGTTGAGAGCGGATTGGCGGGCTCGAAATTCGCCTTCTCGAGCAACAGGTCGGAAAAGGTCGGCACGAAGAACACCACGATCGCGAACAGCGTCAGAAACACCCCGACACCGAAGATGTCCTTGACCGTGTAATAGGGATGGAACGGAATGCCGTCGAGCGGTATGCCCTGGGCGTTCTTCTTTTCTTTGATCTCGACGCCGTCGGGGTTGTTGGAACCGACCTCGTGCAGCGCCACCAGATGCAAGGCCACCAGCAGCAGCAGCACCAGCGGTACCGCCGCCACGTGCAGGGAGAAGAAGCGATTCAGCGTCGCATCGGCGATACCGTAATCGCCGCGGATCCATTCGACCAGAGCGTGCCCGATGACCGGGACGGTGCCGACCAGATTGATGATGACTGTCGCAGCCCAAAACGACATGTTGCCCCAGGGCAGCACATAGCCCAGGAACGCTTCGACCATCAGCGCCACATAGATGATCATGCCGAACAGCCACAGCAGCTCACGCGGCGTTTTATAGGAGCCGTATATCATGCCGCGAAACATGTGCAGATAGATCACGAGGAAGAACGCGGAGGCACCGGTCGAATGCAGGTAGCGCAGCAGCCAGCCGTAGTCGACCTCGCGCATGATGTACTCGACCGAGTCGAATGAGGTGGCCTCGCCGACCTTGTAGAACATCGCCAGGAAAATGCCGGTCACGAGCTGCATCACCAGCACCAGCATGGCCAGCGAGCCGAAGAAGTACCAGAAATTTAAATTCTTGGGTACGTAGTACTCGAGTAGCTGACTGCGCACGAATGTGTCGACCGGCAGGCGCCGGTTGATCCAGCCCCACAGTCCGGGCTTGGGATCGGCCTCATTCGCCATCAGGCGGCTCCTTTGGCCGGAATGCTATCGAGCCCAATCACCAGCGTGTGCTGATCTTTGAAGCTGTAGGGCGGGACACTCAGGTTGGTCGGGGCTGGCGAGCCGTGGAATACGCGGCCGGCCATGTCGAAGCGCGAGCCGTGGCAGGCACAACGAAAACCGCCCGGCCAGCTGGCGCCGAGCACCGGATCGCCCGGATCGAAGAACTGCTTGGGCAGGCAGCCCAGGTGAGTGCAGATGCCGATCAGAACCAGCACATCGGCGCGCCGCGCGCGCATCTGGTTCTGGGCATACGTCGGCTGCAGCGACTGGTCCGACTTGGGATCCTTGAGCTCGCCATCATTCTTGGCGAGCGTATCGACCAGCGACTGCGGCCGGCGCACGATATAGATGACCTGCTTGCGCCAGGTTGGCGTGATCATCTGCCCGCTCTCGAGCTTGCTGATATCCAGCACCAGGGGTGCGCCGAGCGCGCGGGCGCGCTCCGAGGGCTGCCAGGACTCGATGAAGGGTACGGCCGCCAGGACCGTGCCGACCGCAGCAGTCGCGCTGGTCGCAATGGTGAGAAACTTTCTGCGACTATGGTCGATCTCCTGGCCATCCATAATCGCGCCGACGTCACCCATGTATTGCTCACTCTCATTCCCCGCAAGCTCATTGCCCGCAAGCGGTAAATTTCGGCCCTCGCGCTTACGAACGCTACGTCTAAGCCCGGGAAGTGTCGCATTATACACAACCCTTCATACCCGCCTGCGGGCTTGACCATCCTACGAACTCTATGGATCTGCATCGCCTGGGACGCGCAGCGGTCTTTCTCGCCGGCAGCATCATCGGCGGTCTGGCCCTGGCGTTCATCATTGTATTTGTGCATCCGCAGCTGCTGCAGCGGCCGGTGGCGCCGGTGGTGCCAGCGCTCGCTGCGGCGGCGGCACCGAACGCGACGCTGCCCCCGGACCGTGCACGCGAGCCGGCCCCCGCCGCAAGCGGGCTGGCATCCCAAACCCCCTCCGGCGCCACGGGCGCGGCGAGCGCATTCGGCGGCGAACCCGCGGCGACTGCCCCGGTGCTGCGCGGCTCCCCCGGCCTGGCGGCCGAATCCTATGCGGCGGCGGTACGACGTGCCGCGCCGGCCGTGGTCAACATTTCCACCGCGCGCCTGGTCACCGAGCAGATCGGGCCCTCCGCGCTGGCGCAGCTGTTCGGCGATCTGCGCCCGCTCTACCGGCGGCGCGTGGAGCGCGCGCTCGGCTCCGGAGTCATCGTGGATGCGAGCGGTCACATCATTACCAACAATCACGTGATCGCCAATGCCGACACGATCATGGTGACGCTGGCCGATGGCCGCGTGACGCGCGCCGTGGTGGTGGGCCGTGACCCGGACACGGACCTGGCCCTGCTGTCGATCAAGCTCAAGCAATTGCCGGTCATGCCGTTCGGGCGCTCCGATCAGCTGCAAGTCGGTGATGGCGTGCTCGCGATCGGCAATCCCCTGGGGCTGTCGCAGACGGTCACGCACGGCATCGTCAGTGCAACCGGACGCAGTCAGCTCGGGGTCGCCACGTTCGAGGATTTCATCCAGACCGACGCTGCGATCAATGCCGGCAACTCGGGCGGCGCGCTGATCAACACCCTGGGCGAATTGATCGGCATCAATACCGCGGTGCTGGGCAAGAACAATAGCGGTGATATCAGCGTCGAGGGCATCAGCTTTGCCATTCCCGTGAATCTCGCGCGCGGCGTCATGGAGGAAATCCTCGATCACGGCCGGGTGATCCGCGGCTGGACTGGCATTGTGCCGGAGGACGTCGGCGACGAACAGGCGCAGCAGCTTGGGCTCACGCGCGGCGGCGTAGTCATCACCAACATGTATCGCAGTAGCCCAGCGGTCGACGCCGGCTTGCGCATCGGCGACATCGTCACCAAGGTCGACGGCAAGAGCGTTCACAGCGCGCAGGAAGCGCTGGCGCAGATTGCTGCGAAAAAACCCGGCAGCCGGGTGCAATTGCACGTGCTGCGCGGCCGCGCCGAACTCGACACGACGCTGGCGGTGACCGAGCGCCCGCGGGCCAGCTAAGGCCGCACACGCTGCACGCGCCGCGCTAGTTCGGCACCCGCTTGATGCGCGCCCCGAGCTGCGCGAGCTTTTCCTCGATCGTCTCGTAGCCGCGGTCGATATGATAGATGCGCTCGATCTCGGTGCGCCCATCGGCCACCAGGCCCGCGAGTACCAGGCTTGCCGAGGCGCGCAGATCCGTCGCCATGACCGGGGCGGCGGTGAGCCGGTCGACACCGTGGATGATCGCGGTGTTGCCTTCGAGCCGAATCTCCGCGCCCATGCGCCGCATCTCGAGCATGTGCATGAAGCGGTTCTCGAATATCGTTTCCACGACGGTGCCCACGCCATCGGCCACGGTATCGAGCGCGGCGAACTGCGCCTGCATGTCGGTCGGGAACGCCGGGTACGGTGCCGTGCGTACATCCACCGCGCGCGGGCGGCGACCGCGCATGTCGACTTCGACCCAGTTCTCACCGCAATGCACCGTTGCGCCGGCCTCACGCAGCTTGACGATCACCGCATCCAGGTGCCCGGGCCGGGTGTTCTTGATGCGCACGTGACCGGCGGTAATGGCGCCCGCGACCAGATAGGTGCCGCCCTCTATCCGGTCGGGCAGCACTTCGTATTGCACACCCTGCAGGCGTTGCACGCCATCGATCACGATACGGTCGGTGCCGGCGCCACGGATTTGCGCGCCCATCGCAATCAGAAAATTCGCCAGATCGACCACTTCCGGTTCGCGTGCGGCGTTCTCCAGCACGGTCTGGCCATCAGCCAGGCTCGCCGCCATCATCAGATTCTCAGTGCCCGTAACCGTGACCGTTTCGAGCACCAGGCTCGCGCCCTTGAGTCGTTTGGCTCGCGCGCGGATGTAACCGCCTTCGATATGGATGTCCGCGCCCATCGCCTGCAGACCGGCCACGTGAATATTGACCGGTCGCGCGCCGATCGCGCAGCCACCGGGCAGCGAGACGTCCGCACGGCCGAAGCGCGCGAGTAGCGGCCCGAGCACCAGGATCGAGGCGCGCATGGTCTTGACCAGCTCGTATGGCGCAAAGTATTCGCGAATCGTGCTGGCATCGACCTCGATGCGCATGCGCTCATCGATGGTCACGGTCACGCCCATGCGGCCGAGCAGTTCGATGGTCGTCGTGACATCCTGCAGGTGCGGCACATTGCCGATCGTGACCGGACCATCGGCCAACAGCGCCCCGGCCAGGATGGGCAGCGTAGCGTTCTTGGCGCCCGAGATGCGCACCTCGCCCTCGAGCGCAATGCCGCCGGTAATCTGCAGCTTATCCACGGCCGGCGGAGCCCTGCTGCGCGCGCGCCGCCCACTCCTGCGGCGTATAGGCTGCGATCGTGAGCGCATGGATCTCGCTTCCCATGCGCTCGCCAAGCGCCCGATAGATCAGCTGGTGGCGCGCCAAGGGCCGCAGACCCTCGAAGTCCGGGCCGATCAGCCGCGCCGAGAAGTGCGTATTGTCGTCCGAGCGCACCTCGACCTGCGCTTGCGGCATCGCCGCCTGAATCAATTCTGCGATCTGTTGTGGAGTCATAGTGGGTCGTGATCTTAAGGCAATTGCGGCTCGAGGAAGGCGCCATCTGCGCCGCCTTAAGGCGTTATCATGCGCAGCGCGAGAGCCATGATGAATGCCTTAGAACATAGCGCCACCAGCGACCAGACCTTGTTGCAGGCCGCGCGCCGCACGTTCGCGATCGAGGCTGCGGCAGTCGAGGCGCTGCGCGCCCGGTTGGACGGCGTGTTTGCCCGCGCCTGCCGCCTGTGCCTGCAATGCACGGGCCGCATCGTCGTGAGCGGCATGGGCAAGTCAGGCCATATCGCGCACAAGATCGCCGCTACGCTCGCCAGCACCGGCAGCCCGGCGTTTTTCCTGCACCCGGGGGAAGCCAGCCACGGCGATCTCGGGATGCTCACGCGCGCAGATCTGCTGCTGGCACTGTCGAATTCCGGTGAAACCGCAGAGGTGCTGGCGCTGCTGCCGCACACCAAGCGTCTGGCGGTGCCTTTGATCGCGCTGACGGGCAACCCGCTCTCGACCCTCGCCCAAGCAGCCGATGTGCATCTGAACGTCGCCGTGCCGCAGGAGGCTTGCCCACTTAATCTGACGCCGACCGCCAGCACCACCGCGGCGCTGGTCATGGGCGATGCGCTGGCGGTGGCGCTGCTCGAGGCGCGCGGCTTTTCGGCCGAGGATTTCGCCCGCTCGCACCCGGGCGGCAGTCTCGGCCGCCGCTTGCTGCTGCGTGTCGAGGACATAATGCGACGCGGTGAGAGCCTGCCGCGCGTGACACTCGAGACGCCGCTGTCGGATGCATTGCTGGAGATGACGCGCACGGGTCTGGGCCTGACAGCGGTGCTCGACGCGCAGCAGCACGTGGTCGGCGTCTTCTCCGACGGCGATCTGCGCCGCGCCCTGGACAAGCGGATCGACCTGCACAAGACCACCATGCGCGAAGTCATGACTCCGGGCGGCCGCCGCATCGCGGCCCAGGAGCTCGCCGCCGCCGCCGCCGCGCTTATGCAAGCGCATCGGGTTACCGCGCTGCTCGTGACCGATGCCGAGCAGCACCTGATCGGCGCGCTCAACGTTCACGACCTCATGCGTGCAGGTGTGGTTTGAAGATTGCGCGCGCAGCGCGCTCGCGGGTCGCCCCGCTCGCCGCGATGCGACTGCTGGTACTCGACGTCGATGGAACATTGACCGACGGCCGCTTGCAGTACGGCGCATCCGGCGAGCTGAGCAAGAGCTTTCATGTCCGCGACGGTTACGGTATCAAGACGCTGCTCGCGGCTGGGGTCGCCGTGGCAGTGATCTCCGGACGCCGCTCCCCCGCGGTGCTGCGGCGCTGTAAGGAACTCGGTATCCGTCACGTGCACCTGGGCGTCGAAGACAAGGGCGCACAGCTCGCGCAGTTGCTCGAGACGCTTAGGCTTGAGTGGGCGCAATGCACCTGCGTCGGCGACGATGAGCCCGACGTACCCATGCTGCGGCGCGCAGGCCTCGCCGTAGCCGTCGCCGATGCACACCCTTGCGCGCTTGCGGTCGCACACCGGCGCACGCGGCATCCCGGCGGTGCCGGTGCGGTACGTGAAGTGTGTGATTGGCTGCTGGCCGCTCGCGAGCCGGGTCGCCGATGATCATGCGGCTGCTGTTCGCGCTGGGCTCGGTCGCGATTCTGGCCGCACTGTTGTATTTCCAGTATACAGAGAACGGCAGCAGCGACAGCGCCGCGAGCGACTATGGAAGCGCCGAACCCGGCTATGCCGCAGTCCGTGCCCAGTTGATCGAGACTGGAGAGGATGGCCTGCCGCTCTATCGGCTCGATGCCGAACGCATCGAGCAACCGCGGCCGCGGGGAACCATCTTGCTGACCGAACCTAAGTTGGATTATCAGCCGGAGGCGGGTAACCACTGGACGCTGACGGCGCAGCACGGACAGATGCCGCAGGATGCACGCACCGCCGAACTCACCGGCGACGTGCATGCCGAAGGCCTGCCGTCCGGCTCCGACTCGGTCATGCGGATCGATACCGAGGAGCTGCATCTCGATATGGCGCAGCAGCTGGCGACCTCGCCGACCAATGTTCGTGTGGACTGGGGCGGCAACCGCCTCAATGGCCATGGCATGCGGGTCGACCTCAAGAACGACAAGCTGCAGCTGGCATCGAAGGTGCGCGGTGTATTGCTGCACTGAGGCCGCGCCCAAGCCGCGGACCATGGCGCTGTGGGCCGCGCTGTTGAGCGTAGCGACGCTGTTGCGCGCGCCCGGCGCTTGGGCCGCCGAGGCGCAATCCGATCAGCCGCCGTGCCATGAGCCGCTGTGCTATACCGCCTCACGCCTCGAGGCCGAGCGCAACCGCGTCATCCTGTACGACATCGACATCGTCGACACCACCCGCGGAATCAGCCGCATCAAGGCCGACCGCGCGCAAGCCACTGGCCTCGACCTCGGCAGCAGCGAGTGGGTGCTGACCGGCCATGTGCAGGTGTTCATGCCCGAGGGTCAACTGCACGCCGACGAGGCTACGATAAAGTTCGCGAGCAAGCGCATCGACTCGATAACGGCCGAGGGCGCACCGGCGGAATTCGAACACAAACTCGACACCGGTCAGACCGCGCATGGCCATGCACGAGCGATCACTTTCGACATGGAGCACAACGAATTGCAATTGAACGGCGACGGTTGGCTCTCGGATGGCTGCAACGAGATCAATAGCGAACACATCGCCTACGACCTTACCTCCCAGCGCGTGCGCGCCGACAGCGCTCCGGGCGATACGGCCCGCGTGCACGGCACAATTCGGACCGGGCCCGCGAGCCAGTGCGCAGCGGCGACCAGCCGGCCATGACGCTGCTTGCGGCGCGCTCGCTGCAGAAAAGCTACCGATCGCGAGCGGTCGTGCGCGATCTGTCGCTCGACATCCATACCGGTGAAGTGGTTGGGCTGCTCGGCCCCAATGGTGCCGGCAAGACCACGGCCTTCTACATGATCGTCGGGCTGGTACCGGCCGACGGCGGCTCGATACTGCTCGATGAGCGCGATCTGACGGCGCTCAACATCGATCAACGCGCGCGCCTCGGTATCGGCTATCTGCCGCAGGAGGCTTCGGTATTTCGCAAGCTCTCGGTGGCCGACAACGTCATGGCCATCCTGGAGCTGCGCACCGAGCTCGATCGGGCCGATCGTGAGAATCGGCTCGAGGAACTGCTGACTGAACTACGCATCGGCCATGTACGCAATACCCGCGGCATGTCGCTCTCGGGCGGCGAGCGCCGCCGCGTCGAGATCGCGCGCGCGTTGGCCGCCGAGCCGCGATTCATCCTGCTGGATGAGCCGTTTGCGGGCGTGGATCCACTGTCCGTGCTCGATATCCAGCGCATTATCCGCGAGCTCGCGGCCCGCGGCATCGGCGTCTTGATCACGGACCATAACGTGCGCGAGACCCTGGGTGTCTGCGCCCGAGCGTACATCGTCGATCGGGGCGTGGTTATCGCATCGGGGTCCGCGGAGCAAGTCCTTGCCAACCCACAAGTCCGTGAGGTGTACTTGGGCCAGTCCTTCCGTCTGTGATTGATTGGAGCGGCCCTGTTAATCCTTATTGTTCATACACTTAACGTAAGACGTGGGCCGTTGGCGCCTGCCTGGTGTGCCCCCGCAGGCACGTTTTATGCTTAAGCCGTCCCTGCAACTCCGGCTCGGACAGCAGTTGACGATGACCCCGCAGCTGCAACAGGCCATCCGTCTGCTGCAGCTGCCGACCATCGAGCTGCAGGCGCATATCCGCGAACTGCTCGAGTCCAACGTCATGCTCGAACAGGATGACGACACGGAAAACGGCACCTACGAGCCGCTGTCGACCGCCGAAACCGCCCCCGAAACCGCCGCTCCACCCGAGGAAGCTCCGGTGGAAGTGGTGGATGACGGTTGGACCGATCATTCCGTGGGACCGGCCGAAAACCCCTGGAGCGGCGGCGATGACGATCGGCAGCAGGAATTTGCCGACTCCGCGGGTCAGTCACTGCGCGATCATCTGCTCTGGCAGATCGAGCTGGCCCGGCTCGGCACGCGCGAACTCGCGATCGGACGCGCCGTGATCGACGCCATCAACGACGATGGGTACTTGAGCGAGCCGCTCGATGTCATCGGCGCCAGCCTCAAGCCTGAATTGGACCCCGGCACCGATGAAGTCGAGCGTGTGCTGTGCATCGTGCAGATGCTCGATCCGCCGGGTGTCGGTGCACGCTCAGTCAGCGAATGCCTGCTGCTGCAGCTCGAGCAGCTCGCCTCCGCCACCCCTGGCCTCGCGATCGCGAAATCCATTGCACGCCACCACCTCGAGCTGCTGGCCGAACGTGAGCTCACCGCACTGCGACGCGAGTTGCGGGCTTCGGATGAGGACCTGGCGACCGCCGTGGCGCTGGTGCGCGGCTGCCATCCGCGGCCGGGCTCGGTGATCAGCGGCAGCGCCGCCGAATATGTGGTGCCGGATGTGTTCGTGCGCCGTACACCGCGCGGCTGGTCGGTCGAAATCAACGCGGCGACCTTGCCAAGGGTGCGGTTGAATCAGGGCTACGCCAGTCTGGTCGGACGCAGCAGCAGTCACGCCAGCATGCGCACGCAGCTGCAGGAGGCGCGCTGGCTGCTCAAGAGCCTCGAGATCCGCAACGACACCTTGACCAAGGTTGCCCGCTCGATCGTCGAGCGCCAGACGGAGTTTCTCGAACACGGCGAGGAGCACATGCGGCCGATGATCCTGCGCGATATCGCCGAGGCCATCGGCATGCACGAATCGACGGTTTCGCGCGTGACCTCGGGCAAGTACATGCACACCCCGCGCGGCGTATTCGAGCTGCGCTATTTCTTCTCGAGTCAGGTCGAAGGCAACAATGGTTCGGGCACCTCCTCGACGGCCATCCGCGCCAAGATCCGCAAACTCATCCGCGAGGAGGATTCAACCGCACCACTGAGCGACAGCCGGATAGCCGAGATCCTCTCTGGCGAGGGCATCCCGGTCGCGCGGCGAACGGTCGCTAAATATCGGGAAACGATGGGTCTCGCCCCGTCGAATGAACGCAGGCGAGTTAACGGCAAGTGACATAGCACTGTCACATACAAGGAGATGAGGTCATGCAACTGAGCGTCACCGGTCATCATGTCGAGATCACGGCAGCTCTGCGCAGCTACGTCGAGAAAAAATGCGCCCGTATCGTGCGCCACTTCGATCACGTCATCGACACGCATTTTGTGCTGACGGTCGAGAAGCTGCTGCACAAGGCCGAGGCGACGCTGCGCGTGCGCGGGGAGACTATCCATGCCCTGGCCAGTGAGGGCGACATGTACGCCGCGATCGATTCGCTGGCCGACAAGCTCGAACGACGGCTGCGCAAGCACAAGGAAAAGCTGACTGACCATCATGCCGAGGAAGCGCAAAAAAGCCCGCGCCTGTAGCCTTCTCGCCCCGCTGGCCGCGCCGGCATTGCGGGCCGCTGCGTTGGAGTGCTCGTGCGTCTGATCTTCCTGAGTGGACTGTCGGGCTCGGGCAAGAGCGTGGCCCTGCACATGCTCGAGGACCTGGACTTCTACTGCATCGACAACATTCCGGCGGCGCTGCTGCAGACCTTCATCTCGCACACCGTGCGCAGCGGCGCGCCGGTGTACCAGCGCACCGCCGTTGGCATCGATGCCCGCAACCCGGATGCCGATATCGCGACCGTGCCGATGCTGCTCGATGAGCTCAAGCGCAGCGGCATCCACTGCGAACTGTTGTTTCTGGTCACGAGCGATGAAGAGCTGCTGCGGCGCTTCGCCGAAACGCGACGCAAACATCCCCTGAGCCGACAGGGCGAGAGCCTGCACGATGCCATCGCCCTCGAGCGTACGCTGCTCGAGCCGGTCGTCAATGTCGCCGACCTGGTCATCGACACCTCACGCATGGGCGTGCACGAGCTGCGCGAACTGATCAATCGCCGTGTCGGCAAGCGGCCGCGCGACCGTATGTCGGTGCTGTTCGAATCGTTCGGGTTCAAGCACGGCATACCGGGAGATGCCGACTTCGTGTTCGATGCCCGCTCGCTGCCGAACCCCTACTGGGAGCCGAGTTTGCGTGCGCTCACGGGCCGCGATCAGCCAGTGGTGCATTTCCTCGAGGCACAACCCGACGTCGCGCGCTTCATCGAGGATGTCGGCAATTTCATCGAGGCGCGGATTCCGGAGCATCAGGCGGCCAACCGCCGCTATCTGACGGTGGCTGTCGGCTGCACCGGTGGTCAGCACCGTTCGGTGTACATCGTCGAGCAGCTGGCCGCGCGCATTGCGGCACGTTGGCCGCAGGTGGCACTGCGCCATTCCGCGCTGCCCGATGCCGCCAAGGCCATTCGCGCCCTCGCCGGCGTGCCTTGACCGCATCGACGCTTTAGCCGCCGGCACGCTTGGCGGTAAAGCCGCGGCGAATCAGCTCCTCCACGAGCCGGTCGCGATGCTCACCCTGAATCTCGATGACGCCATCTTTGACGGTGCCACCGCTGCCACAGCAGCGTTTAAGCTCGGCGGCGAGCGCCGCGAGCGCCGCGGGTGCCAACGACAGGCCGCTGATCACCGTGACACCCTTGCCGGCGCGGCCCTGCGTCTGGCGGCTCACGCGCACTGCACCGGCGTCGGAGCGCAGCGGCTTGCCCTGCGCGCTCTTGCAGACGCACTGCGCGATCGGGCGGCGGCAACCGGGGCATATGGCGCCGATGCCGGTGCTGTAGACGATGCTCATGATGCTGCCGCATCCAACCGTTCCGACATCGTCTGGGTCGGCCGCTTCCAGCACGGCTCGGACATTTTCATGCGCGATAACTCCGGCAATCTGATCGAGCTCGTGCAGCAGCCCGGGATGTGGCACGCGTGAAGCGAAGCGCGCTAGCGCGCCTCGACCTGCAGCTGCGGCAGTATGGTCGTGGCTGCGAGTGGCGCCCCGGTCAGGAAATCCACGATATCCTCGCGCCGTTGCATCGCGTCCTGGTAGCCGAGCGCGATCAACTCGCGGGTAAAGCTCGATTCGAACATCAGGTAGCTGGCGAGCTGGGCGCCGGCCGCGCCGCGCGCGCCCATGACGCGCAATAGCGCGCGCAGGCCGCGCGGCAGGCTGCGGACGTGCTGCGAAGCGATGACGCGCAGGTCCGCGCTCGGCGCGATCAACAGCGTGGCGACTTTGCGCAGCCCCGGCACTGCGCTCGGTGCGATATCGACCACCTGGTTGAGCCGCTGGACATGCTCGATGTTGGCGTAGATCTGATCCATGAACAGCGTATCGAGCATGTAACCGAACAGCTGCCCGGGCGAGGGTGGCTGCATGAGGCTGCGCGGCTTGGCATTGATCCCGGCGCCCAGCTCCGAGCGCACGCCGATCACCAATAGGCGGTCGGCGCCCAGATGAATCGCCGGGCTTAGCGGCCAGAGCTGACGCTGTGCGCCGTCACCGTAGTACTCATCGCCCAGCAGCACCGGCGGAAACAGCAACGGCACGCTCAGGCTCGCCATCAGGTGATCGAGTCCCAGCTGAGTGCGCCGCCCGACGCGCTGGGTTCGCAGCGATGGCGAAGCCTCGTTCGCCGCCTGGAAGAAGGCCACCGAGGAGGCTGAGCTGTAGCTCGTGGCACACAGTGCCAGCGCCCGCAGATGGCCGCCGTCGATACTGCGCTGGAGATGGCGCCAATCGATATTGCGCGCGAGCAGCCGGCGCAATGGCGAGTTGTCGAACAACGCCTCCGGCGGCGGCAGCAGCACGCCGCCGGAGAGCAGTGACAGCATCCAATGCAGTCCCGAGCGCAGCATGGTGGCCGGATCGACCAGGAACACCTGCGGCACATGGAAGTCGGCCCAGACCTGTTCAAGCGCCGCGACAGCCCTCTGCCAGCGAAAGGCTTCGGCCCCGAGCGCGGTCGCAGCCACCGCTCCGGCCGAGGTGCCGACGATGATCGGAAAGGGATTGGGCGAGTCCGGCAGCATCTGCGCAATCGCCTTGAGGACGCCCACCTGGTAGGCCGCGCGCGCCCCTCCCCCAGGCAATACTAGTCCGACCGTGGATCCGATCGGGGCGCGGCTTCTTGGGAGCTGCTCGGCGGCCATACCGCCTAAGCATAGCGGACCGGACGTGAATGCTGCCTGTACCGAAGTCTCGTTGCGAGCAGCGCCCTAGAGCTGGCTGACCACGCGCAGAATCTGCATTGAATTGGTACCCCCGGCCACCCCGGATTGCTCGCCCTTGGTCAGAATCACCAGGTCATTGATGTCGACCACGCCCAACTCGAGCAGGCGTTCGAAAATTGAGCTGTATATCGCTGTGGTCTCGATGTGCGTGATATCGAACGGGACCGCATAGACACCGCGATACAGAGTGACGCGCCGGCGGGTCGCCTCATGGCGGGTGAAGGCGTAGATGGGCATATCGGATCGGATGCGCGACATCCACAGCGGTGTCGAGCCCGACTCGGTCAGAGCGACGATCGCCCGCACGCGCATGTGATTGGCCGTATACATGACGGCCATCGAGATCGCCTCCTCGGTATTGCCGAATTCCTCCTCGGCCCGCACCATGACGCGCGTCGAGCCGAGCTGATACTTTTCGGCGCCGCGGATCACATCCGCCATTGCCTGCACCGCCTTCACCGGAAACTTGCCGGCCGCGGTCTCGGCCGAGAGCATCACCGCGTCGGTGCCGTCGAGCACGGCGTTGGCGACGTCGCTGACTTCGGCGCGCGTCGGGATCGGACTTTGAATCATCGACTCCATCATCTGCGTGGCCGTGATGACCACGCGATTGCGCGCCAGCGACTGGTGGATGATGGTTTTCTGCAGCCCGGTCAGCTCGGCATAACCCATCTCTACGCCGAGGTCACCGCGTGCCACCATGACCGCGTCGGTCACGGCGAGAATGCCTGAGAGATTGTCGAGCGCCTCGTGGCGCTCGATCTTGGCCACGACGCGTGCCTCGCCGCGCCAGCGGCGCAGCTCGGACTGTGCCCGGCGAATGTCCTCGGCGTCGCGCGCGAAGGAGACCGCCAGATAATCGATGCCGAGCTCGGCGACCAGGCGGATGTCCTCCAGATCCTTTTCGGTCACCGCCGGGGCCGAGATGCCCCCGCCCTGGCGGTTCACACCCTTGCGGTTGGAGAGCTCCCCGCCCGAGCGCACCACGGTCGAGATGCGCGTGCCGACGACCTTCTCGACCTCGAGCACGATCTGCCCATCGTTGAGCAGCAGGGTGTCGCCCGTGTGCACGTCCGAGGGCAGCTCCTGGTAGGCGCAACCCACCTCGGTGCTGCCGCCCGCCTGGGGATCGAGCGCGGTATCGAGCGCGAAGGGTGCGCCATCGACCAGCTGCACCGCGCCGTCGCGAAAGCACTCGATGCGGATCTTCGGCCCCGCCAGGTCGGCCAGCAGACCGATGTAGCGGCCCGCCTCGCGCGCCGCGTTGCGCACCAGCTCGACGCGCTTGCATTGCGATTCGCGCGTGCCGTGCGAGAAATTGATGCGTGCCACATCGAGCCCGGCCTTGACCATGCCCGCCACAACGTCGGGGTTATCCGTCGCCGGGCCGAGAGTCGCAACAATCTTGGTCCTGCGCAGCGTATCCATCAGCCAGCGGCACGCTGTTCGAGCACGGCCACGGCGGGCAGCGTCTTGCCTTCCACAAATTCAAGAAACGCGCCACCGCCCGTGGAGATATAGGAAATACCGTCCTCGACACCGTATTTCTCAATCGCCGCCAGCGTGTCGCCGCCCCCGGCGAGCGAAAATGCCTTGCTGCTCGCGATCGCATTGGCGATGGCCTTGGTGCCTTCACCGAACTGATCGAATTCGAACACCCCGACCGGTCCATTCCAGATGATTGTGCCGGCAGACTGCAGGATCGCGCTGAACTGCTCGGCGGTATCCGGTCCAATGTCGAGGATCAATTCGCCGTCGGCCACCTGCCCTACCGGCCGCACGTCGGCGTGTGCCGTGGCGGCAAATTCGCGCGCCACCACGACGTCGACCGGCAACGGAATCTCGGCGCCACGCGCGCGCGCACGATCCAGCAGCTTGCGCGCCATGTCGAGCATATCCCTCTCGCATAGCGACTTGCCGACCTTGACGCCTGTGGCGGCAAGGAAGGTGTTGGCGATGCCGCCGCCGACGATGAGCTTGTCGACCTTGTCCAGCAGCGCCTCGAGCACCAGCAGCTTGGTCGAGACCTTCGAGCCGGCGACGATCGCCACCAACGGTCGCGCCGGCTTGGCGAGCGCGCGTTCGAGGGCTTCCAGCTCGGCGACCAGCAGGGGACCGGCGCAGGCCAGCGGCGCGAATTTCGCCACGCCGTGCGTGCTGGCCTCGGCCCGATGTGCAGTGCCGAAGGCGTCCATGACGAACACATCGCACAGCGCAGCCATCTGCCGGGCGAGCGCGTCGTTGTCCTTTTTCTCACCCTTGTTGAAACGCACGTTCTCGCACAGCACGACCGAACCGGCCGCGCAATCGACGCCGCCGAGCCAGTCCTTGCGCAGCGGCACCGGTTTGCCGAGCAGCTCGGTGAGCTTCGCGGCCACCGGCGCCAGCGAGAATTCGGGCTCGAACTTGCCCTCCTCCGGGCGCCCGAGATGCGACAGCACGATCACGTGCGCCCCCTGCTGCATCGCTGAGCGCAGCGTCGGCAGTGCGGCGCGGATGCGCGCATCGCTGCTGATCAGTCCGTCCTTGACCGGCACGTTCAGATCCTCGCGGATCAGCACGCGCTTGCCCGCCAGAGCCAGATCGCTCATGCGCAGCACTTTCATGCGGTTGCGCTCTTACGCGGCTCGCGACCAGGCGAGCGTCGGGTCGATCATGCGGTTGGAGAAGCCCCATTCGTTCTGCAGCTGGGCGCGCTTGTCGCCCTGGTACAGCGCGCGCAATACGTTGCGGCCGATACGGCCGTAGCCGCTAATCCCGACTTTCAGCGTCATGGACCTGTCCCTTTTATCGAATCGAGTATCCCTTGCAGGACGTGCTCGGCGGTGATTCCGTACTTCTTATACAGCTCGGGCGCCTTGCCTGAGGCGCCGTAATGATCGATCCCGATCACGCGTCCGGCGCTGCCGACATAGCGCCACCACAATCCGGTCGTCCCCGCCTCGACGGCCACGCGCGCGCTGACCGCGGCGGGCAGTACCGACTCGCGATACGCCGCATCCTGCGCATCGAAGCGCTGGGTGCAGGGCATGGAGACCAGGCGTACTCGCCGGCCTTGCGCCGCGGCGGCTTTGACCCCCTCGAGCGCGATGGAGACTTCCGAGCCCGTGGCAAGCACCACGCACTCGGGCGAGCCCGCGCAATCCGCGAGCACATAGCCGCCGCGAGCGATGGCCCCGAGCGCTGCGGGCGTGCGCGGTAGCTGCGGCAGACCCTGGCGCGTGAACACCAGCGCGCTCGGGCCGGACTGTTGCTCGATCGCCTCGCACCAGGCCAGCGCGCTCTCGACTGCGTCGGCCGGGCGCCAGAGAGTCAGATTCGGGATCAATCGCAGGCTGTTGAGATGCTCGATCGGCTGATGGGTCGGACCGTCCTCGCCCAAGCCGATGGAATCGTGGGTGTACACCAGCAGTACGCGCTGATGCATCAGCGCCGCCATGCGCACGGCGTTGCGCGCGTAGTCGGAAAAGGTCAGGAACGTGCCGCCATAGGGAATCAGCGCGCCGTGCAGCGCCAAGCCATTCATGGCCGCCGTCATGCCAAACTCCCGCACGCCGTAATACACATAGTTGCCGGACGCGTCGGCCGGCTCGATGGCGCGAGAGATTTTCTGCAGCGTGTTGTTCGAGCCGCTCAGGTCGGCCGAGCCACCCAGCAGTTCGGGCAGTTTGGTGCCGATCACATTCAACGTCGCCTGGGAGGACACACGCGTCGCCTGTGCGCCGGTGACGGCCTGCGCCGCACTCAGCGCGGCCTTGCGGGTCTCGCTCCAGTCGGCCGGCAGCCTGGCGCTCATGCGCCGCTCGAGCTCCGCGGCGAGCTGCGGAAAGGCGCTGCGATAGCGGCCGTAGAGCTGCTTCCAGGCGTCCTCGGCCGCGCGTCCGGCCTGCTCGTGATTCCAGGCTGCTTTGAGCTCTGCGGGCACCTCGAATGGCGGAGCAGTCCAGCCAAATCCCTTCTTGGCCGCCGCGACCTCCTCGGCACCCAGTGCCTCGCCATGGGTGGCCTTGGTGCCGGCCTTGGTCGGGGCGCCGAAGCCAATCACGGTCTTGCAGCAGATCATCGACGGCCGCTCCAATTCGCTCTTGGCCTTGCGAGTGGCCTGCGCGACCGCCTCGCCGTCCTGACCATCCACGCTCTGCACATGCCAGCCATAGGCCTCGAAGCGCTTGGGCGTGTCATCGGTGAACCAGCCCTTAACCTGGCCGTCGATCGAAATGCCGTTGTCATCGTAGAACACGATGAGCTTGCCGAGCTTGAGTGTGCCGGCCAGCGAGCAGGCTTCGTGCGAAATGCCTTCCATGAGGCACCCATCGCCGCAAAATACCCAGGTGTAATGGTCGATGATCGGCAGTTCGGGCCGGTTGAAGTGCGCCGCGAGAATCTTTTCGGCCAGCGCCATGCCGACGCCGTTGGCGAGCCCCTGTCCGAGCGGCCCGGTCGTGGTCTCGATGCCCATGGCGATGTCGTGCTCGGGATGGCCGGCCGTGCGGCTACCGAGCTGGCGGAAATTGCGCAGCTCATCCATGGTGACCGGATAGCCGGTCAGATGCAGCAGCGCATACAGCAGCATTGAGGCATGGCCGTTCGATAGGATGAACCGATCCCGGTCCCACCAGTGAGGATTGGCCGGGTTGTATTTCATGACGTCCCGCCACAGCACCTCGGCAATGTCGGCCATGCCCATAGGGGCGCCTGGGTGGCCGGAATTGGCCTGCTCGACTGCGTCCATCGCCAGGACACGGATGACATCGGCGAGCTTTCGGCGGGTGATCATTACGGGTTTCTCCAAGCCGTGGCCATTGCGGCCGGGTATTGTCTACCAGCGGACGGCCTGGCGGCAATGCCGAGCTAGAGCGCGCGCGATCGGCGAGCAAACCCGCGGCGCACGCTAACAGTCCCGCTGCAGCTATTTCGCGCCTGGCGTCGAAAATGTGACACAGGTTCGCCGCGACGTGCTGCTTGGGGCGGGCGGTACCGATTGGCCTTCGGGTATACTGTGCCACTACTTTTCGCGAGCCCCCGTAGCCCTAGATGACCAACCAATATTTATTTACCTCCGAGTCGGTCTCGGAGGGCCATCCTGACAAAATAGCCGATCAGATCTCCGATGCGGTTCTGGACGCCATCCTGCGCGACGATCCCGCGGGCCGCGTGGCCTGCGAGACGCTGGTCAAGACCGGCGTCGTGATTGTGGCCGGTGAGGTCACGACCAGTGCCTGGATCGATCTGGAAAAGCTCGTGCGTGAGACCGTGCTCCACATTGGCTACAACCATTCGGACATGGGTTTCGACGGCGCGAGCTGCGGCGTGATCAATATCATCGGCAAGCAATCTCCGGACATCGCGATGGGCGTGGATCGCAGTGACAAGCGCAAGCAAGGCGCCGGCGATCAGGGCCTCATGTTCGGCTACGCCACCGATGAAACCGATGTATTGATGCCGGCGCCCATTACGCTCGCGCACCGGCTGGTCAAGCGACAGTCCGAGGTGCGGCGTCGGGGCAAGCTGTCCTGGCTGCGGCCGGACGCGAAGAGTCAGGTCACGCTGCGCTACGAGAACGACAAGCCGGTCGGGATCGAGGCCATCGTTCTCTCCACGCAGCACAGCGATGAGATCTCCACCTCGAAACTGCGCGAGGCGGTCATGGAGGAGATCATCAAGCCGGTACTGCCGAAGAAATGGCTCGATCGGCGCACGCGCTATCACATCAATCCGACCGGCCGCTTCGTGGTCGGCGGCCCTGTCGGAGACTGCGGTCTGACCGGGCGCAAGATCATTGTCGACACCTACGGCGGTTTCGCCCGCCACGGCGGCGGCGCGTTTTCCGGCAAGGACCCATCGAAGGTCGACCGCTCGGCGGCCTACGCCGCCCGCTACGTCGCCAAGAACATCGTCGCCGCCGGGCTAGCGGCGCGCTGCGAAGTACAGGTCTCCTACGCCATTGGCGTAGCCGAACCAACCTCGATCATGGTCGACTCCTTCGGCACCAGCGAGCTCTCGCGCGAGGAGCTCACGGCCCTCGTACGCCGGCATTTCGACCTGACACCCTACGGTTTGCGTGCGATGCTGGACCTCGCGCGTCCGATCTACCAGAAGACCGCGGCCTACGGGCATTTCGGTCGCGAGGAGCCCGAGTTCACCTGGGAGCGCACCGATAAGGCCGAGGCGCTGGCTGCCGGCGCACGCCGACGTGGCCGCAGTCGCGCGGCCTGACCGGCGGCCCGGACCGAATTTGATTGGATTGACGCTGCCGCCTCGCGGCAGCCTGGTGACTGAGGAGCGCTGCGACAGGAAATGACCTGCCAGGCTCAGTCCACCGGACTTGAGTCAACGGCGCTCGCAAACCTTGATCTTAAGGAATTGGAGCCACCATGACTGCCACTGCCCGTCCTGTTTCCGTAGCCGGCGCATCCGCGGACTTCCGCGTCGCCGAGCTTCAGCTCGCCGACTGGGGCCGCAAGGAAATTGCCATCGCCGAGACCGAGATGCCCGGTCTGATGGCCATCCGCGAGGAATTCGCGCCCACGCAGCCGCTGCGCGGCGCGCGCGTCGCCGGCTCGCTGCACATGACCATTCAGACCGCGGTGCTGATCGAGACGCTGCAGGCGCTCGGCGCCGACGTGCGCTGGGCTTCCTGCAATGTGTTCTCGACGCAGGACCATGCGGCCGCGGCGATTGCGGCGCGCGGCACTGCGGTGTTTGCCTACAAAGGCGAGTCGCTGGTGGAGTATTGGGAATACACGCACCAGATCTTCGAGTGGCCCAATGCAGCGCATGCCAATCTGATTCTCGACGATGGCGGCGATGCGACCTTGCTGCTGCACCTCGGCGCGCGCGCGGCGCAGGATTCCGGGCTCCTCGCCAAGCCCGGCAGTGAGGAGGAAGTGGCGCTGTTCGATAGCATTCGCGCGACGCTCAAGCGCGACGCGAAATGGTATTCGACGCGCCTGAAAGCGATTCGCGGCGTGTCCGAGGAGACCACGACCGGCGTCAAGCGTCTGTATCAGATGGCACGCGACGGGCAGCTGGCCTTTCCCGCCATCAACGTCAATGATTCGGTCACCAAGAGCAAGTTCGACAACCTGTACGGCTGCCGCGAATCCCTGGTGGATGGGATCAAGCGAGCCACGGACGTCATGGTGGCGGGCAAGATCGCGGTCGTGGCCGGATATGGCGACGTCGGCAAGGGTTCGGCGCAAGCCCTGCGCGCGCTCTCGGCCCAGGTGTGGGTCACCGAAATCGATCCGATCTGCGCGCTGCAGGCGGCGATGGAAGGCTACCGGATCGTCACGATGGAATATGCGGCCGAGCACGGCGACATTTTTGTCACCGCCACCGGCAACTTCCATGTGATCACGCATGAGCATGTCAAGCGCATGAAGAACAATGCGATCGTGTGCAACATCGGCCATTTCGATAATGAGATCGATGTGGCCGCGCTCAAGCAGTATCGCTGGGAAAACATCAAGCCGCAGGTCGATCACGTCATATTCCCGGACGGCAAGCGCATCATTCTGCTGGCCGAGGGACGACTGGTGAATTTGGGCTGCGGCACGGGTCATCCGAGCTATGTCATGAGTTCCTCATTTGCCAACCAGACCCTGGCGCAGATCGAGCTGTTCACCAACACAGCTAAATATCCGATCGGCGTCTATGTGCTGCCGAAGCAGCTCGATGAGAAGGTGGCGCGACTGCAGCTCAAGAAGCTGGCCGCGCAGCTCACCGAGCTGACCGAGACGCAGGCGCACTATATCGGCGTGAACCGTGCCGGTCCGTACAAGACCGATCACTACCGCTATTGACCTGAATTGGCGACAGCCAAACCGGCACGCGGGTGCTAGCGCGCCACGCGGCGCTAGCACCGCGCCCGCGTCATATCTGTCAGCATATTCCGACAAACGCGCACGGCGCGTTTAACATCTCGCCGCGGACACAGCACGCGATTGAGCGCTGCGTCACTGGGGCTGCGCACGCGAGATCGCCAACGCTTGAAGCACATCACTCGGTGCGCCGATGCAAGCGTGTAAAATTATTTCATGAACGCCGATGTCCGACTGCTGCAACTTTCAGACCCGCATCTGTTCGCGAATCCGCAGGGCAGCTTGCGCGGTGTGGACACGCTCGCCTCACTGCAGCGCGTGCTCGCGCATGCTGCCGCTCGCAAGCTCAATGTGGATGCGGTGGTGTGCACTGGCGATATCGTCAACGACGAGCCCGAAGGCTATGCGCATTTCGCGCGCGTACTCGGAAGTCTAGGCAAGCCGGTCTATTGCATTCCGGGCAATCATGACGATCCGGCGCGCCTGCGCAGTGCGCTCGCAGCGCCGCCGTTTCAGGTCGGTGGCCACGCCGATCTCGGCGCCTGGCGCATCATCCTCATCGACAGCTGCGTGCCCGGACGGGCCGGCGGCCACATCAGCGAATCGGAATTGCAGGCTCTGGATGCGGCACTGGCCGACACCGAGCGCTACGCCATGATCTGCGTGCATCACCATCCAGTCGGCATGGCGAGCCGCTGGCTCGATGCGGTCGGGATCGACAATGCCGATGCCTTGTTCGAAGTGCTCGATGCGCACCAGCAGGTGCGGGCCATCATCTGGGGTCACGTGCATCAATGCTTTGATGCACGGCGGCGCGGCGTACGCCTGCTCGCCACACCCTCAACCTGTGCGCAGTTCCTGCCACTGTCGGACAATTTCGCAGTCGATGCTCGACCGCCCGCCTACCGCCGACTCACGCTGCGTTCGGATGGCACACTCGAGACCGACGTGGTGTGGGTGGAGCAGGCAATGCGGATGCTCGACAATGCCTCGGGTCGCTTAGGCTGAAGCGGGCGCGCCGTTCAAGTCTGCGCCTCAATCAACGGCGCCAGCAGATGCAGCCGCGCATCGGGGTCGTCGATCTCGAGCAGGTGCTGCTGCAAACTTTGGTCGAGCGGCAGCAGCTCGGCGAGCCGGTGGCTGACCCATGAGGCGTCCTCGTAATTCGGCTCGATGAAGCGCCCGATCGTCGTCAGGTTCGCCATTGCCTGGCGCAACAATGGCAGCAGCGGCTGGAATTGCACCGCCACCGGCACCCCCTTGGCCTCCTCGATCCATTCGACCGAGGCGCAATTGAGCCCATCCTCGCGGCGGCTGCGTGCACTGATGCGGAAGCGTTGCTCGCCGCGACACAGCAGTCCCAGCAGTCCATCGGCCAGCGGCTGGAAGTCGACGATGCGCGCCGAAGTGCCGATCAGCGCCGTGCCGACCTCGCGCTCGGTGTCGCTGCCGCCGTCGATGAGCACCACGCCAAACACCTCATCGCCGCGCAGACAGCGCCCAACCATGTCGACATAGCGCGTCTCGAAGATACGCAATGGCAGCAAGCCACCGGGGAACAGCACCGTGTTGAGCGGAAACAGCGGGATCTGCTGCGTCATGCTGCGCTCAGCAGGCCATGGAGCTCAGCCTGCACCGGTCCGCGAGCTCAGCGCCTCGAGCAGGCGGGTGTGCAGTCCACCGAAGCCACCGTTGCTCATGATCAGCGCATGATCCCCGGCCTTGAGACTGCGCGAGAGCTCGAGCACCAGCGCGTCCATCTCCGCCACCACGTGGGCGCGTGCTCCCAACGGCGCCATGGCGCTGCCCACGTCCCAGGTCACGGACGGCGGCGCGTACAGCCAGACCTCATCGGCCCCGTCCAGCGCTTGGGCAAGTGCCTGCTGGTGCACGCCCAGGCGCATGGTGTGCGAACGCGGCTCGAGCACCGCGATGATGCGCTCGCGGCCGACCCGGCGGCGCAGACCATCGATGGTGGTCAGGATCGCGGTCGGGTGGTGCGCGAAATCATCGTAAACCCGCACGCCGGCGGCGGCACCGCGCAATTGCATGCGCCGCGCAACCCCGTGGAAACGGCTAAGTGCCTCGATCCCGCGCTCGATCGGCACCCCGACGTGGCGCGCCGCTGCCAGCGCCGCCAGCGCATTGTCGGCGTTGTGGGCGCCGATTCCGCTCCACGAGAGCGCGCCGCAGTCGTGTCCCTCGAACAGCACTTGAAAGCGCGAGAAGTCGCCACCCTGGGGCACCGCGGCGCTCCACTGCACGCGGGCGCCGCCAGCCGGGCCGCCGCCAGCCGGGGCGCCGGCCGCCGCAAAGCGTTCCACCGGCGTCCAGCAACCCGCCGCCAGCACCCGCTGCAGATTCGCATCGGCACCGTTGCAGACTATGAGTCCGCCGCCCGGCACGGTGCGCAGCAGGTGCTGGAACTGACGCTCGATCGACGCCAGATCCGGATAGATATCCGCGTGGTCGTACTCCAGATTGTTGAGCACCAGCGTGCGCGGCCGGTAGTGCACGAACTTCGCGCGCTTGTCGAAGAACGCCGTGTCGTATTCGTCGGCCTCGATGACAAAGAATGGCGCGGCGCCGAGTCGCGCGCTGAGGCCGAAATTCTGCGGGATGCCGCCGATCAGAAATCCCGGCGCAAGCCCCGCATCCTCGAGGATCCAGGCGAGCATGCTGCTGGTCGAAGTCTTGCCATGCGTGCCGGCCACGGCGAGCACCCAACGCTCACGCAGCACCGCCGCGGCCAGCCATTCCGGGCCGGAGGTGTAAGGCAGAGCACGCTCGAGCACGGCCTCGATGACCGGCATGCCGCGCGACATGACATTGCCAATCACGATCATGTCGGGCTTGAGCTCGAGCTGCTCGAGGCCGTAACCCTCGATGAGCTCGATGCCGAGCGCGGCCAGCTGAGTGCTCATCGGTGGATAGACGTCCCGGTCCGAGCCGGTGACACGATGACCGGCTGCGCGCGCCAGGGCAGCGATGCCGCCCATGAACGTGCCGCATATTCCGAGTATGTGAACGTGCATCAATGTCCCGGCAGCAGCAGCTCGCTGACCAAAGCGCTGAGCAGAACATAAGCGGCGATGGTCAATGGCAGTAAGATGCCGACCGCAGGCACGTCCTGCGGCCCGCGCCGCCAGATCGCGAGACCGAAATACAGCCGCGCCAGCGCAGCCAACGCCGCGCTAGCGCGCAGTCGGGGGGCAAGCATTGAGGAACACAGCAGGCATGTCGGAGATTATCAACGACACGACGGGCCTCGCACAGGTCTGTGAGCAGCTGCAAGCGGCCAATGCCATCGGACTGGATACGGAATTCATGCGCGAGCGGACCTACTTCGCGCAACTATGCCTGCTGCAGCTCAGTGTCGATGATGATGCGTTCTGCATCGATACCCTGGCGCTGCGCGACCTGAGTGCGCTGCGCGCCTCGATGGGGGCGGCGCAGGTGCCGAAGGTGCTGCATGCGGCGCGACAGGATCTGGAGGTGCTCTCGCCCGCGACCGGGCCGGTGATCGGGCTGTTCGACACTCAGGTCGCGGCGGCGCTGATCGGCCTTCCGGCGCAGGTTGGTTATGCCGAGCTGGTCCAGCGGCTGTTGTCCACCAGCCTGCACAAAACCGAGACACGCACCGACTGGTCGCGCCGCCCGCTCAGCCACGCGCAACTCGCCTACGCACTCGATGATGTGCGCTACCTGCTGCCATTGCGCGACCGCCTGCGCCAGCGACTCGAACAGCTGGGCCGCTGGGGCTGGTTCGAGCAGGAAATGGCCGAGCTCGACGCGATCGGCTCGTTCGAGGCCGATCCGCAACAAGCCTGGCGCCGCTTCAAGGGTTTGGTCGATCTCGACCCCGAGCGCCAGCGTCTCGTGTGTGCGCTGGCCGCCTGGCGCGAGCAGCGCGCGATCAGCGCCGATCGGCCGCGCAATTGGATCCTGCCCGACGCAGCGTTGCGGGACATCGTGCTGCGTGCGCCGCGCACCCTGGCGCAGCTCGAGGCCGCCACGCCGCTGCCCGAGGGCATCCTCAACCACAGCGGTCCGCAGATCCTGGCGGTGATTGAGGCCGCGCAGTTGCCGGACCGGTTGGCACCGCTGCCGCAGCGACGCCGGCCGGACCCCGCTACGACCGAAGCGGTCAGGAAGCTCTCGCAGCTCGCGCAGCAGATCGGACGCGAACTCGGTATCGCGCCGGAGATCCTGGCGACCCGGCGCGAGATGGAGCGGCTCGTGTCCGGCGCGCGCGACGGTGCCGTGCTCGCGGGCTGGCGGCGTGAGGTCATCGGCGAGCGACTGCTCGGCGCGCTCTAGGGGGCGGTCTGCGGCGCGTGCGCCGAAGGCTGGGCCGGCGGCACGGATGAGAGTGTTGCGACCAGACGTGCGGTCACTTCTTCCACCGGGCCATCAGCATCGATGGTGCGCAGCAGGCCTTGTGCCGCGTAGTGTTGCGCCAGCGGGCGGGTCTCGCGCTCGTAGACCTCCAGCCGCCGCCGCACCGTACCCTCCTCGTCATCACGCCGCTGCACCAGCGGCGGGTGATCATCGCAATGATCGCAACGCGGCGTGCTACCGGACGAGGCATCATGGAGGTTGAACACGCGCCCGCATTGTGGGCAAGTGCGCCGGCCCGAGATGCGTTTGATGATCTCGGCATAATCGACTTCGAACAGGACGACCGCGTCGAGCGGGGCGCCGATGCCCGCCAACATGGTGCGCAGCGCCTGTGCCTGGGCAAGGTTGCGCGGGAAGCCGTCCAGGATGAAACCGTGCGCGGCATCGCGCTCGGCGAGCCGTTCGCGGATAATTCCCAGCACGATCTCGTCGGCAACCAGCTGCCCCGAGTCCATCGCGGCCTTGGCGCGGCGACCGTACTCGGTGCCGCGCGCCACGGCGCTGCGCAGCAAGTCTCCCGTGGATATCTGGGGAATGCCGAAACGCTCGACCAGTCGTTGGGATTGGGTGCCTTTTCCCGACCCCGGGGCCCCCATAAGCACGATACGCATCCCCGAAACACTACCGACCGGCGCCTTCAAGGTCAAACCGGTGCAGGCTTCGCGCTGCCGCTGCGCGACCGACAGACATCGGGGCCGCGCCCAAGGTATGCTCGCGCGGCGCCGCTGAACCGGCAGCATCAGGGCTCCCCTAATGAATACCAAAAGACCTACGGCTCCGCCTCGCAACGCTTTGTATGCCCAGTCCGGCGGTGTCTCGGCCGTCATCAATGCTTCGGCTTGCGGTGTGATCGAGACGGCGCGCAAGCACCGGCGTCAGATCGGCAGGATCTACGCCGGACGCGACGGCATCATCGGCGCGCTGACCGAAGACCTGATCGATCTGTCGCGCGAGAGCCCGGCGACCATCCGGGCCCTGCGCCACACGCCGGCGGGGGCATTCGGCTCCGCGCGCTTCAAGCTCAAGAGCCTGGATCAGAACCGAGCCGAGTACGAGCGGCTGATCGAGGTGTTTCGGGCTCACGATATCGGCTATTTCTTCTACAACGGCGGCAACGATTCCATGGACACGGCATGGAAGATCTCGCAGATCGGTACCGCCTTGAATTACCCCGTGATCTGCGTCGGTATCCCCAAGACCGTCGATAACGATCTGCCGATCACCGATTGCTGCCCCGGCTTCGGCTCGGTGGCCAAGTACGTTGCCGTGTCGACGCTCGAGGGCGGGCTCGACATCGCCTCCATGGCCCGCACTTCGACCAAGGTGTTCGTGCTCGAGGTCATGGGAAGGCACGCGGGTTGGATTGCCGCCGCCGGCGGGCTCGCGGGCCGCAAAGCCGCAGAACCGCCACACATCATCCTATTCCCCGAAATCACCTTCGAGCAGGCGAAGTTTCTCGAGCGCGTGCGGCAGTGCGTCGGCGATTACGGCTACTGCGTGATCGTGGTATCCGAGGGCGCGCGCTACCGGGACGGCAAGTTTCTGGCCGAGTCCGGAACGCAGGACGCATTCGGCCACACCCAGCTCGGCGGCGTCGGCCCGGTGGTGGCGAACATGGTGCGCGAGGCGTTGGGCTACAAGTATCACTGGGCCGTCGCCGACTATCTGCAGCGCTCGGCCCGGCATATCGCCTCCAGGACCGATGTCGAGCAGGCCTACGCGGTCGGCAAGGCCGCGGTCCAATACGCGCTGGCGGGAATGAATGCGGTGATGCCGGCGATCAAGCGCCTTTCGTCCAAGCCCTACCGGTGGAAGCTCGTTCCGGTTCCCCTCAGTGAGGTGGCCAACGTCGAGAAGAAGCTACCGCGCCATTTCATCACCGACGACGGCTTTGGGATCACCGCGGCCTGCCGGCGCTATCTGGAGCCGCTGATCGCCGGGGAGGATGCCCCACCCTATCGCGACGGCCTGCCCTGCTACGTGCGCATCCGCGGCGTCTCGGTTCGGCGC
>CABEDL010000148.1_pt1 | contig 52181 bp, 50 predicted proteins | sample 3422981 | NCBI WGS metagenome assembly CABEDL01 (sample SAMEA5534329, study PRJEB31848) | metagenome | biome: tundra; feature: field; material: soil | place: USA | collected 2013-05 | depth 0.15 m
CGGCGCACTGCTCGCCTGGCTGCCTCCGATAGGCGGCTTACCGCTGCCGGGCTATTTGTCGATCGCAGCGCTATTGGTCGGCTCGGTGTTGCTGGTGCCGGCGCTCACACTGCGCCTGATCGCTGCCATACCGCGCACCGGACAGGTGGTGCCCGATACCGCCTTCGCGCAGCTCCAGGGGAGCCTCAGCTCATCGACCGTGAGCCTCGCCTCGATGATCGTGAGCTTCAGCCTCATGGTGGCCATGGCGATCATGGTGCATTCATTCCGGGACTCCTTCGAAGTGTGGCTCGCTAAGCTGCTGCCCGCCGACCTGCAATTGCGCTCATCCATGGGCAGCGACACGGCCACTCTGTCGGCAGCCACGCAGGGCCGCATTGCCGCGCTCGAGGGCGTCGCTCGGGCTGAATTTCGGCGCACGCAGCCGATATTTCTGCAGGCCGATCGCCCCGCCGTAGCACTGATCGCCCGTGATCTATCCCCTGACCACGCCGCCGACACCCTGCCGCTGCTGCGCGAGGCAACGCAGCCCCGAACGGCGGCGCTTCCCCCGGCCTGGATTTCCGAGGCCGTGCAGGATCTGTATGGCTATGAGCCCGGCCAGCGGCTGACGCTGCCACTGGCGGGCCGCACTCAGGCGTTCACCATCGCCGGCGTGTGGCGCGACTACGTGCACGCCGGCGGCGCTATCGTCATTCGACGCCAGGATTACCTGGCCGCGACCGGCGACCACAGTGCGACCGAAGGCTCGATCTGGCGCGAGCCGCATACCAGCACGGCAGCGATCGAATCGGCGATTCGCAGGGCGCTCGCCCCCAACGACACGCTCGAGCTGATCTCGAGCCCGGAGCTGCGTGAACGCTCGCTGATGGCGTTCGATCAGGCCTTCCTGATCACGTACGCGCTCGAGGCCGTCGCGGTGCTGATCGGCCTGGTCGGCGTCAGCGTCGCCGCCAGCTCGACAGCGCTGGCGCGTCGCGCGCAGTTCGGGATGTTGCGTCACCTCGGTATGCTGCGCCGGCAGGTGCTGTGGATGTTCGCCAGCGAAGGGGTAGCGCTCAGCATCCTGGCCGTGCTCTACGGCCTGTTGCTCGGCGCGCTGCTGAGCCTCATTCTGGTGTACGTGATCAATCGGCAATCGTTCAACTGGAGCATCGACCTGGCTGTTCCATGGCTGCAGCTCGCGAGCTTGAGCCTCGCGCTGATCACGGCCTCAGCCATCACAGCGCTCTGGAGCGGACGTGCGGCGATGAGCCAGGATCCGATTCGTGCCGTGCGCGAGGATTGGTGAGGCCGCGAGCGCACCCTCTCGTGCTGGGCTTGCTGCTGTCGTTCGCCGCATTGTCAGCGCGCGCGCCGGCTGAAGCCGACGGCGCCTTCGCAGCCGTGGTCCCGGGCTACACGCTGCAATTCCCGCGCGATTACGGCAGCCATCCGCAATTTCGCATCGAGTGGTGGTACGTCACGGGTTGGCTCACGACGGCACAGCACGAGACGCTCGGCTTTCAGATAACGTTCTTCCGCAGCCGCCCGGCATTGGATGAACCCAACCCCAGCGACTTTGCACCGCACCAGATCCTGATCGCGCACTGCGCGATCAGCGATCCCGCGCACGGCGGGCTCTGGCACGATCAACGCGTGCGGCGCGCTGGGCTGGGGCTGGCCGAGGCACAGGAATCCGACACTCGGGTCTGGATCGATGACTGGCAGCTGGAACGCCAGGATGGAATCTACCTGGCGCGCGCGCGCGCGCAGGACTTCGCACTGGATCTGAGTCTGGCCCCGACCCAGCCACCGCTGCTCAACGGCGCGGGCGGCTTCAGCCAGAAGGGACCGGCACCGCAGTCGGCCAGCTATTACTACAGCCAACCGCATTTGCGCGTCAGTGGCAGCATCACGCGCGCCGCGCGCAACGATTCGGTCAGCGGTGAAGCATGGCTCGACCATGAGTGGTCCAGCGACTACCTCGACCCCATGGCCGCAGGCTGGGATTGGATTGGCCTGAACCTCGACGATGGCGGCGCGGTGATGGCGTTTCGTATCCGCGACCGACAAGGACGGCCGTACTGGAGCGCGGGCAGCGTGCGCGAGCCCCAAGGGCAGGTACGGACCCTGGGGCCCGAAGCGATCGGCTTCAGCCCGCAGCGCCGCTGGCGCTCGCCGCGCACCGGTGTGACCTATCCGGTCAGCTGGCTGGTGCGCGTCGGCGCGCGGCAATTGGAGCTCGAACCATTGCTCGATGATCAGGAGAACGACACGCGCCTGTCGAGCGGCGCCATGTATTGGGAGGGCGCGGTGACAACACTGGAAAACCAACGCACGGTTGGCCGCGGCTACCTGGAGCTCACGGGCTACGATCAACCGCTATCATTGCGCTAGCGGCGTTACGGCGCGATGAGCGACTCGACTTCACTGAGCCGCGCCAGCGCGCGCAGCGCCTCGGAGGCCTGCACATACCGCAGCTTGCGCTGTCGGACGCGCGCCTCGGCCAGCCAGTCGATCAGCAGTGCCAGGCCGGCGCTATCGCTGGCTGCGACGCGCTGCAGATCGAACTCCACGTCACCACTGGCGGCGTCAATCCGCTCCAGCCCCGGCTGCCGCAGCACCGGCACGGTCGCGAAGGTCAGCGGGGCCTCGAGCCGGTAGACGCCGCTCGAGACCGCGACGAAGGCTTGCTGGCCGTCGATCGCCGGGGCGGTGCTGGCGGCGCTCAGGCCGCGGGCGATTGTGTCCAGGCTCGCCATCGGCTACTTCTTGCCGCTGGTGCCTTTGATCGCCGCGGGTTTGTCGCCGGCCTCCAGCCGCGCGATGACCTCATCGAGCCCCTTGTCATCGATCTCCGAGCCGAAATCATCGCGAAAGCTCTTGACGTAGCTGATGCCCTCGATGATCACGTCCCAGGCTTTCCAGCCCTGATCGGTGCGACGCAGGCTGTAATTGACCGCGACCTGCGAGCCGTCATCCCTGCGCACTTCGGTGCGCACGGTCGCGTACTGCGCATTCGCATCGCCGGTGTAGGGGAACACCTTGAGCCGATCGGAAGTGAAATCGACCAGCGCATCGCCATAGTTGCTCAGCAATGATTTGTAGAAGGCATTGACGAAGCGCGTGCGCTGATCCGCGCTGGCCGTATTCCAATGGCGGGCCAGCACCAGCCGCGCCGAATACTCGGTATCGAAATGCGGCAGCAGTACCTGATCGACCAGCCCATGGACCTTGTTGGGATCCTTGCGGTAGTCGGCCCGGTGCGCATCGAGGTCTTTGAGCATCGCGCTGGCGGCGGTCTGAATCAACGTGCCGGGGTTGCTCGCATCGACCTGGGCACCGAGGTCTGCCGACGCCGCAGGGGCCGGCGTCGCAGCGGCGCTGGCCGCCGCCAGAATGGGCGCCACCGGCATCGCCAGCAGCAGTGTGCCGATCAAGCCATGCGCGATCGCGCGTTGAAACCCGTGCATCTGGGCAGCAATCATTTTTCGCCTCCTTTACTGCCGGCGGTGTTGGCGAAGAACTTGTTGATCAGGTTCTCGAGCACCATCGCCGACTGCGTGAACTGTAGCTGACTGCCGGCCTGCAGAAATACCTCCGAGCCACCCGGCGTGATGCCGATGTAATTCGCACCGAGCAATCCCGATGTCTGGATTCCGGCATCGCTGTCGTCCGGAATATGCGAGTAGGACTTGTCGATGCTCAACGTCACTGCGGCCTTGTAGTCCGAGGAATCCAGCTCGATGGCCGATACGCGCCCGATACGGACACCGGCCATGTTCACCGGCGCGCCGACCTTCAGTCCGCCAATGTCGTCGAATTTCGCAAGCACAGCATAGGTCTCGGCCGCGCGTTGCAGCTGCAAGCCGCTGCCGGGCAATTGTGTAGTCAGAAAGGCCAATGCCGCAAAACCAAGCAGCACAAACAGGCCGGTCCCCATATCAATGGAGCGATTTTGCTTGGCCATGGTGGAATCTCTCCGCGAAAAACTTACAAAAACGCTGCCGTCAGTATGTAGTCGAGCAATAGGATCAGCACCGCCGAGGTCACCACGGTGCGGGTGGTTGCCAAGCCCACGCCTTCGGCCGTCGGCTCGGCATAATAGCCTTCATACACGGCGATCAGGCTGCAGGCCACGCCGAAAACCAGGCTCTTGATGATGCCCTCGCGGATGTCGCGCAGCTCGACCGCATTCTCGGTCTGCGACCAGAAGGTACCGGCGGGAATGCGCATCATCACGACCCCGATGAGCTGTGTGCCATAGATGCCAATGCAGTTGAAGATCGCCGTCAGCAATGGCATGGCGATCACTCCCCCGAGAAAGCGCGGCGCCACCACGTAGCGCACCGGGTCCACGGCCATCATCTCCATGGCCGTGAGCTGATCGGTTGCGCCCATGAGCCCGATCTCGGAGGCGAGCGCGGTGCCCGCGCGGCCGGCGAACAGCAATGCAGTCAGCACCGGCCCGAGCTCGCGGATCAGTCCGAGCGCGGCGGCGACGCCGAGCGCGGACTCCGAGCCAAATCGCGCCAGCAGATCGTATCCCTGCAGGCCGAGCACCATGCCGACGAACAGGCCGCACAGCATGATGATGATCAAAGAGCGCGCCCCGGCGTTGTAGATCTGCTCGATCAGCAGCCGCGGGCGGGACAGCGCCGGCACGCACTGGCCCAGCACGCGCAGCAGAAATCGCGTCACGGCGCCGAGCTTGATCAGGCTGCTGCGGATCCCTGGGCCACGTGATGCGATGGCGCTCATCGCTGCAGCAGTTGCTCGTAGTAATCGGGCGCCGGATAGTGGAACGGTACCGGTCCGTCAGGCGCGCCGCTCATGAACTGTTGCACCACGCTCGATGCTGCGCGCTTGAGCTCGGCGGGGCTGCCTTCGGCCACAACCGTGCCGCCCGAAATCAGGTAGGTCTGATCGGCGACGGCGCTGATCTCCTGCACATCGTGCGAGACCACGATGCTCGTGATATGCAGCGCGCGATTGAGCGATTGAATCAGGCGCAGGATTACGCCCTTCGAAATCGGATCCAGACCCACGAAGGGCTCGTCGTACAGCAGCACCTCCGGATCCATGACGATGGCGCGCGCCAGCGCCACCCGCCGCGCCATGCCGCCGGACAGTTCCGAGGGCATCAGCTCGGCCGCGCCGCGCAGTCCGACCGCCTGCAGCTTCATGAGCACCAGTTCGCGCAGCACCGGCTCGGGCAGCCGCGCGTGCTCGCGCACCGGAAACGCCACGTTCTCGAACACCGACATTCCGGTCAGCAGCGCACCGTTCTGAAACAGCAGTCCGACGCGCTGGCGCAAGGCATAGAGCTGCGGGCGATTGAGGGCCGCGACATCCTGGCCAAATACACTGACGCGTCCACTTTGAGGCACGATCTGGCCCATGATGAGCCGCAGCAGCGTGGTCTTGCCGGTTCCGGACGGCCCCATGATCGCGGTGATGCTTCCGGGCACCACGCGCGCGTTGAGCCCGCTGAAGACGGTGTGCGCGCCTATGGCGTAATGCACATCCTGCACATCGATCAGCGGCTCGCTCGAATCCTCCGTGCGGTTACTCAACAGCCCGGGCCCCTCAAGCACAGGCGCGTCTTCATGCCTGGACGTGTCGTCACGCGGCCTGTTGCTCCATGCCGGCCTTGAAAGCGCCGTTGCGCGCCAGTCCGTTCAGGCGCGCCCACTTCTGGAACTCCTTCTGCGCGGCCGGCACATTGCCGGGTTTGCCGGCCCAAGCCGTGAGTGCGGCATCCTGCAGCGCGCGCCCGTAGCTGAAGGACAGCTGCCAGGGCAGCGTCCCGGCATGGTTCATCAACGACAGGTGCAGCGCCGCTTCGCTCGGCGATTGACCACCCGAGAGGAAGGCAATGCCGGGAACGGCGCCCGGTACGTGGCGTTTGAGGCAGCGCACGGTCGCTGTGGCCACCTGCTCCGGGGTGGCACGGGTCGCACATTTCTTGCCCGAGATCACCATATTCGGCTTCAAAATCATGCCCTCAAGGTGCACTCGATGTCCCTGCAATTGCGCGAACACCTCGGCCAACGCGGCGTCGGTGACCTCCTCGCAGCGCTCCAGCGTGTGCGCGCCATCCATGAGCACTTCGGGTTCTACAATCGGGACAATATTCTGTTCCTGGCACAGTGCCGCATAGCGGGCGAGCGCATGCGCGTTGGCTTCGATCGCCCAGCGTGTGGGAATCCCGGCGCCGATATCGATGACCGCGCGCCACTTGGCGAATCGGGCACCGAGCTTGTAATACTCGACCAGCCGCTCGCGTAACCCGTCCAGGCCTTCAGTGATGGTCTCGTTCGGATACAGCGCCATCGCCTTGGCGCCGGTGTCGACCTTGATGCCCGGGAGGATGCCGCTCTTGGTCAAATAGTCCGCAAAGGGCACGCCGTCGCGGGTTTTCTGGCGGATGGTCTCATCATAGAGGATCACGCCGCTGATCCACTGCGCCACATCCGGGGTGGTGAACAGCAGCTCGCGATAGGCGCGGCGGTGCTCTTCGGTCGACTGGATTGCGTGCTTCTCGAAGCGCTTATTGCAAGTGCTGTTGCTTTCATCCGCAGCCAGAATCCCCTTGCCCTTGGCCACCATGGCGGCGGCCACACGTTCCAAATCGTTATGAGACATTGCCTATCCTCCAAATGTAGTGAGTCCGGGAGCATACCAAAGCCGTGTGCCAGGCGGCCTAGGCGCCCGACGACAGCGCTTCTCATTCTCCCCATATGGTACTAAAATAGTCCTACTTAGAGGACCCCAAATGCTGCGCATTAGCAAACTGACCGATTACGCCACCGTGATCCTCGCGCGCCTGGCCGCCGAGCCCGACCGGCGCTTCACGGCGGCCCAGATTGCAGCCGAAACGCATCTGGCGGCGCCCACGGTGTCCAAGCTGCTCAAGCAGTTGCACCGGCAGGGGCTGGTCATCTCCACGCGCGGCTCGGCCGGAGGATACCTGCTTGCGCGGCCGGCCACGCAGATCACCGCGGCGCAAATCCTCGATGCGCTGGACGGACCGGTGGCGCTCACGGAGTGTTCCGGCGCGGCGAGCCACTGCGGCATTGAGCGCACCTGCCGCGTCGGGCACTCCTGGCAACGCGTGAATATCGCCATCCTGCGCTCATTGCAGGAGATCACGCTGCTCGAGCTGGCCGGCCTGTCGACCACGGCGAGCCGCACTTCGGCGCTCGATCGCGGCATTACGCTGGTGCTCGGCGGCATCGCCGCCCGCAGCCTCAAACGCGAGCCCCTATGAGTACCCCCGATCTCAACGCCCTGGTCAGCCGCAGCTATCGGCACGGCTTCGTCACCGACATCGATGCCGACACGGTGCCTCCGGGGCTCGATGAAAGCGTGGTTCGCCTGATCTCGCGCAAGAAACAGGAACCGCAGTTCCTGCTCGACTGGCGCCTGCGCGCCTTGCGGCACTGGCAAACCATGCGCGAGCCGCACTGGGCGCATCTGCGCTACGCACCGATCGACTACAACGCCATCTCCTATTACTCGGCGCCCAAGCAAAAGGGCGACGGACCGAAGAGCCTCGCCGATGTGGATCCGAAGCTGCTCGCTACATACGAGAAGCTCGGTGTGCCCCTGCACGAGCGTGCGCGCCTCGCCGGCGTGGCCGTGGATGCGGTGTTCGACAGCGTCTCGGTCGCCACCACGTTCAAGGAAAAGCTGGCGGCCGCCGGCGTCATATTCTGTCCGTTCTCCGAGGCGGTACAGCGGCACCCGGCGCTGCTCGAGCAGTATCTGGGCACGGTTGTCCCCTATACCGACAACTTCTACGCCACCCTGAATTCCGCGGTGTTCACCGACGGCTCCTTTGTGTATGTGCCGCCCGGCGTGCGCTGCCCGATGGAGCTATCGACCTACTTTCGGATCAACGCCGCGAATACCGGTCAGTTCGAGCGCACTCTGATCATCGCCGACGCCGGCAGCTATGTGAGCTATCTAGAAGGCTGCACCGCACCGATGCGCGACGAGAATCAGCTACATGCGGCCGTGGTCGAACTGATTGCACTCGATGATGCGCGGATCAAGTACTCGACCGTGCAGAACTGGTATCCGGGCGACGAGCAGGGCCGCGGCGGTATCTACAACTTCGTCACCAAGCGCGGCGAATGCCGCGGCCGCAACGCACACATCTCATGGACGCAGGTCGAGACCGGTTCGGCCATCACCTGGAAGTATCCGAGCTGCATCCTGCGCGGCGAGAACTCGATCGGCGAGTTCTATTCGGTGGCCCTGACCAATCACTATCAGCAGGCCGACACCGGCACCAAGATGATTCATATCGGCGCCAACACGCGCAGCACGATTGTCTCCAAGGGTATCTCGGCCGGCCACGGCCAGAATGCCTATCGGGGCCTGGTCAAGATCCTGCCCTCCGCGACCGGCGCACGCAATTTTACCCAGTGCGATTCGCTGCTGATGGGCAAACATTGCGGCGCCCACACCTTCCCGTACCTGGAAGTGCGCAATCCGAGCGCCACCGTCGAGCATGAAGCCAGCACCTCGCGTATCAGCGAAGACCAGCTGTTCTATTGCCTGCAGCGCGGCATAGAGGCCGAGGACGCGGTGAACATGATTGTGAGCGGCTTTTGTCGCTCAGTATTCAAGGAGTTACCGATGGAATTTGCTGTGGAAGCTCAGAACCTGCTGGCCGTGAGTCTGGAAGGAGCCGTGGGATGAGTACGCCATCGGCCGCGCCACCCATGCTCGAGGTGCGCGATCTGCATGTACGCGTCGGCGGGCAGACTGTGCTCACAGGCGTGTCGCTGGCAGTGCGGGCCGGCGAGGTTCACGCCATCATGGGACCCAACGGCTCGGGTAAGAGCACGCTGGCGTACGTGCTCGCGGGTCGGCCGGGCTACGAGATCATCTCCGGCAGCGCCAGTTTCGAGGGCCGCGACCTGCTCGCGCTCGCGCCCGAAGAGCGTGCGCGCGCCGGCCTGTTTCTGGGTTTTCAATATCCGGTCGAGATTCCAGGCGTCAACAACGCCTACCTGCTCAAAACCGCGCTTAATGCCGCGCGCCGCGAGCGCGGCCTGACCGAACTCGACGCCTTCGAATTTCTAGCCCTGGTCCGCTCCAAGACGCAGCTCATGCACATCGATGAGAGCTTCCTGGGCCGCGGCGTCAACGAGGGCTTCTCCGGCGGAGAGAAGAAGCGCAACGAGATCCTGCAGATGCTGGTGCTCGAACCGAAGCTCGCGCTGCTCGATGAGACCGATTCGGGGCTGGATATCGACGCCCTCAAGGTGGTCGCCAACGGCGTGAATTCACTGCGCTCCGCCGAGCGCTGCATCGTGCTCGTGACCCACTATCAGCGGCTGCTCGACCACGTCGTGCCAGATTTTGTGCACGTGCTGGCGCGCGGCCGCATCGTACGCAGCGGCGATCGCACGCTGGCGCTCGAGCTCGAGCGGCGTGGCTACGACTGGCTCAGTGAGCAGGCCGCAGCGTGAGTGCCACGACGAGTGCGCCAGCCACCGCAGTGAGGCCCAGCGTCCTCGATCGCGTGCTGCGCGACTACCAGAGCGTCGCCGAGGGCTTGCCCGGGGATGCGTTGGCACAGGCCGCGCGGGCGCGGGCGGCCGCGCAGTTGACTGCACTCGGCTGGCCCTCCGCGCGCGATGAACAGTGGCGCTACGCCAATCTGCGCGCCTTCGAGCGCCTGGGCGGGTATCGACCGGCATCAGGCACGGCCGAGGATGCCGCCGCCGCGCTCAAGGCGCTGCGGCAGGACACCGCGCTGCCTGCGCCGGTGCCGGGTTTTGAGCGCCTGATCTATGTGGATGGCATCCATGTCGATGGCACGCAGCGCCTGCAGGGCGATGCGGGCGAACGCACCGCGGGTTGGGATTGGCCGGCGGAGCAGCGCCTGGGATTGCTGTGCGACATGTTCGCGAGCGATTCAGCGCGACTTAGGGTGCGCGGTGAGGCGGCGATCGAAATATTGTTCATCACCAGCGAGCGCGCAGCAGGGGCCGCGGTCTATCCTCGGCTGCAGCTGCAACTCGAGCCCGGCAGTCACCTCAAGCTCATCGAACGCCACCTCGGCGCCGCGGCGGCACCGGCACTGGTGGCGTGCAATGTCACGATCGAGCTCGCGCGCGCCGCGGTACTCACGCACTACCGCCTGCAGCAATACGGCCGCGACACGCTTTTTGCCGATACGCTCGGGGCACGGCTGGCCGATCAGGCTCGCTATACGCATCGTTCGGTTGCGGTCGGTGCCGGCACGGCGCGCACCAGCGCGCGCGTGCAATTGGCCGGACGCGGTGCCGCCCTCGCCTGGCAGGCGATTGCCGTCGGCCGCGGCGAACAGGTCCATGACACGACGCTCAAGGTCGAACACAACGCCCCCGACACCAGCACTGAAGAGCTATTTCGCGGCATCGCCGATGAGCGTGCACGCATTGCCTTCAGCGGCCATATCCACATCGACACCACCGCGCCCGGCTCGCAGGCGCGCCAGTCGCTGCGCGGACTGATCGAGGGCGCCGGCGCCGAAATCGATTTGCGGCCGCGCCTGGAGATCCTGACTGACGAGGTGCGCGCGGCGCACGGGGCGACCACGGGCCGGCTCGATGAAGATCTGCTGTTCTACATGCTCGCCCGCGGCATAGATCGCCAGACTGCGCGGGCGTTGCTCAAATGGGCGTTCCTGAGCGATGTACTGCGCGAGATCGACCTGCCGGGTCTGCGCGCCGAGGCTGAGCGTCTGGCTGCCGGCCAGCTGCAGGATGTGCAGGCCATCGGAGCACTGTCATGAACGCAAGCCCCGCCGTGATGAGCTCGCGCTACGATGTCGCGCGCGTGCGCGCCGATTTCCCAATCCTCGCTCGCAGCATCCACGGCAAGCCTCTGGTCTATCTCGACAGCGCAGCCTCCTCGCAGCGCCCACTGGCGGTGTTGCGCGCCGTCGAACACTACGAGACCACGCTGCACGCGAATGTGCACCGCGGCGTGCATAGCTTGAGCCAATGGGCAACCGACGCTTATGAACGCTCACGCGAGACGGTGCGGCGCTTCATCAACGCGCGCTCGAGCCGCGAGATCGTGTTCGTGCGCGGCACCACCGAGGCTATCAACCTGGTCGCCAACAGCTGGGGCCGCGGTCAGCTCCAGGCCGGCGATGAGGTGCTGATCACCTACCTTGAGCACCACTCCAACATCGTGCCGTGGCAGTTGATCTGCGCCGCGACCGGCGCCAAGCTGCGCGCCGCGCCGATCACGGCCGCCGGCGAACTCGATCTGGATGCCTTCAAAGAGCTGTTGACGCCTCGCACGCGTCTGGTCGCCGTTGCGCATGTCTCCAACGCGCTCGGCACCGTGCTGCCGGTGCAGGAAATCGTGCGGCTTGCTCATGCGCATGGCGTACCCGTGCTGGTCGACGGCGCGCAGGCGGTGCCGCACGAAACGGTCGACGTGCGCGCGCTGGATTGCGATTTCTACGCCTTCTCGGGCCACAAGGTCTACGGCCCCACGGGCATTGGCGTGCTCTACGGCCGCGAGTCGCTGCTCGCGGCGATGCCGCCCTGGCAGGGTGGCGGCGAGATGATCCTTTCGGTCAGCATCGAGGCGTCGACCTATAACGAGCTGCCCGCGAAATTCGAGGCGGGCACGCCCAACATTTCCGGTGCGATCGGTCTTGGCGCGGCCCTCGAGTATGTCGAGAGCTTGGGACGCGAGGCGATTGCCGAGCACGAGCACGGGCTGCTCGAACTCACCAATGAAAGCCTCACGGCGCTGCCCGGCGTGCGCCTGATCGGCACCGCTCCCGGCAAGGCCGCGGTGGTCTCCTTCACGATGCAGGGCATTCATCCGCACGACATCGGCACGATTCTAGACAGCGAGGGCATCGCCATTCGCACCGGCCATCACTGTGCGATGCCGCTCATGCAGTTCTACGGTTTGCCCGCCACCGCCCGCGCATCATTCGGCTGCTATAGCAACGCGCAGGACGTCGAGCGGCTGGTCCAGGGTGTGCGCAAAGTGCGCGAGCTGTTCGGCTGATGCGCGAGGAGCTGCGCTGATGGATCTCAAAGAGCTGTATCGCGAGGTCATCCTCGATCACAACCGCAGCCCGCGAAATTTCGGCCGACTCGATCCGGCAGACGCCACGGCCGCTGGCCGCAATCCGCTCTGCGGCGACGTGCTCGACATCACGCTGCGCATGCAGGGCGAACGCCTCACCGACCTGCGCTTCGAGGGACAGGGCTGCGCGATCTCAATGGCCTCGGCCTCGCTCATGAGCGAGGCGGTCAAGGGTCGTCGCCGCGATGAGATCGAACGGCTCTACGGCGAGGTGCACGCGCTGCTTACGGGACGCGAGAGCGTGGGCGAGCGCGAGCTCGGTAAACTGGCGGCGCTGGGCGGTGTGGTGCAATTTCCTGCGCGCGTGAAGTGCGCGAGCCTGTGCTGGCACACACTGCATGCGGCGCTGGCTGATGCGAAAGCCCCTGTGTCGACCGAGTGAGCCATGCGAGCCTACGAAAACGAACCGGTCGTCATCCAACGCGACGTTGAGGCGGTCATGGTGCCCGGAGGCCAGCCGATCACGCTCAAGCTGGGCCTCGCGGGCTATATCACGCAGGCGCTCGGCGGCAGCTTCACACTCTACGTCGAGGGTAACCTGTACCGCCTCGCCGGCGATCAGGCCGATGCCATCGGCAAGCAACTCGTGCGGCCGCCGCAGCTACCGCCCAACGCGACCGAAGAGGACGTGCGCGAACTGGCCTGGCAGCAGATGCGCAGCTGCTTCGATCCAGAGATTCCGATCAACATCGTTGATCTGGGGCTCGTCTACGAATGCGAGGTCGCGGCCGGCGCCGATCAGGCCCGCGATATCCGCGTCACCATGACGCTCACGGCGCCGGGCTGCGGCATGGGCGATGTGCTGGTACAGGATGTCAAAGAAAAGCTTGAAATCATTCCGACCGTCAGCCGCGTGGAGGTCAACCTGACCTTCGATCCGCCCTGGAGCCAGTCCATGATGTCGGAAGCCGCGCGCCTGCAAACGGGAATGACCTGGTAGGCCTTAAGGGGACGCATGAAGCAGCTGCTGCTGTTGCGGCATGCACACGCCGAGGAGACACGCTCGGGTCTGGCGGACATCGATCGAGCGTTGAGTCCGCGCGGCCGTGCCGAGGCGCTCGATGCAGCGCGGAGCATCGGCGGGGCGGGGCTGCAGTGCGAGGCAGTGCTGGTCAGCCCGGCGGTACGCGCCCGGGAGACTGCGACCATCGTCGCAGCTGAGCTCGATCTCGTCGTTGGCTTGAGTTTCGAGCCGGCGCTATATCTGGGCAACCCCGATGCGCTGCTGGCGCCATTGCGGCGCTGCCCGAGCGGGCTCAAGACCTTGCTGATGGTCGGCCACAACCCGGGCTTGAGCGAGCTCGCGCAGCGCTTCAACGGCGCTGCGCCGGCCATCGAGCTGCGCACGGCGGGATTGTGCGCCATCACATTCGCGGCCGAGGCGGTCTGGGGCGAGCTGCGGCCGCAGTGGGCCACAGTCATCACGCTGCTGCGCTGAGCGGCCCGGCTACTCGACGCTGCAGAAGCAGTAGGCGTAGAGCGTATGGGGCGCCGTGAGGCGCGCCCAGCGCGAGAGCTCGCGATCCAGCGGCGCAAGCCGCTGCGCGAGCGCGCCGATGCCGCCGTGCAGTAAGCCGATGCGCTCGAGCACGCGCTCGCCGCTCGATCGCACCTGCAGCAGCAACTGCTGCGCCCAGCTCAGTTCCGGCTCAATGCGGCGCACGCCATAGGAGCCTTGAAGCCCGGCGCGCTTCGCCGCCGCCTTGACCGCATCCTGGTAGCCGCCGATTCGATCGACCAAGCCGATGGGCACGGCATCGACGCCGGCCCAGACGCGACCCTGGGCGATGGCATCGACCGCATCGCGGGTTTTGCCGCGCCCGGAGGCGACCCGGGTCAGGAACTGCTCATAGGTATGGTCAACCGTGCTCTGCAATAGCTTGTTGGCACCCTCCGACAGCGGCCGATCCAGACGCGTCGCACCCGACAGCGGCGTGGTGCCGACCCCATCCACGTTGATACCGAGTTTGGCCAGACCTCGATTGAAGGTCGGGATGCTCGCGAACACGCCAATCGATCCGGTGATGGTATTGGCACTGGCGATGATCTCATCGGCGGGCGCCGCAATGTAATAGCCGCCGGAGGCGGCGAGATCGCTCATGGACACCACGACCGGTTTACCGGCCTCCTTGAGCGCGCGCACCTCGCGGTAAATCTGCTCGGAGGCCAACACGCTGCCACCTGGGCTGTCCACGCGCAGCACCAGCGCGCGAATGTCGTCGTCCTGGCGTGCCTGGCGCAGCAATTGCGCGGTCGACTCGCCGCCCACGAAGCCGGGCGGCTGCTTGCCGTCGAGGATCTCCCCGCTCGCAACGATCACACCGACCGCCGCTCCCTTGCCGCGCAGCTTGTCCTCGGCGCGCGTGGCGCGCAGATAGTCGCTGACCGAAACCTGTCGATAGGACTTGCTGCCGCCGTCGGCCCCGACCAGCTCGATCATGCGCTGTTCGACCTGCTGCGAGGTTTTCAGGTCGGTCACGAGGCCACTGTCCTTGGCTACCTTGGCCGTGTCCCCGCCGGCGGCGCCGACCGCCTCGACGAAGCTGGTGGCGTATTGCGAGACCGCCTGGCTCTTCAGTTTGCGCGCACTGGCGATCGCCTGGCAGTAACCGCGCCATAGCGCGCCCAAGTAGGCCTCGCTCTCCTGTCGGTCCTCGCTCGACATGTCGTGGCGCGTGTAGTTCTCGGCCGCGCTTTTGAATTTACCCGCGCGGAACAGATGCATGTCGATGCCGAGCTTATCGAGCGCGTCCTTGAAAAACATGCGATAGCGGCTGTAGCCGTCGAGCAGCACGAAACCGAACGGATCGAGATAGATCTCATCGGCCTGCGCCGCGAGGTAGTACTGGCTTTGCAGGAAGTAACTGCCGTGGGCGATGACCTGCTTGCCACTGCGGCGAAACTCGCCGATCGCCGCAGCCAGCTCCTCGAGCTTGACCTGGCCGGTAGTGTCCATGTCATCGGTATCGATCAGCAGCGCGCCAATGCGCGCATCGCCGGCCGCTGCGCGAATCGCCGTGGTCAGATCCCAGAGCAGTGTCTGCGGCTCGCCCGAGCCTTGCGCCTCATTGATGGCGCGCTCGAACGGCTCGCCGCTGATCTGCTCGACGATATTCCCCGAGGGTCGCACCACGAGCGCCGCCTTCTCAGGCACTCGAGGTGTCTCCTGGCGCAGTACGCCTAGACCTAAAGCGAATATCGCCAGCAGCAACAACAGGTGCAGGAAACGGCGCAGCGCATCGAGCCCGCGCCATAGTCCCTGCAGGAAACGGCCGAGAGAGTACATCGGCGTCGTGCGCTTGAGGCGCTAGACTTTTTCCTCGATGCGCGCGGCCTTGCCGGTGCGCTCGCGCAGATAGTAAAGCTTCGCGCGCCGCACGCTGCCGCGGCGCTTGACCGCAATCTCGCTGATGCTCGGGCTGTAAGTCTGGAAGGTACGCTCCACGCCCTCGCCGTGCGAGACCTTGCGCACCGTGAAAGAGGAGTTGAAACCGCGGTTGCTACGCGCGATCACGACGCCTTCGTAGGCCTGCACGCGCTCGCGATCGCCCTCGACCACTTTGATCTGAACCACGACCGTATCGCCGGGTTTGAACTCGGGCAGCGTGCGCGTCATGCGCTCGGCTTCGAGTGTGCGGATGATGTTGTCCATAGTCGTTTTCCTCTTCACCGTTGCGCGCCGTCGCGCTGCTCCGTCAAAAATTCCTCAAGCAATGCCCTGCGCTCGGCATCGAGCGGGGTGCGGTTGATCAACTCCGGCCGTCGCAGCCACGTGCGCCCGACGCTCTGCTTGAGCCGCCAGCGCTCGATCGCAGCGTGATCGCCCGAGCTCAGTACCGCAGGCACCCGCTGGCCCTCGAACACTTCCGGCCGCGTGTAGTGCGGCCAGTCGAGCAGTCCCTCGCCAAACGAGTCCTGAACGCTCGAACGCTCATCCCCGAGTGCCCCGGGCTGCAGCCGCGCCAAGGCATCGATCAGCACCAGCGCCGGCAGTTCCCCGCCCGAGAGCACATAATCGCCGATCGACAGCTCCTGGTCGACCGCGAGCGAGAGCACCCGCTCGTCGATCCCCTCGTAGCGACCCGCAACCAGCACCATTCCCGGCAACCGTGCGAGCCCTGCCACGCGCGCTTGCGTCAGGGGATCGCCCTGCGCCGAGAGCGCAATGCGCGGACTGCCGGGCGGCACGCGCCGCCGCGCCGCATCGATGGCCGCGCACAGCGGCTCGGGCTTGAGCACCATCCCCGGGCCGCCGCCATAGGGCCGATCATCGACCGTGCGGTGCGCGTCCAGCGTGTGCGCACGAGGGTCCTCGGTCCCCACGCTGAGCAGCCCGCGCTCCAGCGCGCGCGCGAGCACGCCATAGCGCAGTGCATCGGCGATCAGCGCCGGGAACAGCGTGACGACTTCGATCCGCACCGCGCCCTCAAAAATCCGCCGGCCAGTCGACCTCGATCTCGCGCCGCTGCAGATCCACGCGCTTCAAGTGCGGTGGCCCGGCTGGCACCGCGTATTCGCGCTCGCCGCGCACCACCATGACCGCCGTCGCCGGCGCCGTCAGGAAATACTGCAGCGAGCCGAGGACCACGCCGGCCATATTGCGCACCGTGAAGCCCAGCAGGTCCTCGCGGTAGTACTCGCGCTCGGCCGCCGCCGGCAGCGCCGCACGCTCGATCAGAATCTCGCACTCGCGCAACGACTCGGCGGCATCGCGATCGCCGATCCCTTCGAGCGCCGCGCGCAGCGCGTGGCCGTCCCATTGCGCGTGCAGCACCTCCAGCACCTGCTCCGAACCGTCCTCACCGCCGCCGGGTCTGCGCAAGCGCCAGTGGCGATGCGTTAGCAATGAATCAGGCGGATCGGTGTAAGAGAGCACCTTCACCCAGCCGCGTAGCCCAAATGACGCGACGATGCGGCCGAGTACGAGGTAGCGATTCAGGCGGCCGCGGCCGTTGGGGCGGCTTCCCGGCGATGTTTCGCGACCAGGGTACGCACGCGATCGGATTGCTGCGCACCTAGGCTAAGCCAGTGATCGATGCGCTCGAGATCGAGCTTCAGTCGCGTGTCTTTACCGCGCGCCACCGGGTTGAAATAACCCACGTTTTCCAGGCTCGAACCACCCTGCCGTTCCCGGCTGTCCGTGACTACGACGTGGTAGAAGGGCTGATTCTTGGCGCCGCGGCGCGTCAAACGAATTGTGACCATAATCGATGTTCGGTAAGAGCCCAAAAAAGAGCGCGGATTCTACGCAAAATGGCCAACAGATGAAAGGCTTATGGAATGCCTAGCGCCCGCGGGGCAGCCCGGGGGGCATTCCGCCACGCAAGCCCGCCATGAGCCGGCCCAGCTTGCCGCCCTTCATGCCCTTCATAAGCTTCTGCATCTCCATGAATTGCTTGAGTAAGCGGTTGACGTCCTGGACCTGTACCCCGGCGCCAGCCGCGATGCGCCGCCGGCGCGAGCCATCGATTAGCCCTGAACGCAGTCGCTCCTGGCGCGTCATCGAATCGATGATGGCAATCTGACGCTTGAGCTCGCGGTCGGCCTGATCGCGGGGCATGGCTGCGCGCCGGCCAGCGAGCTGTGCCGGCAATTTATCCATGACCGCGCTGAGGCCCCCGAGCTTGCGAACCTGCTCGAGCTGTTCGCGCAAATCGAGCAGGTTGAAGCTCTTGCCCGAAGCGACCTTGCGCGCGAGCTTCTCGGCCTGATCCACGTCCACGTTGCGCTGCACGTCCTCGACCAGCGAGACCACATCGCCCATGCCGAGGATGCGCGATGCCATGCGCTCGGGGTCGAAGGGTTGCAGCGCATCGAGCTTCTCGCCCACCCCCAGGAACACGATCGGCTTGCCGGTCACGGAGCGCACCGACAGGGCCGCGCCGCCGCGGGCATCCCCATCCGCCTTGGTCAGGATGATGCCGGTCAGCTCCAGCGCGGCACCGAAGGCGCGTGCCGCATTGACCGCGTCCTGGCCCGCCATGGCATCGACCACGAACAGCCGCTGATGCGCACCGGCGGCACGATCAATGGCCTGCACTTCGGCCATGAGCTCGGCATCGACGTGCAGCCGTCCGGCCGTATCGATGATCAGCGTCTCATAGACGCCGCGGCGCGCCGCCTCGAGCGCTGCAAGCGCGATCGCCGCCGGCTCTTCGCCGGCCGAACTGGGGAAGAAGTCGGCCTCGACGCTCTGTGCCAGCCGTTCGAGCTGCAGGATCGCCGCCGGACGGCGCACGTCGGTGCTCACCAGCAACACCCGCCGGCGCTGGGTCTGCTTGAGCCAGCGCGCGAGCTTGCCGGCCGTGGTAGTTTTCCCCGCGCCCTGCAAGCCCGCGAGCAACACCACCTGCGGCGGCTGCACATTGAACGCGAACCCGGCGGCGTTGGCGCCAAGCAGCGCCACGAGCTCGCGATGCAGGATGCCGATGAAGGCCTGCCCCGGTGTCAAACTGGTGGCCACCTCGGCACCCAGCGCCCGCGCCTTGACGCTGTCGGTGAAGCTCTTGACCACGGACAGCGCCACGTCGGCCTCGAGCAGCGCCATGCGCACCTCGCGCAGGGTCTCGGCGACGTTCTCTTCGGTTACGCGGCCGCGCCCGCGCAGCCCCTGGACGGCAGCGGCCAGGCGTTCGGTCAGTTTGTCGAACATTGTGCAGCAGTGCGGCCGCGCCGCCCTATACAGCTATCTGATGACCCATTATAAGGACCAGGTGGACAACGCGCCGACGATCGTTCTGATCCTGATCCTGCTCGCGCTGCTGTTCGTCATTGCCTTCTCTGCCGGCACCGAAGTGGCGATGCTGTCAGTCAACCGCTACCGCATCCGTCATCGTGCCAGCCTCGGCCAGCGGCGCGCGCGGCTGCTCGAGACGCTGCTCGCGCAACCCGATCGCTGGCTCGGCGCCAATCTGGTGATTCTGGCGCTCGCGAGCGTCGCTGCCACGACCGCGGCGACGTTGCTGGCGCAACGCACCGGCGAGCCGCTGGCGCTACCGCTCATGATGATCCTGCTGACGGTCGTCATGGTCGTGTTCTGCGAGCTGGCGCCGAAGATTTTTGCCGCCGTGCATTCAGAGGGCGTGGCGCTGGGGTCGGCCTACATTTACCTGGTACTGCTCTGGATCAGTACGCCGGTCGTCTGGGTGAGCAACCATATTGCTCAGGGCTTCCTGCGCCTGGTCGGTGTCACGCGCCGCACCGACGCCACCCAGGCGCTCTCCACCGACGAGCTGCGCATGGTCGTCGCCGAGGCCAGTGCGCTGGTGCCGCAGCGCCATCGCCAGATGCTGCTCTCGATCCTCGATCTCGAACGCGTCAGCATCGATGACATCATGATTCCGCGGCAGGAGATCTCGGCGATCGACATGGCGATGAACTGGGAGGACATCCTCGACCGCTTGCGCCAGACGCCGCACTCGCGCCTGCCGGTCTACGAGGGTACGCTCAGCAATCTGATCGGCATTCTGCAGATGAAACGCGTCGCTCAGGAGTTCGCGCGCGGCACGCTGAGCCGCGAGCGCCTGATGGAACTCGCCGCAGCGCGCGAGCCCTATTTCGTTCCCAAGGGCACGTCGCTCACGCAGCAGCTGGCGCAATTCCAGCGCACGCGCCGCCGCCTCGCCTTCGTCGTCAACGAATACGGCGACATCGCCGGGCTGGTCACCCTCGAGGACATCCTCGAGGAGATCGTGGGCGAATTCACCACCGATCCGACCGCGGTCACGCACAAAGATGTGAGCCGCGATGCCGCCGGCAACTGGCTCGTGAATGCGAGCGCCACGATTCGCGCGCTCAATCGCTCGCTGGCCTGGCAGTTGCCCGCCCTCGGGCCGCGCACGCTCAATGGCCTGCTGCTCGAGAAACTCGAGACCATTCCGACGCCGGGCACGGCACTGCGCATCGGCGACTACGAGTTCGAGATTCTGCAGATCGCCGACAACGCGATCCGCACGGTGCGCGTGCGAAAGGCGCCGACCGCGCAACGGGAAAGCACCTAGGCGAAGGCTTGCGCGAGCGCCTCAGCAATGCTCGAAACCCCCAGCAGCGTGAGCCCGGCTATCTCCGCGCGCGGCAGGTTTTCACGCGGCAGTAACACTTGCGTGAAACCGAGCTTGGCGAGTTCGCGCAGCCGTTCCTCGCCGTAGGCCACGGGCCGCACCTCACCGGTGAGCCCGAGTTCACCGTAGGCGACCAGCGAGGGCGGTAGAGAGCGCGCGCGCAGGCTCGAGGCCAGAGCCAGGGCCAGTGGCAGATCCGTGGCGGTCTCGGTGATCTCGATGCCGCCAACCAGGTTGACGAACACATCGTAGTCGGCGAGCGGCAGCTCGGCATGGCGGCTCAGGATGGCCAGCAGCATCGATAGCCGGTTGACATCGACCCCCTGCGCTACCCGGCGCGGCGTATTGGAGCGACTGCGGTCGACCAGGGCCTGTACCTCGATCAGCAGCGGCCGCCCGCCATCGCGCGCGACCATCACGATGCTGCCAGGCACCGGCTGCGGATACCGCGAGAGAAAGATGGCCGACGGATTCCTGACCTCCTTGAGCCCGCTCTCGCTCATGGCAAAGAAACCCAGTTCGTTGACCGGCCCGAAGCGGTTCTTGGTCGCGCGCAGCAGTCGATAGCGGCTGCCGACATCGCTGGTAAAATACAGCACGGTATCAACCAAATGCTCGAGCAGCTTCGGTCCGGCGATTCCGCCGTCCTTGGTCACGTGGCCGACGAGAATGACCGCACCGCCGCCGCTCTTGGCGTAGCGCACCAGCGCTGCCGTGCATTCACGCAGCTGCACAACCGATCCGGCACTGGAATCGGCCGCATCGAGCCGCATCGACTGGATCGAGTCGATCACCAGCAGTGCGCAGCGACGCTCGCCGGCAAGCTGCAAGATGGCGTCGAGTGAGCTGTCAGCAACCAGTTCGAGTTGCGCCCCCACCAACTTGAGGCGTTGCGCCCGCAGCGCCACTTGCGCCACCGATTCCTCGCCACTGGCATAGACGATCGGCAGTTCCCGAGACAGGCTCGAGGCCAGCTGCAACAGCAAAGTTGATTTGCCTATACCCGGCTCGCCGCCCAGCAGCGTGACCGAGCCGGGGATCAGACCGCCGCCGAATACCCGGTCCAATTCACTCAGGCCGAAGGACATGCGCGGCAGCGCCGTAGCCGTAAGTTTCGCAGTCTCGAGCGGCGCGGCCTGCGCCGCCTCAAGGCGCTCCGGTACCGCGCGGACCGCCGAGACGCGCTCGAGCGTATCCCAGGCCTTGCAGTGGCCACATTGGCCCTGCCACTTCAGCGCCTCACCGCCGCATGTTCGACAGACGAAAAGGGTTTGGGTACGCACCACGGATGGGATTTGGATCTGAGTTGAACGACGGATTGCGCCCGACGGAATGCTACACCCCGCAGCGCAATTGTGATCGGAGCCGCGCATTGGGCTTGCCGCGATGCTAAGTTATAGCCTCAGTGCACTGCATCCGAGCGCCATGGCCTTGAGGACAATCGGCGCGGGACGCCCATGGAAGACACGGATCGAAGTGTGACGCAGTTCAAAATTCATCGAAGAAGCAATATATGCCGCGTTTCAGGGGCCGTATGAGCCTCAGGGGAAAACTGCGTTGCGTGGGCCAGACCGACACCGGTCGGGTGCGCGAGCACAACGAGGACACTATCGCCTATGATTCGGACATCGGGTTGCTGGTCCTGGCCGATGGCATGGGCGGCTACAACGCGGGTGAAGTGGCCAGCGGCATCGCCGTCAAGACCATCGTCGGACTGGTTCGCGACGCCGTGGAGCGCGAGGATCTTCGCAATCACGACTCCGCGGCCGGCCTAGCGCGCGCCTCCATCATCCTGCGCGATGCCATTTTGCGGGCCAATAAGATCATATTTCAGACCGCTCGCACGCAACCGCAGTGCGAGGGCATGGGCACGACCGTGGTCGGCGCCTTGTTTTTCGACAACCGCGTATCGATTGCGCACGTGGGGGACTCGCGTCTCTACCGCATGCGCAGCGCCGGGTTCGAACAGCTGACGATGGACCACTCGCTATTGCAGGAGCTGGTCGATCGCGGGTTCTACTCCCCGGAAGAGGCCCAGCGAGCGGCGAATAAGAACTACGTCACCCGGGCGCTGGGCGTGGAACCTAACGTCGACGTCGAGGTGCAGGAGCACCCGGTGCAGAAGGGTGATCTGTATCTCATTTGCTCCGATGGCCTGTCGGACATGGTCGAGGATGACGACATTCACTTAACCATCAGCACCTTTGGTGCTAACCTTGAGAACGCCACTAAACAACTGATCCAGTTGGGTAATGACAACGGTGGCAAGGACAATATCTCGGTCGTAGTGGCGGAGATCATGGAATCGTTCCCCGCACCCCGCGGCATAATTGACAAGATGTTGGGCTGGTTCAGCTCCACCTGAGGCTAAACGCACATGGCTAGGTTGATTCTGAGTCTCGATGGCACCGTGCTCGCGGAATACAACATGAACAAGGAGCGCTACACCATTGGGCGGCTCCCGGACAACGATATCCGCATCGACAACCCGGCCGTCAGCGGGCATCACTCGCTGATCATCAACATCCTCAACGACTCGTTCCTTGAGGATCTCAACAGCACCAATGGCACCTACGTCAACGGCAAGCTGATCAAAAAACACGCTTTACAGCATGGCGATGTGATCACGGCCGGACATCACCAGCTGCGCTTTGTCGAGGACGACGAGGCCCAGCAGGACGAGTTTGAGAAGACCATGGTGATTCAGCCCTCGGCTCGGCCGGTGGAGCGGGTCCGCGCCGCGGTCAGCGAGGCAGGCACCACCGCCTCGCGCCGCGCGCTCGCTAACGGCGCGCCGGCAATCAAGAAGGCCAAGCTGCAGGTCCTGTCCGGTGCTTTTGCCGGCCGCGAGCTCGAGCTGACCAAGGCACTCACGACGCTCGGGCGTCCGGGGGTGCAGGTCGCGGCGATCACGCGCCGCTCGGAAGGCTATTTCATCGTGCACGTCGACTCCGAGGGCGAGGACAACTTCCCGCTCGTCAACGGCGCCAAGATCGGCGCCCAGGCGCGCAAACTCTTCGATAACGACGTGATTCAGCTCGCCGGCGTAAAGATGGGGTTCTTCGAGGGCTAGCGCGCCAGGCGTCCGGCTTAGGCCGCGTTGCCGCGCTCGGGCCGCTCGGTCATCCGATCCTGCAGTGCCAGCAGGACATCGTGGCGGGACACCTCGCCCAGCAGTACCGGACTCCAATGCCCGGACACCACCGGCAGGCGCTTGCAGCGGTGCGCGATGAACACGTCCAGTGCATCGCCGAGCAGCATCTCTGGTGTCAGCATCGGCGGCGGCGGTTCCATGGCCTGTCCGACCGTCAGGGATGGCGCCAACGATTTCGTTCCTGCCTCCCGCGCCAGCAAAGCCGGATCCAGTTGGCCCACGAGCTGCTTTTCGCTATCGACCACGTAGGCCAGGCCGCCACCGCGCGCCAGGGCCTCTTCGAGCGCTGCGCCGAACGGCTGATCACGTTGCAGCAGTGAGGCCGGCGGCCGGATCAAGGCTGTGATCTGCCGCAAACGCCATTCGTCCTCATCGCCTGGTCCCTTGGAGCTCAGCGAGTGCGTGTAGACGGACTCGCCACCGCGATAGATGCGTGCAACGTAGTGTCCGGTGACACAGGCAAGCATGAGCGGCAGCACCACTTCATAGTCCAGGGTCATTTCAAAGATCAGCAGAATCGAGGTCAGAGGCGCGTGCGTCGTGGCGGCCAGAAAGCCACCCATACCGACCACGGCGTAAGCCGCCAGCTGTGAGCCCGAGCTCGGCTCGATCAGATGCACAGTGTCGCCGAACAGCGCACCCATCGCCGCGCCCATGAACAGAGTCGGCGTCAGAATACCGCCCGCGGCGCCGGAGCCGACCGTCGCCGCGGTGCTGACCAGCTTGGCGATGAGCACCAGAGCGAGCAGATCGAGCGGGATTTTGTCGTTGAGCATGTCGTTCACGACGCTGAAGCCGTTGCCCCAGACGCGCGGCACTTCGACCGAGATCACCCCGACGATCAGCCCGCCGAGCGCAAGCGTCCACGGTGGACTCCAGTGCAGGCGGCGGAAGACAACGCGCGCGCGATCGAGCAACGCCAGATAGGTTGGCGCCACATGCCCGAGCAGAACGCCGAGCAAAGCATACAGGGCAAGTTCCCACGAAGCGCCGAAGTTGATGTGCGGCACCTGGTAGACCGGCCCATAGCCGAGAAAGTGGCGACTGGTCGCATCCGAAACCACCGAGGCGACGATCAGTGGGCCGAAGCTCTCCATCGCAATCGAGCCCAGCACCACTTCAGCCACGAACAACGCGCCGGCAATCGGCGCGTTATATGCCGCGGCGATGCCGGCGGCGGCGCCGCAAGCCACCAATAAACGCAGCCGCGGCACCGGGGCTTTGGTCCATTGGCCGATCTTCGAGGCCACGGTAGCGGCGAGTTGCACCAGCGGGCCCTCGCGCCCGATCGAGCCGCCCGATCCGATCGTGAAGAATGAGGACGCGGCCTGCAGCAGCGCAGCGCGGCTGCCTAGCTGGCCGTTACCGACGGCAACGGCCTCCATGTAGTCGATACTGCGCGTCGAGCGCAGCATCCGCCGCGCAATCCAGAGCAGCACACCGGCGCAGGCCCCGCCGATCGTCGGCACCGCGATGCGCGCCCACCACGGCAGCAGCTCTGCAGTCTCGACCAGGCCGGCTGCATGACCGGTCAGCGCCTGCTGTACCAGGCGCACGCTGGCGCGAAAGGCCACACCGGTAAACGCGCCGCAGATACCGATCAACGCGGCCCAGAATATGATGCCGCTAAGCTGTCCCTGCTTCGCCCCGGTCAGCGCCGCGCGCGCCATTCGATCGGCGCGCACGAACAGGCGGGAACCCAATTGCGCCAAGGCTTCCACGGCTGAACTGTACCACCCGCGCTCAGGCCCTTCACCGGCGGCGCGCATCAGCCTCGTCACCGCAATATGCCCTCGGCATACGCATCGGGCGCGAAGTTGACGAAGCGCGTGTACTGCCCCTGAAAGGTCAGCAGGAAGGTGCCGATCTCCCCGTTGCGGTGTTTCGCCAGATCGATTTCGGCGATGCCTTTCTTGGTGGTGTTCTTGTCGTACACCTCGTCGCGATAGATCAGCAGAATCATGTCGGCGTCCTGCTCGATGGCGCCGCTCTCCCTCAAATCCGACATCACCGGCTTCTTCTCGGCGCGCTGCTCGACGCTGCGATTGAGCTGCGAGAGCGCGATCACGGGCAGCGCCAATTCCTTCGCCAGCGCCTTGAGACCACGCGAAATCTCGGCGATCTCGGTGGCGCGATTCTCCTGCGTGCCGGGAACCTGCATGAGCTGTAGATAATCGACGATTACCAGATCCAGGCCATGCTCGCGCTTGAGGCGACGCGCTCGCGCGCGCAGCTCGGTCGGCGTCAAACCGGCCGATTCGTCGATGAAGATCTTAGCCTCGGAGAGCTGGCTGGTCGCGGCCGTGATGCGCACCCAGTCGTCATCGGAGATGCGTCCAGTGCGAATACTGTTTAATGGCACGTGCCCGATGGAGGACAGCATGCGCGTGACCAGCTGTTCCGAGGGCATCTCCATGCTGAAGATCGCCACCGAGGCCCTGATGTCCGGGTTGACGGCCGCGTACTCCGCCATGTTGACCGCCAGTGTGGTTTTGCCCATCGACGGACGACCGGCGATCACTACCAGATCACCGGGGCGAAGCCCACCGGTCTTATGGTCGAAGTCGCTGAAGCCGGTCGCCAGGCCGCGCAGCTTGTTCGGATTCGTGTGCCACTCGTCTATCTTGTCGATCAACGGCGGCAGCAAGACACTGACCCGCACCGCACCGGAGCCCAAGCGAGTGCCCTGCTCGGCGATTTCGAACACCCGGGCTTCCGCGCGATCGACCAGATCGCGGGCTGGCAGGCCTTCGTCACTGAATACCGAGGAAGCAATCGCGCGCCCGGCCTCGATCAGGGCGCGCAGCAGCGCTCGCTCGCGCACGATGTTGGCGTAGGCGCGGACATTAGCGGCAGTGGGGGTATCGCGCGCGAGCGTGCCCAGATAGGCCAGCCCACCGGCATCCTCGAGCCGCGCACGGCGCTCGAGCTGCTCGGACACCGTGACCACATCGCCCGGCCGACCGGTCGCGATCAGTTCTGCGAGCGCTTCATAAATGAGCCGATGATCGGGCCGATAAAAATCCTCGGCCGTGACGATATCGGCGACCTGGTCCCAGGCGCTGCCGTCGATGAGCAACGCGCCGAGCACCGACTGCTCGGCTTCGACCGAATGCGGCGGGGTCAGCCCTTCGGTGCCCGAGTTGCCGCCGTCGCGTCGCGAACGCAGCGGCATGTTGCTCACGCGCTCTCCCCGTTACGCTGCGCTGCCACGTCAGCGGTGCCAGCCGGTCGCAGGCCGCGAACCGTCAGGCCGCTTCTTCGGCGACGATTACGACCGGCAGATCGATGTTGACGTCGGCATGCAGATGCAATTGCACGCTGTGCTCGCCAACCACGCGCAGCGGTCCGGCGGGCAGGCGCACTTCACTGCGCGCTAACCGCTGGCCTGCCTTGGTGCTCTGCTCTGCAATGTCGGCGGTACCGATCGAGCCGAACAACTTGCCCTCGGTGCCCGCCTTGGCCGTGATGCTGAGCTTGAATTGCTTGAAGGCTTCGGCACGTTGCTGTGCCTGCGCCAGATCATCGTTCGCACGGGCCGTAAGCTCGACGCGGCGTGCCTCGAAGCGCGCAATGTTTTCCGCCGTCGCCAGCGTTGCCTTGCCCTTGGGCAGCAGGTGGTTGCGGCCGTAGCCGGACTTCACGCGCACGCGATCGCCGATGTTGCCGAGATTCGCCACCTTCTGCAGCAGAATGAGTTCCATGGCGCTCGCTCTCAGTGCTGATCGGTATAGGGCAGCAGCGCCAGAAAGCGCGCCCGCTTGATCGCCGTGGCCAACTGGCGCTGGTAATAGCTCTTGGTACCCGTGATCCGACTCGGCACGATCTTGCCGGTCTCGGTCACGTAGTTCTTGAGCGTCGCCAGATCCTTGTAGTCGATCATCGCCACGCCGTCGGCGGTGAAGCGACAGAATTTCTTGCGTCGAGTAAAACGCGAGGTGCTCGGAGTACGCATCAGCCACCCATCGCGATTGGTTCGTCATCACCATCATCGTCGCGCTCGCGACGACCGGCGTCGCCTTCCTCTTCGGCCTTGGCCATCGGTGAGGCGTCGGTGATCGCCGTTTCAACGCCTGTCACGAGATGGCGCAGCACGGCGTCGCTGAAGCGAAATGATCCGGTCAGTTCCGTGAGGGTCTTCTGGTCGACTTCAATGTTGAGCAGCACGTAGTGCGCCTTGTGGACTTTGGCGATTGGATAGGCGAGCTGGCGGCGGCCCCAGTCCTCGACCCGATGCACGATGCCGTTGCCGGCCGCAATCATGCCCCGATAACGCTCGAGCATGGCCGGAACCTGCTCGCTCTGGTCGGGATGCACCAGAAATACGATCTCGTAATGCCTCACTCATGTCCTCCTTATGGGTAATGCCGCCCGCCTGGGATGTAAGGCTTGAAGCGCGGTGCGGCAAGGAGATCCGGCGGCCCCAATGGCAGCCGGGTCGTGGTAGAAAGGCCGGCAAGAATACAAAAAGCGGCTCCGCGAAGCAATGGCAGAAAGGCACGACCGGCGCTGCGTTCACGGCGCGGCCGCTCCGGAGGCCTCGCGCTGGCGCAGCGCCTCGTACAGCAGCATGCCGGCCGCCACGGACACATTGAGGTTTTCGACCGCACCGCGGCTCGGCAATCGGGCGAGCCAGTCGCACTGGCGGCGCGTCAGGGCACGTAGCCCGCTGCCCTCGGCGCCCATGACCAGGACCCGCGGCCCGGTTAAGTCGACCTCAGCGGCGGTCTGCGGCCCCTCGGCATCGGCACCGACGATCCAGAGGCCAGCTTCCTTGAACAGACCCAGGGTGCGGGCAAGATTGGTCACCGTGACCACGGGCGTGGTCTCGGCCGCACCCGAGGCGATTTTGCGCGCCGTGGCGTTCAGCGGCGCGGCACGGTCGCGCGGCACGATCAATGCCAATACCCCGCAGGCATCTGCCGTGCGCAGACAAGCGCCCAGATTGTGCGGATCCTGCACGCCGTCGAGCGCCAGCACTAACGGGTCCTGGCTCGCCGCGATGGCCGCCAGCAGTTCCTCTTCCCGCCATGGTGTTAGCGGCACGACCTCGGCCACGACGCCCTGGTGCACCACATTGCCGAGCCGCGCGAGCAGACGACCGGCATCGATGCGCTCGACCGTGCGCCCGGCCGCGCGCGCGAGCTGCTCGATCTCCGCGGCTTTGGCGTCCGAGCGACCCTGCTGTAGATAGACGCGCAACACGCGCTCAGGATGGCGCCTGAGCAGTGCGCGCACCGCGTGCAGACCGTAGAGGACCTCAGTCCGAGGCGAGCTCAAGATCGATCAGCCCTTCGACCGGCTTGACCGCAACGACCACGACGCGCAGCCGCACTCCGGGAGCCAGTCGGCGCTTGCTGCGCTGGCCGAGCCACTGGCCGCCGTCGCGTGCCATCTGGTAGGCGTCATCGCGCAGCGACGCGAGCGCCAGCAGGCCGTCGACCCCCAAGGCGAGCAGTTGCACGAAACAGCCAAATTCCGTGACGGTCGTGATCAAACCATCGAAAGTTTGTCCGACGCGATCGCGCAGATACACGCACTTGAGAAAGGTCGCAACATAGCGATCGGCCTCATCGGACCTGCGCTCGAGCCGCGACAGATCCGAACCCTGGGTTACGAGTTCCGGGCCCGACGGCAGCGATGTCGTCGGCAGCGCACCCAAGCGCGCGCGCAAAGCGCGGTGAATCATGAGGTCGGGGTAGCGCCGAATCGGCGAGGTGAAATGGGCGTAGTCCTCCAAAGCCAGACCGAAGTGCCCGATGTTGTCGGGCTGATACAGCGCCTGTGCCATGGAACGTACGACCAGGGACTCGATGAACGGGCGGCTCTGTGGATCGCGCACGCGCGGGGCAATCGCCGCCAGATCGCGCGGTTTCACGGGGTCGGGCAACTGCAGCTCGATGCCCAATACCCGCAGCGTGGTGCGCAGCTGATCGAGCTTGCGCGCATCGGGCGCGGCATGGACGCGAAACAGCGCCGGGACGCGCTGCTCGCGTAATTCCTGCGCGACCGCGACGTTTGCGAGCACCATGCATTCCTCGACCAGGCGGTGCGCGTCATTGCGCGAAACGAATTCGATCGCACGCACGTGCTCGCCTTCGAATACGAATTCCGCCTCCGGAGCGTCGAAGTCGAGTGCACCGCGGCGACTGCGCGCCGCGGACAGCGCACGATAGACGTCGACCAGCGGCAGTAATCTCTCGAGCAACTCGCCCAGTCGCGCGCGCGCGGCCGGCGTGCCGAGGAACAGCGCCTCGTGCGCCTGGGTATAGGTCAGGCGCGCAGCCGAGCGCATCACCGCCGGGTAGAAGCTGCTGCCCTCGAGCAGGCCGCGCTTCGAGATCCGCATGTCGGCGACCATGCATAGCCGATCCACCTGCGGCTCGAGCGAGCACAAATGGTTCGATAACGCCGTCGGCAGCATCGGTAACACACGCGTCGGAAAGTAAACCGAGGTCCCGCGCGCGCGCGCCTCAATATCGAGCGCCGAACCCGGTCGCACGTAGTGACTCACATCGGCGATCGCGACCAGCAGTCGAAATCCACCATCCGCGAGCCGTTCGGCGTACACCGCGTCGTCGAAATCGCGCGCGTCCTCGCCGTCGATCGTGACCAGCGGCAGCGCTCGCAGATCCACGCGTTGCGCGGCCTCGGCCGGGTCGACGGTCTTGCCCCATTGCACCGCTTCGCGCAGCGTGGGCGCTGAAAATTCCACCGGCAACCCAAAGCGCGCGATCGCCGCCTCGGTGGCCATGTGTACCGGTCGATCGGGATCGAGCTTCTGCTCGATGCGGGCCTCGGCCTCCTGGTGCTCCTGCGGATATTTCAACAGCCGCGCAATGACCCAATCGCCGGCCCGCGCCTGTGCAACGTTGTCGACCACCTTGCAGAGCAGACCCAGACGCTGGTCGGCGGAGCGAACGCTGAGCCCCCGTGCGTTCGGCTCGACGGTGGCGAGAAAGGCCTGCACGCCGTGCTCGAGCACGTCCAGCACCCGCCCGACGTAGCGTCCTTGCCCGTCGGCGCGCACTTCGATGCGCACGCGATCCCCGTGCATGAGTCCCTGCATGGCCTGGGGTGGCAGAAACACCGAGTCGGTCAGCGCATCGGTGCGCACGAAACCATAGCCGTTGCGGTTGGCGCTCAGTGTGCCCTCAGCCTCCATGAGCACCGCGGCAGGAGCGCGCGTGGACTGGCTGCGGCGAGTCCCGCCAGGCGCTGCGCTGGTGCGGCGCGCGCCGTGCTTCGGGGAGGGCTGGGTCGTGGCAGTCGGGGCACGCGATGGTTGCTTGGATCGAGCATCGCTCTTTGGCGGCCGCTGCTTTCCGCTACGTCTCAATTGACAGTCCCCAACCCCTTCCGTACATTGCGCCGCCCACCCGATGCCCAGGTGGCGGAATTGGTAGACGCACTAGTTTCAGGTACTAGCGGGGCGACCCGTGGAGGTTCGAGTCCTCTCCTGGGCACCATACAATCAAAGACATACGACGAAATATTACAGTATCGCATTAAGTAGTTTTAGCGTTTGAATTCACAGCTGCACAGCCTAGCAGCTTTGTGAATCAGGCCGCACGGTTACTCGTGCTCACGCCCAAGTGGGATCATCACTTGCGTCATAGGCAGTGGGGGGATGGGTAATGAGGAACAAGTGCACGGGTCTCGCACTCTGCAGCGCTTGGGCACTGGGGAGCGGCCTGGGATTGGCACACGCGGCCGCGGACAGTCCGTTTCACGACCGCGCGGCATCCCCGCGCAGTCTTCCGGCCGACAATGTGCCGCCATTCGCCATGCTCGATGACAACGGCAATCTGGTGCCGGCGCCACCGGTGCTGCCCAGCGTCGCGCGTCGCGGTCCGAATGCGGAACCAGAGTCCACGGCGCCCGGCCCATCGTTGTCGCAGGCAATCGAGGCCGCCCGCGCGGCAGTCGACACCTGCGCTGCGTCCGGGTATCGAATCGGCGTCGCGGTCATCGATTCGGTCGGTGAGGCGCGCGCCCTGCTGACCGCCGACGGTTCGGACGGCAGCCATGTGTTCGTGGCCATGCGCAAGGCCCTGGTGGCCCTGCGATTCGAGATGCCGAGTTCCAAAGCCAGTGAGCTGGTGCCCAAAGACCCGGAACTGCTGGCGCGGGTGACGCCGAATATGTTCGTCGCAAGCGGCGCGGTCCCGATCATGGTCAGCGGCGAGACCATTGGCGCCATTGGCGTCAGCGGCGCTCGCGGCAGCGTGATGGGGCAGCAGGACGAGGTGTGTGCGGCCGCGGGGCTGCGCAAGATCACCAAGCAGCTCAAGTAATCGCGACCTTCAATTTATCATTTTGCGCGTCGGCGGCCGGGCGGCGCTTTGACCGACTCCGCCGTGGCGATGGCGCGCAACCGCGCTTCGACGAATTTCGCCAGTGCCGCGACCGCCGGCGGAATCTGTTGGCGGCTCGGGAACACGACGTGGAAACCGCCACCCTCGCGGCGATAGTCGGGCAGCACATGGACCAGATGACCGGCCGCGACATGCGGAGCCGTGATCACGACCGGCAACAGAGCAATGCCAAGCCCGAACAGGCACGCTTGCAGTAAGGCACGCATATCGTTGGCGCTGAATCGCCCTGCGACCTCGACGTCCTCGCTGCCGCTCGGCCCCTGCATACGCCACGTCATGCGGCCCTGTTGGCTCGAGAAGCTCAGACAGTCGTGCTTCGCGAGCTGTCGCAGTGTCTGCGGCGCGGCGCGGCTGGCCAGATAGGCCGGACTGGCCACCAGGCTCGTGTAGTTCGGAAAAATCTGGCGGCGGACAAAGCCCGGGTTGTGCACGGTTCCGGCGCGGAATGCGACGTCGATATGTTCCGCGATCAGATCGGCCGGCGCATCGTCGAGCACGAAATCGAGCCGCACTCGAGGATGCCGCGCAAGAAATTCCGCGACCCATTGCGTACGAAACAGTTCGAGGAATCCTGCCGGGGCCGCGACGCGCACCGAGCCGCTGGGCGCCTGACTGCCATCGACCAGTTCCCGACCGGCTCGCAGCACAGTTTCAAGCGCGGGGGCACAGTGGTCGAAGAACGCCTGCCCCGCCGAGGTCAGTGTGAGCTTGCGCGTCGAGCGCTGCATCAGCCGCGTATTGAGCGATGCCTCGAGCTGTCGCACGCGCCGGCTCAATGTATTGGGCGGGATCGCCAGCCGCCGCGCCGCCTGCGCAAAACTGCCGGCGCGGATGGTTTCCACGAACATGAGCGCTTCGTTCAGATCGAGCAGACTAGTTCACCAGTGTCGCGACGAATTCATCGACCCGCATGGCTTCGAGCTTAGGCCGATCCGCGCACAGGCCGATGATCGCCTGGGCTTGCCGCTGTTCGAATTGGGCGCTGACGCTGGATTCGAATTTCCTGACCAGCACCGGCATGCCTTCGGCGCGTCGCTTGCGATGACCGATCGGATAGTCCACCGCAACCCGGGGACTGACGCTGCCGTCCCTGAAAAGCAGCTGTACGGCGTTGCCGATGTAGCGCTTGTCCGCGGCGTAGTATTGCTTGGTAAAGGTCGGGTTTTCCCTTACCTCCATCTTCTCCCGCAGCGCATCCACCCTCGGGTCGTGGGCTATTTCGTCTTCGTAATCGTGCGCCGTGAGCCGACCGAACAACAACGGGATGGCCACCATGTATTGAATGCAATGATCGCGGTCGGCCGGGTTGGCGAGCGGGCCGGTCTTGTCAATGATTCGAACGGCCGGTTCCTGGGTTTCGATCACTATCCTTTCGGTCTGATCGAGCTTGTCCTTGACCTGGCTGTGCAAGCTCATGGCCGCCTCGACCGCGGTCTGGGCGTGGAACTCGGCGGGGTAAGAAATCTTGAACAGCACATTCTCCATCACGTAGCTGCCAAGGGCCTGTGGCAGATGAATGGATTTGCCATGGAACAGCGCCTCCTCGAACCCCCAGGTTTTCGCCGTCAGCGCCGACGGGTAACCCATCTCGCCCTTGAGGGCAAACAAGGCGTGGCGCACCGCGCGACTGGTCGCGTCACCGGCGGCCCAGCTTTTGCGCGAACCCGTGTTGGGCGCGTGACGATAGGTGCGCAAGGCGCCGCCGTCGATCCAGGCGTTGGATACCGCATTGATGATTTGCTCGCGCGTACCGCCAAGCATGGCTGTCACCACGGCGGTCGAAGCCACGCGCACCAGCAGCACATGATCGAGGCCGACGCGGTTGAAACTGTTCTCCAGCGCCAGAACGCCCTGGATCTCATGCGCCTTGATCATACTGGTCAACACGTCGCGTACGCTGAGCGGCTTACCGTTGCGTGACAGATAATCAGCCACCGCCAGGATGCCGCCGAGATTGTCGGACGGATGACCCCATTCCGCCGCGAGCCAGGTATCGTTGAAATCCAACCAGCGAATCATGGTACCGATGTTGAATGCGGCATTGATCGGATCGAGCTCATAGGCGGTTCCGGGTACGCGCGCGCCAGACTTCAGCGTCGCGCCCGGCACGACCGGCCCAAGCAGCTTGGTGCAGGCCGGATACTGCAGTGCCTGGAAGCCGCAGGCCAAGGTATCCAGCAGACAGTAGTAGGCGGTCTGATAGGCCGCCTCGCTCTGGACAGAAAAGTTCAAAGCGTAGTCGGCAATGGCGATCAGGACGGCATCGGGCGCGGGGCGCTCGGCGGATTTGGCGTCGGCAGACATGATGGCTCAGGGGCGTTGCGCCAGCGGTACGAACTTCTGAACCTCAGGACCGATGTAGTTGGCGCTGGGGCGGATGATCTTGCCGTCCAGCCGCTGCTCGATGATATGCGCCGCCCAGCCGGTGGTACGCGCAATCACGAACAGCGGCGTGAACATCGCAGTCGGTATGCCCATGAGGTGGTAAGACACCGCGGAGAACCAGTCCAGATTCGGAAACAGGTTCTTGGTGTCCTTCATCACCGCCTCGAGACGCTCAGCAATCGCAAACAGATTGACTGCGGCCGGCTCGCGCGCCAAACCTCGCGCGACTTCCTTGATTACGACGTTGCGCGGATCGGCAATGGTGTAGACCGGATGGCCGAAGCCGATGATAACCTCCTTGTTGGACACGCGCCGTCGAATGTCCGCTTCCGCCTGGTCCGCGCTGCTATAGCGGCTCTGTATCTCAAAGGCAGCCTCGTTGGCACCGCCGTGCTTCGGGCCGCGCAGCGCACCGATCGCGCCCGTGATCGACGAATAAAGGTCTGAGCCGGTACCGGCAATGACGCGGGCAGTGAAAGTCGAGGCATTGAACTCATGCTCGGCGTAGAGAATCAGCGAGGTATGCATGGCCCTTACCCACTCGGCCGAGGGCCTGCGGCCGTGCAGCAGATGCAGAAAATGCCCGCCGATCGACTCGTCGTCCGTTGCCACTTCTATGCGCCGGTGCTCGCGGCTGAAATGATGCCAATAACACAGCATCGATCCCAGGCAGGCGAGCAACCGATCGGCCAGATCGCGCGCGCCTTCGAGCGGATGGTCGGGCCGCTCGGGCGCAATGCATCCCAACGCCGACACCCCGGTCCGCAACACGTCCATGGGTTGGCTGGATGCCGGCAGATTCTCGAGGATGCTCTTGAGCGCAGCGGGCAGGCCTCGCAGGGCCGCGAGTTTGTGGCGATAGGCCGCCAGCTCGCTGACATTGGGTAGCTTCTCGTGTATCAACAGGTGAGCGATTTCCTCGAACTCGCAGGTGGTGGCGATCTCGAGAATGTCGTAGCCGCGGTAGTGCAGGTCATTGCCACTACGCCCCACCGTGCACAGCGTCGTGTTACCGGCGACGACACCCGATAGCGCTACGGATTTCTTCGGTTTGTGAGCGGTTGCGGCTTCATTCATCGGACGGTTTCCTTGCTGGCTGCGAACAGCCGATCCAGTTTGTCCTCGTAGGCGTGGTAGTCCAGATAGCGGTATAGATCCGCGCGGGTTTGCATCGACGCCAGGACATTTTTTTGCGTGCCGTCACGGCGGATGGCCTGGTAGGTGGCGAGCGCCGCGGCATTCATCGCGCGGTACGCCGAGCAGCAGTGCAGCACGATATCCACGCCGACCGAACTCAATTCGTCCCGCGTGTACAGTGGAGTCTGCCCGAATTCGGTGATATTGGCCAGGATCGGCACTTTGACGGCGTCTTTGAAATTCCGATACATCGCCAGTTCAGTCATCGCTTCCGGGAAAATCATATCCGCGCCGGCTGCCACACAGGCGATCGCGCGTTCGATAGCCCTGTCCAACCCGTCGACCGCCATGGCATCGGTGCGCGCCATGATCACGAAGCTCGAATCGGTGCGTGCATCCACCGCCGCCTTGATGCGGTCGACCATTTCCTCCTGGGAAACGATCTCCTTGCCCGGCCGGTGACCGCAGCGCTTGGACTGGACCTGATCTTCGATGTGCAGCCCCGCCGCACCAAATTTGATGAACGATTTGACGGTGCGCGCGATGTTGAAGGCGCCGCCCCAGCCGGTGTCCGCATCGACCAACAGCGGCAAGCCCGAGACGTCGGTGATGCGGCGTATGTCGGTCAGGACATCGTCCATGGTGCTGATGCCCAGATCCGGCAGACCGAGCGAGTTCGCGGCCACGCCCCCACCGGATAAATAGATTGCGCGATACCCACAGGCCTGTGCCAGGCGCGCGGTATAGGCATTGATCGTGCCCACGATCTGCAACGGTCGCTCGGCGGCGACTGCGGCCCGCAGCATCGATCCCGGAGCGGCCGAAACAGCCATGATCTTCTCCAATTGAATCAACTGCGCAAACAGTGACATGCCGCAACGGCAGCGTCACTGAGAATAGTGTGCCGAATAAATTCGGCGTTGCGGCCGAGCACTAGATTACTTCCATTTTTGGATTAGTCTGATCTGATTATGCCATCTATTCACTGAATAGGGATTCTTCTATGCTGCCTTCGGTTGCAGACCTCGTGCCGCGGTGGGCTGGCTTCCTTAATTCCGGCATCGCTACGATCACACTCGCTCTCAATCTACCTGGAGCTTATTAATGCTGATCAAGCTCTGCGTCCCGTTCGCTCTGCTGCTGGCGTTCGATGCCAGCGCTGCGGTCGAGCACTACACCATCGACCCCAACCATACCTATCCCAGCTTCCAGGCACCGCACATCGGCGGTATTTCGTTCTGGCGCGGCAAGTTCGACCGATCCAGCGGCACGGTAACGCTGGATCGCGCGGCCAAGACCGGTAGCGTCAACATCACGATCGACACTACCTCGATCGACTTCGGTCACGAGAAGCTGAACCACCACGCCAAGAGCCCAGAGATGTTCGATGTCGAGCAATACCCGACGGCGACCTACCAGAGCAGCAGCTTCGACTTCGAGGGTGACACGCCGGTTGGCGTCCATGGCAGTTTGACGTTGCATGGCGTGACGAAACCTGTGTTCCTCAAGATCGCCTCCTTCAAGTGCATCACGCATCCGATGTTGAAGCGGGAGGTGTGCGGCGCGGATGTCATGGCGGAGATCGACCGGACGGACTTCGCTATCGGCTTCGGCGTACCACAGACGATTCCGACCGGCAAGGTCAGCCTGGCCATCCAGGTCGAAGCCATCAAGGACGATCAGCCAAGCCCGTAGCGTGCGGCGCAAACAGGCGCGGCGCCCATGGGACAACGCCTAGCGAGCCCCGCATTTTTCGGTGCGCCCTAATGGCCAGAGTCGGCATTGCTTGGTACATGGCGAGCATCATCTGTTCGTCGCCTTCGACGCCGGTAGCTTTTCCGCTCGCCGGTTCAGTGAGATCCGTGCGCCAAACCCGTGCGCCACCCGGCCGTACCAACGGGCTAACAGAACGCCTGTATTCCGGTCTGAGCGCGCCCGAGGATCAGGGCATGAATATCATGAGTCCCCTCGTAGGTATTCACGACCTCGAGATTGACCAGATGCCGGATCACGCCAAATTCGTCGGAGATGCCGTTGCCCCCTAGCATATCGCGCGCCACGCGCGCGATTTCCAACGCCTTGCCGCAGGAATTGCGCTTGAGCAATGAGGTGATTTCCGGCGACGCGCTGTGCTCGTCCTTCATGCGACCGAAGCGCAGGCACGCCTGCAATCCGAGGGTAATTTCCGTCTGCATGTCGGCGAGCTTTTTCTGCACCAGCTGATTGGCGGCAAGCGGCCGGCCGAACTGATGCCGATCGAGCACGTACTGCCGCGCGGTATGCCAGCAGTATTCCGCGGCGCCCAAGGCGCCCCAGGCGATGCCGTAACGCGCCGAATTCAGGCAGGTGAAGGGACCCTTAAGACCCGCGACACCGGGCAGTAGACTCTCTTCGGGCGCCCAGACCTCGTCCATGACGATCTGACCAGTTACCGAGGTCCGCAACCCCACCTTGCCATGCAATGCCGGTGCAGACAGGCCCTTCCAGCCCTTTTCGAGTAGGAAGCCGCGGATCTCACCGTCATCGGTCTTGGCCCAGACCACGAACACATCTGCGATCGGGCTATTGGTGATCCAGGTCTTCGAACCTGTCAGCCGGTAGCCATCGTCAACGCGATGCGCACGCGCCACCATGCCTCCCGGATCGGAGCCGTGACCCGGCTCCGTCAGCCCGAAGCAGCCGATCAACTCGCCGCGCGCCAGCGGCGGCAGCCACTTGCGTCGTTGCGCCTCGGTGCCAAAGGCGAAGATCGGCAATATCACGAGCGAGGACTGAACGCTCATCATCGATCGGAAGCCGGAGTCGATGCGCTCGATCTCGCGCGCGACGAGCCCGTAGCTGACCTGGTTCAGCCCCGCGCCGCCGTACTCAGCGGCCAGTGTCGAGCCGAGCATGCCAAGTGCGCCCATCTCACGGAAGATAGCCACATCGGTGCGCTCGTGACGGAACGCTTCAAGCACGCGCGGGGCCAGTGCGGACTGCGCATAGTCGCGCGCGGCATCCCGCACCATTCGCTCTTCGCCGGTCAGCTGCTGCTCGAGCTGCAGCGGATCATCCCAGTGGAAACTCGCGTCTGTCATGTCGCGCTTATCTTCAGCGCCTTGATGGCGTTCTGCTTCAGAATCAGCTCATGCACCTCGGGCTTGAAGCCCGCGTCGTTGAAGTCCTTGAGCCAGCGATCGGGCGTAATCAACGGATAATCCGAGCCAAACAGCATCTTATGCTTGAGCTGCCCGTTGGCGTACTGCACCAGCTGCGGCGGGAAGTACTTCGGGGACCAACCGGAGAGGTCGATGTAGACATTCGGCTTGTGCAGGCACACCGACAGCGCCTCGTCCTGCCACGGCCACGACGGATGCGCGATGATGATGGTCATGTCCGGGAAATCGACCGCGACATCATCGATGTGCATCGGATTGGAATACTTGAGGCGCAGACCGCCGCCACCCGGCATGCCGGTGCCGATGCCTGAATGCCCGCTGTGAAAAATCGCCGGCAGCTTGTGCTCGGCGATAACTTCATAGAGCGGATAGGCCAGCCGATCGTTGGGGAAAAATCCCTGCACCGTGGGATGAAACTTGAACCCCTTGATCACGCCATCGGCAATCAGGCGCCGGGCTTCGAGTACACCCATGCGGCCCTTGTGCGGATCGATGCTGGCGAAGGCCAGCATCATGTCGCTGTTTTCGCGCGCTGCATCGGCGACTTCCTCGTTCGGTATGCGTCGCGAGCCGATCTGCGACTCCGAATCCACGGTAAACATGACCAGGCCGAGCTTGCGCTCGCGGTAATAGGCCACGGTTTCCGCGATGGTCGGACGCTTGCCGGCCTTGAAGTATTTGCCGGCGGCATCTTCGTAGCGCTGCCACTCGGTATCCGCGGGCTGCCGACAGGACACCTCTGCATGCGTGTGCACATCGATGGCGATCATGTCATTGAGTTTCATGGCTGCGCTTCCCTCCGTGCGCTTTCCCACTCGGCAATGCTGCGGCCGCTTCCGACCAGCTCGACCAGAAGCGGCGCCGGCTCCCAGTGCATTGGCCCGAACTCGCCGCGAAAGCGGTTGATGCCGGCCAATAGTCGACCCAGACCCATTGACTCGGCGTAGAACATCGGGCCGCCGCGATAGCGCGGGAATCCGTAGCCTGAAGTCCACACCACGTCGATGTCGCTCGAGCGCTGAACCACGCCCTCCTGCAGGATTCGGAAACCTTCGTTGAGCAGCGCAAACAGGCACCGCTCCAGAATTTCCTGATCGCTGTGGGATCGAGCTGGTACGTGGAGCGCGCGCGCCCTGGCCTGCAGAATCGCGACGGCCTCGGCATCATCGTGGCGGGTGCGGTCACCGCGTTGGTAGCGGTAGTAGCCCTTGCCATTCTTCTGCCCCAGACGACCGGCCTCGACCAGCGCGAAGTCAGCCTGATAGTAGGTCGGGTCGGGCGGATAGCGATCGGCGTTGGCCTTGTGCACGTTGACGCCGACATCGACACCGGCCATATCGAACACCGCCAGAATTCCCATGGCCATGCCCCAGTGCTCCAGCACGCCGTCGATCTGGCGCGGGCTCGCGCCTTCCAGCACCATGCGTTCGGCCTGGGCAGCGTAGCCTTCCATCATCCGATTGCCGACGAATCCATAGCACACGCGTGCCAGCACCGGGGTCTTGCGCAGCGGTTTCGCCAGTTCCATCGCCGTGCGAATAGTGACCGGCCCGGTCAACTCGGTCCGTATCACCTCCAGCAACGGCATGACATTGGCTGGAGAAAAGAAGTGCATGCCGATGACCTCGGCAGGCCGGGAGGTTGCGCGGGCAATTTCCGTCACATCGAGCGTGGAAGTGTTGCTGGCCAGCACGGCGCCCGGTTTGGCGCTGCGATCCAGCTGCCCGAATATTTTCCGCTTCAGCGCCATGTCCTCGTACACGGCTTCAATGATGAGGTCGGCCGAGGCCAGATCATCGTAATGCAGAGAGCCGCGGATCAGGGCCAGGCGCTGCGCCTGTTCCGCATCGCTCAAGCGGCCGCGCTTGACCATGGAGGCGTAGTTGCCGGCGATCACCCCCAGTCCGCGATCGAGCGCATCCTGGCTCGAGTCGATCAGGGTCACCGCAATTCCGGCATTGGCGAAGCACATCGCAATGCCGCCGCCCATGGTGCCCGCGCCGATAATGCCCGCGGTCCGCACCGCCAGCGCCGCGCCGGCCGCGAGACCGGGCACGCGCCGGGCGGCGCGCTCGGCAAAAAAAACATGCACCGCGCCACGACTTTCCGCCGTCTGCTTGGCGTGGTTGACCAATTGTTCCTCATAGAGCAGACCCTGCACGAACGGCAGCCGGACAGCAGCCTCAACGGCCTTGATGGCGGTCAAGGCCGCCTCACGGTTCGGGTATTGTGCCCGCGCCTGCGCCGTGAGCCGCTCGATCTGCGCGGCCGTGGCGCTATTGGGATCCACCGCCCGTTCGCTCGTGCGCCGCGGGCCGCTGCCGGCCGCCAGCAATGCGCGCGCAAAGCCCAGCCCCGCGGCGCGCAGATCTCCTGCAATGACTTCATCGATGAATCCGAGTTGCAGCGCCTGCGCCGCATCGACCGGTTTGGCGCTGATGATGAGCTCGAGAGTCTTTTCGACTCCGATCAAACGCGGCATGCGCTGCGTACCGCCGGCACCTGGAATGATGCCCAGCGTCACCTCCGGCAGACCGAAGCGCGTGCCCGGTGCGGCGAGCCGGTAATGACAGGCGAGCGCGATCTCCAGGCCGCCGCCGAGCACCGTGCCGTGCATAGCGGCCACGACCGGCATGTCCAGAGCCTCGATTCGGCGAAACAGCTCCCGGTATTCGGCTTCTTTGGGCGATCCGTCGAACTCGCCGATATCCGCGCCTGAAAAGAACGTACTGCCCTCACAGCGCAACAGCACGGCGCGGATTGCCCTCGCGGTGCCGATCTGCTCGAGTGCCGCACGCAGGCCGGCGCGCACGGCTGCCGTGATGGTGTTGGCGGGCGGATTGTTCACCGTCACCACGGCGATCTCGCCGTCGGCTTCCACGGTGACCACGCCCGATGTGCTCACGGCGCCTCCGCCCCCTGGCGCCGCGTCGCTGTCAATAGACAACGACGCTGCGGATGGATTCGCCTTTCGTCATCAGATCAAACCCGTCGTTGATGCGCTCCAACGGCAGGATATGGGTGATCAGATCGTCAATGTTGATTTTCTTCTCCATGTACCAGTCGACGATCCTGGGCACGTCCGTGCGGCCTCGTGCACCGCCGAACGCCGTGCCCTGCCATCTTCGGCCGGTCACCAGCTGGAACGGCCGGGTCGAGATCTCCTGGCCGGAAGCCGCGACGCCGATGATCGTGGAGACACCCCAGCCTCGATGACAACACTCGAGCGCCTGACGCATGAGCTGCACGCTGCCCACGCATTCGAAGCTGTAGTCGGCGCCGCCACCCGTCAATTCAACCAGGTGAGGCACCACATCACCTTTAATTTCCTTGGGATTCACGAAGTGCGTCAGGCCGAACTTTCGAGCCAGCGGTTCGCGCGCCGGATTGAGATCGACACCGATGATCTTGTCGGCGCCCGCCATCTTGGCGCCTTGAATGACGTTCAGGCCAATGCCGCCCAAACCAAACACGACCACGTTGGCGCCCACTTCTACCTTGGCGGTAAAGATCACTGCTCCAATGCCGGTCGTGACACCGCACCCTATGTAGCAGATCTTGTCGAACGGCGCATCCGCGCGCACTTTGGCCAGCGCGATCTCCGGCACCACGGTGTAATTGGCAAAGGTGGAACAGCCCATGTAGTGCAGCACCGGCTTACCCTTGTACGAGAAGCGGCTGGTGCCATCGGGCATCAGACCCTTGCCCTGCGTGGCGCGAATCTGGGTGCACAGGTTGGTCTTGCGGCTGGTGCACGACTTACACTCCCGGCATTCGGGCGTGTACAGCGGAATGACGTGATCGCCCACCTTCAGGGATTTCACGCCGGCACCGACCTCCACCACGACGCCCGCACCCTCGTGCCCGAGGATGCACGGGAACAGTCCTTCCGGATCGGCGCCCGAGAGCGTGTATTTGTCGGTATGGCAGATCCCGGTGGCCTTGATCTCGACCAATACTTCGCCGGCCTTGGGGCCAGCGAGCTGCACGGTTTCGATCGTCAACGGCTTGCCAGCTTCAAAGGCAATCGCGGCGCGGACATCCATCAGTGTGCTCCTTGGGAATACTTGCAGCACAGCATGCTGCCGTTGCCTGGAAAATCAAGGGAAATGCCCTCCGCTCAACGGCCAGTCATCGCTGCCCAGAATGAGGTGGACGGACGCCGCTCGCTGCAGGCCATACCGCCGATTTATTCGATCTAGCGTGCGACGACCGCGCAGAATTATGACAGCCGCTGCGCCGAGATTCCAGCTGCAGCCCGAGCCTCGCGACTGGCGCGGGACCTGGAGCGCTTCAAAGGGCATATAGATCTATTTTTCAGCAGCTTAGCTGACATTTGGCGCGCGCTGTGAGCGGTTGCTCACTTCCTGCATGCGACGGCGACTACACTCGAATCGATCGAGATGCTGCCGATAACGTGAGCGTGAGGCGCAGCGCACGGGCGGCCCTCGGTCATTCCCGCGTCATCGCCGCACAGGCAATGAGGCCATAGTCCGAAGGAGTATTGGAGGGGTGGATAGAGCAACACGACCTGCGCCATCCGACGATGCGATGTTCGCCTCCTACGCGCAGTTGGCAAACAACCTGCTGCAGCATGTGACCGGAATTTGCCTGCTCGACAGCAGGCTGCGCGTTCGCGGGCAAACCGGAGACCTGAAGATCGAGGCAATCGCCAAGTCGCTGCGAGGGCTGGGGTGGACCGGGACCATGCAGCGCGTCGCAAGCGTGATCGCGCAGGCTGGCGGGAATTGGTTGACGGCCATCCCGCTCGAGCAGACCGACGGCGGCCTGCTGGGCGTATTTTGCGTGCGGCAGCCGGCGTCCGAGGCTGCGGGCGGTGCGGCTCAGCACGCATTAAGCAATGCCCGACGGCTCAATCCGCTGCTGGATTGCGTGCGTCGCGAGCTGGCCGCGATTCAGCCGGAAAATCAACGCATCCACACGCTGACCGAGCGCTCCTCGGAGCTCGAATGGCTCTTCAAACTCACCAGCTCGCTCAAAGGCGCAAGCGATGACCGCCGCATTCTCGAGGAATTGCTCAGCGCTGCGATGCAGCGGCTCGACAGTGCGTTCAGTGTTCTGATCGTCCCGGACAAACGCATTCGCGTGGAACGCGACGTCTCCGGCTCACACGCCTTGCACGACAGCTGCGCGCAGACCCAACAGCACCTGATTACCTGGGCGCAGCGTCAGAATCGCCCCTTGATCGTCAATGGCAACGGCACGGGGCGCGCCGCAACGGCGGTGGCTCGCTGCAAAATTCTGTCGGTCCCTGTGGTGCGCGACACGGGACAGGTCATCGGTGTGCTCGCGTTCTTCAATCCCCCGCAGGCCCCCGACTACGGCTCGCGTCACGTTTTCCTGGCCCGACATCTGGGCCGGCAGACGGCGGCCATCGTCGAGACGCAGTTCGATCTGATGACCGGTTTGCATACCCGCGACGGTCTGGAGCAGATGTACGGTCGCCTGTCGGCCGACGCGCAAGCCTCGATTTGCAGCGTCATCTACGTGGATGTCGATCACATGCAGGTGGTCAACGAGCTGCATGGATTCGAGCTCGGCAATGAGCTGATCGTGCGCATTGCCGAGCTGATGGCGCCGCCGTTGCTGCCGCCGGGCGCCCTGGCGGCGCGCATTGCCGGAGATCGCTTCGCGATCATCCTGCCCGACACCGACACTCACGCCGCAGCGAAAATCGCGGCGCAACTCCAAGCCGCCGCCACGCGCGTGGCCATCGGTCCTGCGCAGGAAGCCGTCGACGTGTCCGTGAGCTGCGGCGTCGCCGCACTGGTCAGCATGCCGCAGGGTCTGGCGCGCGCGCTGGCCGCGGCTGAGCTCGCCTGCAAGAGCGCCAAAAAGAGGGGCCGTAACCGCGTCGAGCTCTACGCCTGCGAAGACGACAGCATGATGCGTCGTCACGACGATGTGGTTGCAATCGGGCAGCTGCGCTCGGCCTTCAAGACCGACCGGCTGCTGCTGTATGCGCAGCGAATCGTACCGCTGCAGAACTCCAGCCTGCCTTGCGGTTACGAGATTCTGCTGCGCCTGCGCGGTCCGGACGGCAGCATCATCGCCCCCGGTTCGCTCATCAATGCCGCGCAGCGCTACCAGCTGCTGCCAACCGTCGATCGCTGGGTCGCGGAGCGGGCGCTGCAAATGCTGACCCCTTACCGCAGCATGCTCAAAAGCCGCGGCATCAGCATCTCGATCAATGTCTCCGGTCAGTCGATCGGTGATGAGGCTTTCATTCGACGCTTTACCGATCAGCTCAAAGCGGCCGACCTGCCGCACGGCAGCATCACCGTGGAGATCACCGAACAAGCCGCGCTCACCAATCTTGCCCGTGCCAATGAGATGATCCATCAGCTCAATGCCATGGGCTGTCGGCTCGCGCTGGATGACTTCGGGACCGGCGCGAATTCACTGACGAACCTCAAGAGCCTGGATATCGCGCGCGTCAAGATCGACGGCAGCTTCGTGCGCGACATCCTGACCGATCAGCGCTCGCAGGTTACGGTACGCGCCATTGTGGAATTGGCCAAAGGCTTCTCCATCGATACCGTGGCGGAGTTTGTCGAGAATAAAGCGATCGCCGATGCCGTGCGCAAACTCGGCGTCGACTATGCGCAGGGCTACGCATTCGGCAAGCCCGCGCCGCTGAAGGACACTTTGGCGAGCCTCAGCCGCGATGAATCGCGGCGGCTGCACAAGGCGTTTCTCGAGATGTGATCCGCGTTGCCGGCCACCCGAGCGCGGGCCGCTCGCTCAGCTATCGAACGGGTGGCGCAGCACGATGGTTTGGTCCCGATCCGGTCCGGTTGAGATCAGATCCAGCGGCACTTCGACCAGCTCCTGGATACGCTCGAGGTAGCGTCGCGCATTGAGCGGCAATGCGCCGTGTTCGCGCACCCCAACAGTGCTGTCCTGCCATCCCGGCATCTCTTCATAGACCGGCTCGACATCGGCATAAGCGTCGGCGAACAGCGGCGGCCCGGGCAGCGTCTCCCCGCGCACCCGATAACCGACGCAGATGCGGATGGTTTCGAGGCCGTCCAGAACGTCGAGCTTGGTCATACATAGACCGGAAACGCTCGAGTGCACGATCGAGCGGCGCAGCGCGACGGCGTCGAACCAGCCGCAGCGCCGACGGCGACCGGTCACCGAGCCGAACTCATGCCCGACGCGTGAGAGATGCTCGCCGTAGTCGTCGAACAGCTCGGTTGGAAACGGCCCGGCGCCGACGCGCGTGGTGTACGCCTTCACGATTCCGAGCACATGGTCGAAGGCGCAGGGCCCGAGACCGGTGCCGGTCGCGGCTCCGCCGGCGGTTGTATTCGAGGAAGTGACAAACGGATAGGTACCGACATCGACGTCGAGCATCGCGCCCTGCGCGCCTTCGAACATGACGTTCGCGCCCTGCGCGCGCAGCCGTGCCAGCGCGCCGGTGACGTCGAGCAGCAGCGGCCGCAGGCGCTCGACGAACTCCAGCTGCTCATCGAGCGTGCGCTGGAAGTCCACCGGCGGCAGCGCGAAATAGCGCTGCAGCACAAAATTGTGAAAATCCAGCACCTCGCCGAGCTTGGCCGCGAAGCGGTCACGCTGGAACAGATCGGCCACGCGCACCGCGCGGCGCGCGACCTTGTCTTCGTACGCCGGACCGATGCCGCGACCGGTCGTGCCGATCGCGTTCAGCCCGCGCGCCGCCTCGCGCGCACGGTCGAGCGCCACGTGCGAGGGCAGTATCAGCGGACAGGCCGGAGAGATGCGCAGCCGATCGAACACCGCCAGCCCCTGCGCGCGCAGCATTTCCGACTCGCGGAACAGCGCCTCGAGCGAGAGCACGACGCCGTTGCCGATCAGGCATTGCACGCCCTCCCGCAGAATGCCGGAGGGAATCAGCGACAGAATGGTCTTGTGACCGTCAATGACCAGCGTATGGCCGGCATTGTGTCCGCCCTGGAAACGCGCCACGGCGGCGGCGCGCTCGGTCAGCAGATCGACCACCTTGCCCTTGCCCTCATCGCCCCACTGCATGCCGATGACGATGACGAAGCGGCCCATCAGGAGCGCACCAGGAACAGGATGGCGAGTCCCACAGCCATGCTGAACAGACCGCCAAGGCGCAGCTCGCGTTCCTCCATGGCCGCGAGTTTGGCCAGCAGTCGCTTCATGCCCTGCGGGTTGATGAACGGCATTACGCCCTCGATGATGCAGACGATTGCCAACGCGGCAAAGAAATCAGTCCAGTCGAGCCCCACGGTCCACCTTGAAGAGCAGCTAGCGCCCGCTGGCGCTGTGCAGATATTTGAAGAACTCACCTTCCGGCGAAATCACCAGAATGTCCCCTTCGCGGCCCAAGGAACTCTTGTAGGCCTGCAAAGTGCGGGAAAAGGCCGCGAACTCGGGGTTGGCGCGGTAGGCTTTGGCATACGCGTCCGCCGCCGCTGCCTCAGCCTCGCCGCGCAGGCGCTGCGCTTCGCGCGTCGCATCGGCCAGAGTCTGGGCGCGCTTGTGTTCCGCGTCGGCGCGGATCTTGTCGGATTCCGCGCTGCCCTGTGCGCGCAACTGCGTTGCCTGTACAACCAGGCTCTGCTGCATGCGCTGATACACCGCATTGGTGAGATCATCGGGCAAGTGAATACGCTGCAATTGCGCATCCACGAGTTCGACCCCGAGCAGTGCCGCTGGCGCGCGCAGCGCGCTGGCGCTCAGCGCGCCGGCAGCCAGATGCCTATCGGCGATGTCCGCGGCGAGCGGTGCGGCGGCCAGCGCAGTCTTGATGTGGCTGCGCACGATGTCGGCCAGACGCGCCGCCGTGGCCTCTTCATCGCCGCCGGTAGCCGCAAAATAGCGCGCCGGATCCAGCAGCCGCCATTTCACATAGAAATCTATATTCAGCGCCTTTTGATCCTGTGACAGGAATCCTTCACCCTGGTAGGAGCGCGAGATCAGTCGGCGTTCGAACTCATGCACCTCATCGATCGGGGACTTCAGGTGCGCTCCAGGGCCGTAGTCACCGGGCTGGATCTGTCCCAAGCGCGTGACCAGGGCCACCTCGCCCTCATCGACCACGAATAGCGAGCGCCACAGCAACACGGCGACGAGCACGATGCCAAGCGCACTGAGCACACGCACGGCCATCAACGCTCCGGCCGCTCGCGGTTGCGAGCGTCATCGGCTGCATCGGCTGCGGCACCCGGAGCCGCCGCGCCGGCAGCTGCCGGCGCGGGAGATGGGACAGCCGGCGGCGCTGGCGGCGCGCTGCTGCGTACCGCCTCGGCCAGCTTGTCGAGCGGCAGGTAAATCATGCTGCCGCTGCCGCTCTTGGTGTCGATCAAGATCTTGTGTGCGTGCGAGAGGATGCTCTCCATGGTGTCGATATACATACGGCTGCGCGTGACCTCGGGGGCGCGGGCGTAGGCCTGTGCCACTTGTGTGAAGCGCTGCGCCTCGCCCTCTGCCGCGGCCCGCGTTTGCGTGGCGTACACCTGGGCGTCGGTCATCTGCCGCTGCGCCGCGCTTTGCGCCTTGGGCACGATGTCGTTGGCGTAAGCGTTGGCCTCGGCCACGGCGTGCTGCCGATCCGCCGCGGCTTTTGCGGCATCGCGCTGCGCTACCTGCACCGCTTCGGGCAGGCGTACGTCGGCCAAATTCACGCCCGCGAGATTGATACCGGCGCCATAGCCATCGAGGGCTTTCTGGATACGCGCGCGCGCTTCGGAAGCGACGCGGGAACGCGCTTCTCCGTCGAGCAGCGCGCTGAGACTGCTGCCACCGATCAGTTCGCGCATGACCGTCTCACTCACCTGGCGCAGGCTCTCTTGCGGCTCGCGCACCTGAAACAGGAATCGCAGGGGATCAGCGATGCGGTACTGTACCGACCAGCTGATGTCGATCAGGCTCTGATCGTCGGTCAGCATCAGCGCCTTGGAATCCAGGGCCTCGACGGTCACCACATCGAGCTTGGTCAATGTCTCGATCGGCCAGGGCCAGTGCCAGCCGTGACCGGGCTGCTCGATGGCGACATAGCGGCCGAAGCGCTGCACGACGCCACGCTCGGAGGGGCCGATCTGGTAATAGCCGCTGATCAGCCACACCGTTGCGATCAGCAGCAACAGCGCCAGCGCTGCACTGCCGCGGTTGCTGCCCGGGCGCCAGAGCCGCTGCACCTGCCGCTGCAGGCGCCGCAACAGATCATCCAACGATGCGTTGTCCAGCGCGCCACGCGGCGCCGGCCGCTTCTTGTCTTCGCCGGGTTGATTCCATGCCATATCGAAGAAGCCTGTCTGCTTCGGTGCGGTCAGCGGCGCACCGTCGCGGCCTGCGGCTCCGATTCTAGGTACGGCTCGAGATCGGCACAAGCCGCGAGGCCGGGCAGCGGCTGAGCTTCGAGCAATCGTACCCCCGGCAGCGCAGCCAAGGTGAGCAACTCCGCCGCCGGCAAGTCCACCAGCAGCTCGAGCGCACCATCCTCAAGCGAACGCTCATCGCGCACCACGCCACCGGCGTACAGGCGCGCCCGCAGCGCGCCAGCGTCGGGTGGCAGATGCAGCCACAAGCGCTGTACTTGCAGCTCCAGACGCTCAGAAATCGCATCGCGCAGCAAGTCGAGCCCAGTCCCCGCGGCAGCGCCGATCCAGACGGCAGCGGCACGGCCGCAGCGCTCGCGCTCGAGTTGCGCCTCGACACCGACCCGATCGATCTTGTTGTACACGCGCAGCTGCGGAATATCGCCCGCACCGATTTCCTGCAGCACTTTATCGACCTGCTCGATGTGCTCGTCGCGGCGCGAGTCGCTGGCATCGACCACGTGCAGCAGCAGATGAGCGCTGCGCGCCTCCTGCAGCGTGGACTGAAACGCGGCGATCAGCTCATGCGGCAGCTCGCGTATGAACCCGACGGTATCGGCCAGCACGACTGCGGCGCCGCCGGGCAGCCGCAGCCGTCGCACGGTCGGATCGAGCGTCGCAAACAGCTGATCGGCCACGTAGACCTCGCTGCCCGTCAATGCGCGAAACAGCGTCGATTTGCCTGCATTGGTGTAGCCAACCAGGGCCACGGCCGGAACCGGAATCTCAGCGCGGGCACTGCGGCCGGTATCGCGCTGCTGCTTGAGCCGCTCGAGGCGGCGCGTCAGCGAACGCACGCGCGCGGCAAGCAGCCGCCGATCCGTCTCGAGCTGCGTCTCGCCCGGACCGCGTAATCCAATACCGCCCTTTTGCCGCTCCAGGTGCGTCCAGCCGCGCACGAGGCGGCTGGCCAGGTGTTTGAGTTGCGCCAGTTCGACCTCGAGCTTGCCTTCGAAACTGCGCGCGCGCTGCGCGAAGATATCCAGGATCAGACCGCTGCGGTCCAACACGCGCAAGCCGCTCAGGTGCTCGAGATTGCGCTGCTGGCCTGGCGAGAGGGGGTGATCGACCAGGATGAGCTCGGCCTGCTGCGCGCGCGCGGTGCTGGCGATTTCCTCAGCTTTGCCGGTGCCGACGAAATAGCGCGAATCCGGCCGCGCGCGGCGCCCTGTTATGGTTGCGACGGGTTGCGCACCGGCCGAGCGCGCCAGCTGTTCGAACTCCTCGAGATCCTCGGGCTTGACAGCGGTGCCAAGCCCAAGGCGCACGAGCACGGCGCGCTCAGCGGCGCGCGGGCGCTCGAACATGCCTCTGTCCGTTTCGTCGCATCAGTCCGCCGCAGTCTCCGCCGTTGCGCCCTCTTCGACAGCCAAGCGCACTGCGCGCGCCGGCACTACGGTGGAGATCGCATGCTTGTAGACCATCTGGCTGACGGTGTTCTTGAGCAGTACTACGAATTGATCGAAGGAATCGATCTGGCCCTGCAACTTAATGCCGTTGACCAGGTAAATCGACACCGGTACGTGTTCCTTGCGTAGAGCGTTCAGAAAAGGATCTTGTAAAGATTGGCCTTTGGCCATTGGTTTCTCCTTATTTTTCAACCGGGTCGCCTTTTAAATTACAGCTGTGCAAGACCGGGCGGGGACGGCCACTTCGGCACAGCCCGTGGGGATACCACACATCAAGAACGATTCTAGCACCCCACGCCGCAGCGGTCATGCGCGTGCGGCGGCACAAATTTCAGTGGCCAGAGCTTCCAAAGCTCCTACAGACGCGCCGCTAAGCGGCGTGATCTCGCGGTCGCGACGCAGCCACGTCAGTTGGCGCTTGGCCAGCTGCGCGGTGGCGGTTACCGCCCTCGCCGATGCCTCTTCGAGGCTCGCCTGGCCGGCACAATACGGCCATAGTTGCCGGTAACCGACCGCGCGCATCGCGGGATGCTGCGACGTCAAATCCCCGCGCGCGTACAAACCGCGCACTTCATCGACCAGGCCGGCGCCCAGCATCGCGGCGAAGCGTGCCTGCAAGCGCTGCCGTAAGTCCTCGCGCGAACTGGGCACTAGCGCGTAGCGCATCCAACGATACTGCTTGCGCGTGCCCTGAGTGCGATCCTGCCATTGTGAAATGGGCACGCCGGTGAGTCGGTAGACCTCGAGCGCCCGTTGCAGGCGCTGGGCATCCTGGGGCGCGATGCGTGCCGCTGCGTCGCGGTCTACGCGGCCCAGCTCAGCGTGCACCGCCGCCCAGCCCTGCGCGCCGGCCAGTGCATCGATCTGGCGCCGTATCTCGGGCGACGCGGCCGGTAATCTTGCCAGACCGTCGCGCAAAGCGTGCAGGTACAGCATCGTGCCCCCGACCAGCAGAGGCAGCGCGCCGCGCGCATGAATGTCAGCGATCGCCGCGCGCGCTTCGCGCACAAAATCCCCCGCCGAGTACGTCTGCGCCGGATCGCGGATATCGATCAGATGATGCGGCACCCGCTCGCGTATCGCGCGCTCGGGCTTGGCCGTGCCGATATCCATGCCGCGGTAGACCTGCGCCGAATCGACGCTCACGATCTCCACGGGCAGCTGTGTGGCGAGATGTTGCACCAGCTGCAGGGCGCAATCGCTCTTGCCACTGCCCGTCGGTCCGGTCAGTACCACCAGCAGCGGCGCCGCCGCTGCACCGGGCATCAACGTCCCCGCAGGAACAGCTGATCGATCTCGCGCAGCGACAGTCGCATCCAGGTCGGCCGTCCATGGTTGCACTGACTCGCGCGATCGGTCTGCTCCATCTGCCGCAGTAAGGCATCCATCTCGGCCAGACTCAGCGAGCGCTGGCCGCGAATCGCAGCTCGACAGGCGATGCTGCCCAGAATGCGGTGCGCGGCCCCATCCAGATGCGGTGCAGTGTCGCCACCGGCGAGTTCGCGCGCGAGCTGCGCCAGCAGGCTCGCGGCATCGGCACGGGCGAGCAGCACCGGCACGCGTCGCACGAGCAGGCGCTCGGGCCCATCGCGCTCCAGTTCGAAGCCGAGCCGCTCGAGATCGGCGCGCTCGAGCAATAGGGCCTCGATTTCATGTTCCGCTGCCGCCACGTGCAGCGGCTCGAGCAATAGCTGCGCAGCCGGCGTCACGGCATCGTATTGCGACTTGAGCTGCTCGTACAGCACGCGCTCATGGGCCGCGTGCGTATCGATCACGATCAGGCCCTCGCGGTTCTGCGCCAGGATGTATAGCCCGTGCAGCTGCGCGATCGGCACACCGAGCGGCCGCGTCTCGCTCTCGGCCTCACTGACCGAGAGCGCCTGCACCGCCGCGAAGCTGCTGCGGGCATAGGCGCGCGCGCTGGCCCACGAACCGCTGCCGCCGGGATCCGCCGCGGACTCAAAGGCAAATCTGCCGGCCGTGGGCGCCTCAGCCAGCGCGCCACCGGTATCGATGCGAGTCGCGGCGGCCAGAGTCGCCGCC
>CABEDL010000243.1_pt1 | contig 42385 bp, 41 predicted proteins | sample 3422981 | NCBI WGS metagenome assembly CABEDL01 (sample SAMEA5534329, study PRJEB31848) | metagenome | biome: tundra; feature: field; material: soil | place: USA | collected 2013-05 | depth 0.15 m
GCCGTAGAACAGCGCCAGTCCCGGAATGGTCATCATGAGCACCAGTGCCGAGGAGGTCAGCATCCAGGCCGTGTCGCCGGAGTTGATGTCCGTGAACTTCATGACCGTCGGTTCGGTCGGCGTCGAGGCCGCCGCCGTCGGCGCCTCGTCCGCCAGCGCCTCGAGGGTGTGTGTGCCCAACGCCGCGAACAGCGCGAGCGCTGCCAGGGCTACCGCCCAGCCACGCGCCATGGACACTCGCTGCGTTTTACGGTGTTTTCCCGCCGTCGGATCTGTGGGCATAGCTTGCCACTCCCATGTTATTTGAGGATTTTACGTGGCCGCCGTGCCTGTTTCCCCAGTGCGGATTCGGATCGCCTGCTCGAGCTCGCCGACCAGGATGCGCCCGTCGCCGGCTCGCCCGGTCCTCGAGACATTGGCAATCGCCTCGAGCACGGGTTCGACGATGGAGTCATCCACTGCGATTTCGACTTTGGCTCTCGGCCCGAATTGCGCTTCATACACCTCAGTCACTGTCACGCCCTGGACGCCCAGTTGCGCGATCGCTTGCCGCAGCTCGTCCAGCTTGAAAGGCCGCACGACTGCGGTGATCATTTTCATGATGTGCATTTCGCAATGATCGGACCCAGAACACTGAAGGCCATGGATCTACCGGTGCGCGTATTCTTAAGGTCTAGCCGTAAATCGCGCTGCAGCTTTGGTGCAGAAAGCATGCCACGGAGTAACTGGCGCAAAATCGGGCCCTTGATGGGCACCGAAGGGCATTGATGAATCAATTTGGATATCCTGGACTTTACCGCTGCACAATTTCGGTGCATCCCCCGAGGAGGAATAGTATGGAAGGCCCACGCATCGATGATATCGCACGCAGACTTTTTGAGGGGCTGCCGGAATCGGCGCGTACGATTCGACGCGATATCGAGAGCAATTTTCGCGCGGTGCTGCAGGCGAGTCTTGGCAAGCTCGATCTGACCACGCGCAGCGAGTTCGAGGTGCAGACTCGGGTGCTCGAGCGCACGCGCGCGGCACTTGAGCAGCTCGAGCAGCGTACGCGTGCGCTGGAGCAACGCATCGCCGAGCTCGAGCCCCGGGTGTGAGTTTCGCGCGAGTCTTGAGCCGCGCGCAGTTCGGGCTCGAGGCGCCGCTGGTCCAGGTCGAGGCGCATCTGGGCAGCGGTCTGCCGAATTTCACGATCGTGGGATTGCCGGCGCCCGTCGTGCGCGAAAGCCGCGAGCGCGTGCGCGCGGCGCTGTTGAGCTCCGGCTACGCTTTTCCGGCCGGGCGCATCACGGTCAATCTCGCGCCGGTGGAGTTGTCCAAGCAGGGCGGGCGTTTCGATCTGCCCATTGCACTTGCTCTTTTGACGGCGAGCGGCCAGCTGAAGGCAGTGCCGCAGCGCACGTACGAATGCTATGGCGAGTTGGGGCTGGCCGGCGAACTCAAGCCGGTCGGCGGGTTGTTCCTGGCGGCACTGCATGCCCGCGCTGCGCATCACGTGTTGATCGTGCCGCGCGAGAACAGCGATGAGGTGCGCCTGAGCGGTCACGCGGCGGCCTACAGCGCTGTGGATCTGCGCGCCGCCGCCTCGGGGGGCACCCTGCTCAACGCACAGCCTCCAGAGTCCGCGTGTGCGCCGGCCACAGCGTCACTGTCCGATGTCGTGGGTCACTGGCACGCCAAACGGGCGCTGATCGTCGCGGCCGCCGGCGGCCACAGCCTGCTGATGGTCGGTCCGCCGGGCAGCGGCAAGAGCATGCTGGCCGCGCGTTTGCCGGAGCTATTGCCCCCGCTCTCGGCGAGCGAAGCGCTGGAGGTCGCGAGTATTGCCTCGATGGCGGGCCATAGACTCGATGCGCAGCGCTGGACGCGGCGGCCGTTTCGCGCCCCGCATCACACTGCCTCGGCGCATGCCATTGTCGGCGGCGGACCGCAGATAGGTCCCGGCGAAATCAGCCTGGCACATCACGGGGTGCTGTTTCTCGATGAGTTGCCGGAGTTCGATCGCCGCGTGCTCGAATCATTGCGCGAGCCATTGGAGACCGGCGCGGTCACGATCGCACGCGCCGCCGCGCGACTCGAGCTGCCGGCGCAGTTTCAGCTCATTGCGGCCATGAATCCCTGTCCGTGCGGTTACCTGGGCGATCCGGCGCAGCCGTGTCGCTGCACGCCTGCCCGCATCGAGCGCTACCGCCAGCGCATCTCCGGGCCATTGCTCGATCGCATCGATATCCGCATCGAGGTGCCGCGTATTCCCGGCGCACAGTTCACGACACTGATGTCGGTGGGCGCAGCGTCGAACGCGCTGGGCGAGGAGGACGCGGCGGTGCAGGCGCACAGGGCGCGGTGCTGGCGCGAGCAGCGCTCAGGCTGCCTCAGTGCGCGCTTGAACGCCGCGCAGTTGCAGCGCTGCTGTGCTTTGCCCCGGGCGGCCGAGCAACTACTGCAGCGTAGTGCTGAGTGCCTGGCACTGTCGGGTCGAGGGATCCACCGGCTGCTGGCACTCGGGCGAACCATCGCCGACCTGGCCGGCAGCGAGACCATCGAGCCGCCGCACCTGGCGGAAGCCATGCAGTTGCGCCGCCCGCTCGATATCTCGTCGATCTACACGCGCTAAAGCGCTCGACGAAAGGTCAGATTGATGCGGCAGCGGCCGGTCACGGCATGTTCGCCCTCGGCCAGCGGCTGTACACCGTGGAACGCCAGCCGCTGGCTGCCGCCCCAGACCACGACGTCGCCGTGAAACAGCACCACGCGCTGCACCGGATCGTCGCGGCGTGCGCCACCGAATAGGAACCGTGCCGCCAGACCTAACGAGACCGAGACCACTGGCGCCGAGAAGTCGCGCTCGTTGCGATCCTGATGCAGGCTCAGGCGCGCGCCCGGTTCATAGCGGTTGATGAGGCAGGCATCGGGCCCGAACCCCGGGAAGCCGGCGAGCGCCGCCGCCCGCGCGGCGAGCCTGGACCACGATGCCGGCATCTGCGGCCATGCGCGGCCGCTCTGGGGATCGATGCTCTGGTAGCGATAGCCCGCGCGATCGGAGATCCAGCCGACGCGGCCGCAGTTTGTCATCGCGACCGACATGCGCTGGCCGCCGGGGGTCAGCATATGGCGCCACGGGCTCTGGGCCAGCAATTCGCTAAGTTGCGCGTACAGCGAGTCGGTCTCGGCGGCGGCGAACTCCGGCAGCACTACCGCTTCAGGCGCGAGAGGAGCGCTATGGGCTGCCATGCTCAAAGGCTCCGGCCTTCGCGAGACAGCAGCGTGCGTTTGCGCTCGACGCCCCAGCGGTAGCCGGACAGCGCGCCGTCGCTGCGAATCACGCGATGGCACGGGATCGCAACGGCCACCGGATTGGCGCCGACCGCGCGCGCCACGGCGCGGGCGGATTTCGGCACCCCGAGGCGGCGCGCGAGTTCGGCGTAGCTCACGGTCGTGCCCGCGGGCACGACGCGCAATGCCTGCCAGACGCGCAGCTGAAAGGCGCTGCCTTGCAGATCGAGCGGCAGATCGAGCCCCACCGCGGGGGCTTCGACGAAGCCGATCACCGTGGCGACCAGGCGCTCGAAGGCCGCATCCCCGCCGCGCAGCTGTGAGCGCGGAAAGCGGTCCTGCAGATCCTTGAGCAGCACCTCGGGCTCATCCCCGAGCGCGATCGCACACACGCCCTGCTCGGTCGCGGCCACGAGGATGGCGCCTAGCGTGCACTGACCGATCGCGAAGCGAATCAGCTCGCCGGCACCGCCGGTGCGATAGGTGCTCGGCATCATGCCGAGCGCGGCGCTGCTTTGCGCATAGAAGCGCGCGTTGGAATTGAAGCCGGCCTCGTAGATCGCCGCCGTGACGCTGCTGCTGTCCGGCAGCCGCTCACGCACGCGCTGGGCTCGCAGTGCCGCGGCGTAGGCGTTGGGCGCAAGTCCGGTCACGCGCTTGAACAAGCGATGGAAGTGAAAGCGGCTCAAGCCGGCAGCGGCCGCCAGCTCCGCTAACCCCGGCATGCGCTCGGCCTGCTCGATGCTGCGGCAGGCCTGCGCCACGAGCGCGGCCTGCTGCTGCGATGGCGCGACGGCGTTCGGAACGCAGCGCTTGCAGGCGCGAAATCCTGCGCTTTCGGCCGCGGCGGACTGCGCGAAGAAGCGCACGTTCTCGCGCCGCGGTGTACGGGCCGCACACGACGGGCGGCAGTACACGCCCGTGGTGCGCACGGCGTAATAAAAAATCCCATCAGCCCGGCGCTGCCGTTGCCGGACCGCGTCCCAGCGCTCATCGTCAGTGGAAAGGTGATTCATGGCGTCCGACTCCTTGGCAGCCGCGCTGCGTGGTGAGCGCAGGATCGCTACACTTCGCTTCGAACGCACTCCAGGTGTTGCGGTTGAATTCGAACGTGTCACTGTCTTCATGAATCTGGCGCGCCCGGCGGGATTCGAACCCACGACCTGCAGCTTCGGAGGCTGCCACTCTATCCAGCTGAGCTACGGGCGCCGCGAGGCGCGCAAGGTTACCGCAACAGCGGGTCAGCCGTCAGCTGCGCCACGCAAGCGGCTCAGTGCCGCTTCTCGCTGGCCGCCAAGTCGTTGATCAGCTGTAACAAATTAGTCTCCCCACCCGCCTGCCCCATGTCGGTCTGGTACTTGCCCGCGATCACGAACGTCGGCACGGCGTCGACCCGGTAGCGCCTAGCTAAGTCGTCGGCTTCCTGCAGATTGGTCTGCACCGCGAAGGAGTTGTAGGCCTTCATGAAATCCGCGTCACTGATGCCATTGTCTTTGGCGAATTGCAGCTGCGCGCGTTGCGTGGCCAGCGGATCGTTCGCGACGAACAGCAGATTGTTGTTCTGATGGATTTCGGCAAACACTTTGCCGTGCAGCGCCTCGAGCTTGCCCAGCGCCTGCAGCGTATAGAACAGGCGCGCATGGGCGCGGTGCACCTCGCCCCACATGACCGGAACGCGCACGAACTCGACGTACGCGGCCTTGTTGTTGCGCCAGCTCTCGAGCACCGGATCGAGCGCAAAGCAGTGCGGGCAGCCGTACCAGAACATCTCGATCACTTCGACCTTGCCCGGGCCCACGTTGGTCGGCTGGGCGGGCGCAATGACTTTGTAGTGGGTGCCCGGGACCCACTTGCCGGCCGGCAACTGGCCTGCACTCGGCAACGCCGCGATGCGCTCGAGTTGTGCCTCGCCGCTGTCGGGCTGGCCCGACCCGGTCGCCCCAAGGTCGGCCCCTTCCTGCTGCGTCGCGGCTGCCGCGGCCAGATCACTGCCCCCCTTGGCGTCAGCGGTCGGGGCAGTCGCCGTGGCCGGCGCTGCGGCGGCCGAAGAGCCTGCAGGCTTCTCGCGCGCGCAGGCTGAGAGGCTGGCGAGCAGCAGCAGTAGCGCCAGGGAGTGCTTGATCATCTCAGCGCAGGCCCTGAACGTAAGAGGCCAGGTTGCGCATTTCCTCCGGCGAGAGCCGCTGCGCGATCGTAGTCATGATCGCGGCCTTGGGCCCACCCGTGCTGTCGCCCTTTTCATTGCTCGCATAGCGCTTGCCCGCTGCGTAGTCAGTGAGTTCCTTGACGACGTATTGCGAATGTTGCGCACGCAGCGCGGGGTAGCTCGCCTCGGGGTTACCGCTACCGGAGGGGCCATGGCAGGCCGTGCATGCCGGGATCGCTCGCGCGCCATCCCCGCCGCGGTAGAGCTTCTGCCCCGCCTGCCAGGAGGACGGATCGGACTCGAGGCCAGCGGGCGTCTGCAGCGAAAAATAAGTCGCGAGATCTTCCATGTCCTGATCGCTCAACATGGCGGTGAGGCTTGTCATGACCCCGGCGCTGTTGATACGCGCATTGGCCTTGAAAAGCTTGAGCTGACCGGCGAGGTACGCGGCATTCTGACCCGCCAACGAGGGCCATAGCGCATTGCTGCTGTTGCCGTTCGGACCGTGGCAGCCAACGCAGATGGCGGCTTTGGTCGCGCCGGCTCCGGCGGAACCTTTGGCCAAGGCCAAGGGGGCGGTGCAGACAGCCAGGAGCAACCAAACCCATCGCGTCATCGACATCATGTGCAATCAACTCCCAAGGGATCGAAGAATTGTACACTAGCAGCCTGTCCGAGCATTTCCCCGCGTGAGCGTCTATCCCTTCGCGCACTTTTTATTCAGTGCCGCGGCTGCTGCCCAATTCCCGCACGACACCGGCGCGGAAGTGGCCATCGTCGGGCGCTCCAACGCCGGCAAATCCAGCGCCATCAACGCCATAACGGGGCGGCGCAGTTTGGCACGCACCAGCAAGACCCCCGGGCGCACGCGGCTGCTGAATTTCTTCGAGCTCGCCCCCGGCGCGCGGCTGATCGATCTGCCGGGTTACGGCTACGCCTCGGGTCCCCGAACCGAGCGCGCGGGCTGGGCGGATTTGATCGAGGGGCTGGCGCCGCGGCGGTCGCTGCGGGGGCTGCTGCTGGTGGTTGACGCGCGCCGCGGCATCCTGTCTGGCGATCAGCAGCTGATGGACTGGGCTCAGAGCATCGGGCAGCCGGTCCACGTGCTGTTCTCCAAATCCGATCAGCTCAAGCGCGCGGAAGCTCAGAAGCTGCTGAGCGAGTCGCAACCCAGCCTGCAGGGACGTGGCTCAGCACAACTGTTCTCGGCGCACACGGGCGTCGGTCTGCAGCAAGCGCGGGCGCAGCTGGATGCGTGGCTCAAAAAAGAAAGCCCCGGCAGTACTAGGGAGTGACTACCGGGGCCAGACTAAGCGCGATGCGGGTCTCTACGCACCGAGCTCATACCCGCCTAGGGAGGGAAGCGGGGAGTACGCAGTACTCGTTAAGTAAGAGTGGGGAGTTCGCCAAAAAGTTCGCTGCGCAAATGTAAATTCTTGTTAACTTTTCCCTTGCTGATTCAATCGCTTGACCTTAGTGGTGTTGCATCGGCGCTACAGAAACACCCAGGTCAGGCCGATTGACGCTAGAGCCATGTCGCTGGCGTGCGAAACCTGGTAGCGCTCGTACTCAATCCGGGCTCCGAGGCTGCCCCAGCTGGTGCCGGCACCGACCCCGTACGCCAGGTCATCTCCGGTACGGTGGAACGACAGGAACGGCGACTGGGCATCGGTGCGCCAGTCCGCGATGCCGACCTTGCCGTAGAGATCGACCACCGGAATGGGCAGGAACCCGACCGCAAACAGACCTATGGCATCGGTGTCGGCAGAGTTGATGCCGCCATAGGCGCGGCCGAAACCGACGTAGCTGAGCTCGGCCGCGAACACCTTCAGCGGCCGAAATCCGAGCGCAAACTTATAGCCGGTGTCGGTGTTGTGGACATCGAACGTGGCGGCATCGAAATTTTGCTGGCTCGCTCCGAGCGAGCCGCCGAGGTAGAAGCCGGTGTCGTCGGCGAAGGCCGCCGCACTGGTCAGCAGGGCGCCGGCCAAAAACCCTAAGTAACGGTTGGGATTCATACACTAATGACCGTTCTGAGCCCGGATCGTTCCGCGGCTGCTGTCAGTGCGCCTGGTCCCAATTCGCGCCGCTGCCGAGCTCGACCTTGAGCGGCACCGCCAGGTATGCCGCGCCGCTCATGCGCGCGCTGAGCGCCGCGCGCGCCTGCCCGACGAAATCCTCGCGCACTTCCAGCACCAGCTCGTCATGCACCTGCATGATCAGCCGCGCCGGCACCTGCGGCTCCTGGCACCACTGATCGACGGTGATCATGGCGCGCTTGATGATGTCGGCCGCGGTGCCCTGCATCGGCGCGTTGATGGCGCTGCGCTCGGCGTACTGCTGTAGGCCGCGGTTGCGCGAGCGGATCTCCGGCAGGAACAGGCGGCGGCCGAACACCGTCTCGACAAAGCCATCACGCCGGGCCTGCTCGCGCGTGGCATCCATGTAGCGGCGCACACCCGGATAGCGCGCGAAATACAGATCGACGTAGCTTTGGGCCGCGCCGCGCGCCACGCCGAGCTGGCGCGCCAGGCCAAAGGCGGACATGCCGTAAATCAAGCCGAAGTTAATGGCCTTGGCCGAGCGGCGCTGATCGCTCGAGACCTGCTCGAGCGGCACGCCGAACACTTCCGCTGCCGTGGCCTGGTGGATGTCGCGGTCCTCGGCAAAAGCGCGCAGCAAGCCCTCATCCCCCGAGAGGTGCGCCATGATGCGCAGCTCAATCTGTGAGTAGTCGGCGGCCAGCAGGCAATAGCCGGGCGCGGCAATGAAGGCCTGACGGATGCGTCGGCCCTCGGGACTGCGGATCGGTATGTTCTGCAGGTTCGGGTCGGTCGAGGACAGCCGGCCGGTCGCGGCCACGGCCTGGTGATAGCTGGTGTGCACCCTGTTGGTGGCGGCGTTGATCTGCTCGGGCAGCCGTTCGGTATAGGTCGAGCGCAGCTTGGCCAGGCCGCGATATTCCAGGATCAGCTTGGGCAGCGCGAAGTTCGCGGCCAGCTCCTCGAGCACATCCTCCGCGGTCGAGGCCGTGCCCGAAGGGGTCTTGCGCAATACCGGCAATTGCAATTTCTCGAACAGGATCTGCTGCAATTGCTTGGGCGACTCGAGGTTGAAGACGGTGCCGGCCTCGCGGTGCGAGAGCTGTTCGATCTCGCGCATCCGCACGAGCAGCTGGCCGCTCTGGGTGTGCAGCATGGCGCGATCGATCAGTACGCCTTTGCGTTCCATGCGCTGCAATACCGGCACCAGCGGCTGTTCGGTCTCGCGGTACAACCGCGCCAGCGCGCTGTTCTGCTCGAGCCTGGGCCAGAGAGTGCGGTGCAATCGCAGCGTGACATCGGCATCCTCGGCAGAGTATTCGGCGGCTTGCTCGACGCTGACCTGATTGAAGCTGATCTGCTTGGCGCCCTTGCCGGCCACGTCCTCGAAATGAATCGTCCGCAGCCCCAGGTAATGCTCGGCCATCGAATCCATGTCATGGCGCGTGGCGGTGCTGTTCAAGATGTAGGACTCGAGCATGGTGTCGAAACGCTGTCCCTTGAGCGCGATGCCATAGTTCTCGAGCACGTGGATGTCGAATTTCAAATGCTGGCCGAGCTTGCCGCGGTTCGGATCCTCGAGCAGCGGCCGCAGCATCTCCAGTACGCGCGTGCGATCGAGCTGCGGCGGCGCGCCCGCGTAGTCGTGCGCCAAGGGCACATAGGCCGCGTGGCCCGGCTCGATGCAGAACGAGACCCCGACGATCTCGGTGTTCATGTAATCCAGGCTCGTGGTTTCGGTATCGAACGCGAACAGCTCGGCGCGGCCGAGCGCCTCGCACCAGCGCGCGAGGCTCGCCTCATCAAGGATGGTCTCGTAATTGCGGGGCACACTCGCGAGCGCGGCCGCAACGGCATCGGTCGGTGTCACGCCCTCGGCCGCGACCTCAGCGGCGGATTCCAACTGCGTTAGCAATGTGCGCAGCTCGAGCGCGCTGTAGATCGCGCGCAGCTTGGCGGGATCCGCCTCGCGGCGCTTGAGCCCCGATTCATCGAGCGCCAATGTGAGATCGGTGCGAATGGTCGCGAGCTGGCGCGAGAGCGCGAGCGTGGCCAGGCCGGCGCGCAGATTCTCGCCGACCTTGCCGGGGATCTCGGCCACGTGCGCGAGCAGCCCATCGAGCGTGCCGTAACTGTTGAGCCATTTGGCGGCCGTTTTCGGCCCGACCTTGTCGATGCCGGGAATGTTGTCAGAGCTGTCGCCCACGAGCGCGAGGTAATCGATGATCTGTTCCGGGTAGACGTCGAACTTGAGCTTGACTCCGGCTCGATCGAGGACCGTGCCGCTCATGGTATTGATCAGCGTGATGCGCTCATTGACCAGCTGCGCCATATCCTTGTCGCCGGTGGAGATCAGCACAGTCTGGCCGCCCAGAGCGGCGCGGCAGGCCAGCGTGCCGATCACATCGTCGGCTTCGACGCCGTCGATGCGCAGCACAGGCAACCCGAGGGCCTCGACCGCCGCGAGCAATGGTTCGGTCTGCGAGCGCAGGTCGTCGGGCATGGCCGGGCGATTCGCCTTGTACTCGGCGAACAGATCATCGCGAAAGGTCTTGCCCGGCGCGTCGAATACCACGCCGATGTGCGGCGGGGTGAAATCGCGCAGGAACTTCGACAGCATGTTCAGTACGCCGTAGATCGCGCCCGTGGGCGCACCCTTGGAATTGGTCAGCGGCGGCAGCGCGAAGAAGGCTCGATACAGATACGACGAGCCATCGATCAGAACCAGGTCCGGACGTTCGGGTAGGGGCATGGCGCGTCGCGGGGCGCGCTAAGACTGCGAGGATGGCGCGGGTGCCGGGTTGATGGGATTGGCGGGCACTTTGGCTTTCTTCTGTTGCGGCAGGTAAAGCGCGCCCTTCTGACCACAGCCGCAGAGCGTGCCGGTCATTGCGATGGCCAGCAGCACGGCGGCGAACGCAGCGATCGTCCTGTGCGCGCTCATGCGGGCGGCAAGGGCATGGGGCGGCCCTCGCGCAGCGCCAGCCAGCCGCGCGCCACGCGGTAGATAACCCACAGCCCGGTCAGCGCGAACCCGACCATGGCGATCAGGAAGCCGACGACGACGATCAGCAATGGCATCGCCAGGATGGAGGTCACGAGGATCCAGAGCCAGGTAAACCAGAATGTGCGGATCTGCCAGCGAAAGTGGCTTTCCAGCCAGGTGCCGCGTGCCTCGGAGCGGCGCGCATAATTCATGATCACGGCGATGATCGAGGGCAGGCCGAAGGCGAAACGCACGGCCACGGCGCGCGCGGTCAGCAGCCCGATCAGCACCGACAGCGCGTGCAAACCGTAGATCCAATGCGTGTATTCGATAAGCCCGCGGTTGACGCTGACTACGGCGTTGTGTTCCGGCTCCATGGTGTCATTCCTTGCGCGTATAGCGCGCCGCTACTCGTCCGTAGGCTTCGCGAAACGGGATTCCGTGTTCGACCACCAGTGCATAGGCCTGCTCGGCCGCGTGCACGGCCGGATCGAGGCGGATGCGCTCGGGGCGGAATTTTAGCGCATCGAGCGCCGCGGCCACGATGTCGAGCGTCTGCTGGCCTAAGTCGATGCCGCGAAACAGCGGAAACTTCAGCAATTGCAGATCGCGCTGGTAGCCCGAGGGCAGCTTGGCGCAGATCGCGAGCGCTTCGGTCAAGGCGGCGAGCGCCGTGGCGCTGCGGGCGCGTACCAGCTCGAACACATCGGGATTGCGCTTCTGCGGCATGATCGAGGAGCCGGTCGTGAAGGCCTCCGGCAGCTCGATGAAGGCGAATTCCTGCGTGTAGAACAGCAGCAGATCCGCGGCCATGCGGCCTAAGTCCCCCATCAACAGCGCGAGCTCGAACAGCAGCTGCGCCTCGGCTTTGCCGCGCGAGAGCTGCACCGCGGTGACCGGCTCGTGCGTGTGCTCGAAGCCCAGTGCGCGCGTGGTCGCCGCGCGATCGAGGGTGAGACCGGGCGTGCCATAGCCGGCGGCGGAGCCCAGCGGATTCTTCTCGACGCGCCGGCGCACGCTCTGCAGACCGAGCGCGTCGTCGGCCAGTTCGGCGGCGTAGCCGCCGGCCCAGAGGCTGACCGAACTCGGCATGGCCTGTTGCATGTGGGTGTAGCCGGGCAGCGGCGTCTGCGCTTCACGCTGAGCTAAGCGTTCGAGCGCCTGGATCAGGTTCTGCGTTCCATCTTGCAGCTCACCGATGGCGTCGCGCAGGTACAGCCGCAGCGCCGTGAGCACCTGATCGTTGCGCGAACGTCCGAGATGGATGCGCGCGCCGGCCGTGCCGATGCGCTCGGTCAGGCGCCGCTCGAGAGCGGTCTGCCCGTCCTCCTCGGCCAGCTCGATGTGCCAGAGGCCGCGCTCGTGTTCCTCGGCAAGCGTGCTCAGTGCGTCGCGGATCTGTTGCAGGTCCTCAGCCGACAGCAGGCGCTGCGCATGCAGCATCTCGGCGTGGGCGATCGAGGCACGCACGTCGTAGCGCACCAGGCGCTCATCGAGCACGTAGTCCTCGCCGGCGGTATAGCGCAGTACGCGCTCATCGAGCGGCGCGCCCTTGTCCCACAGCCGCCTCATGCGCCGCCTTGCTGCTCCGCCGGCGTCAGCGCGTTGACGTCCTGAACGATCAGCGTGCCGGTGCCCTCGTTGGTGAATACCTCGGCCAGGATGCTGTCCTTGGCGCTATAGGAGATCACATGCACGCGGTGCACGCCGCCGCGAAGTGCATCCTCGATCGCCTTGGCCTTGGGCAGCATGCCATCGAGCAGGGCGCCCGCTGCGCGCAATCGCGCGAGTCCCGCCAAGTCCGTATAGGAGATGACCGAGCTCGGGTCCGAAGCGCGTTCGAGTATGCCCGGCGCGCCGGTGCACAGGATGAGTTTCTCGGCCGATAGCGCCGCGCCGATCGCGGCCGCCACCGTATCGGCGTTGATATTGAGCAGGGTGCCGCGGTTGTCGGCCGACAGCGGGCTGATCACGGGCATCAGGCCATTGTCGAGGTGCTTGCGGATGACGTTGACATCGACGCTGTCGATGTCGCCGACGAAGCCGAAATCCACCGGGCCGGGCTCGCCGTTGAGCTGCACCGGTGCGCGCTTATGGGCCCGAACCAGGCCGGCATCGACGCCGGACAGTCCGACCGCATCGATCTCCAGATCGCGGCAGATCGCGAGAATCCGCGTGTTGATCAAGCCATTGAGCACCATCGAGGTCGCATCGATCGACTTCTCGTCGGTCACGCGCCGGCCCTGCACCATGCGCGTCGCCACGCCGAGCGCCTCGGTCAGCTCGGTCAGCTGCGGGCCGCCGCCGTGCACCATGACCACGCGCACGCCAAGGTAGTGCAGGATCGCAATCTGCTCGATCAGCGCGCGCGTCATCGCGTCATCGCCAAACACCGCGCCGCCCGCCTTGACCACGAACACCTTGCCCTTGTAGAGGCGGATGTAGGGCGATGCATTGCGCAGCGCGTGAATGGTCGCCGCGTGCTCGGATCGATGCAGAATCATGTCAAGCGTTTACTCCGCTGGTTTGAGCATTTGATGCAGCACGGCCATCTGTGCCGGCAGCCGGTTGTAGGCCTGCCGCAGCACCACGGCGCGCGCGCCGTCGAGCAGCTCGTCGGCGAGCGCGACATTACGCCGCACCGGCAGGCAATGCATCACTCTGCAATCGCTGCGCGCACCCGCGAACCACTGTTCGGTCAGGCACCAGTCGCGCAATGGCCTGCGCGCCTGCGCATCCAGGCTTTCATCGCCGTAGGCGGCGGTGTGCGCCCATTCCTTCGCATAAACGATTTGAGCACCCTCGAGCGCCTCGCGGCGATCCGCGCTCTCGCGCACCGAGCCGCCGCTGTGCGCCGCGGCGCGCCGCGCCTTGTCCATGATCGCGGCGGGCAACGCAAAGCCCTCCGGTCGCAGCACCACCACCTCCATGCCGCGCATGGCCGCCATGTGCACGGTGGCGGCCGGCACGGCCAGCGGCAAGGCGCGCGGGTGATACGCCCAGCTCAGCACGAACTTCGCGCCGCGCGGCACCTGCAGTTCATCGAGCGTCTTCCAGTCGGCCAGCGCCTGGCACGGATGATTGACCGCGGATTCGAGATTGATCAGCGGTTTGTCGATCAGAGCCGACATCGCACTGAATTTGCTTTCGCTCAACTCGGCAGCCAGGTCCTTGCCGTCGGCGAACGCGCGAATACCGAGCGCATCGCAATAGGAGGCCAGCACCGGCAGCCCCTCGCGAATGTGTTCGGCCGCAACGCCGTCCATGACGGCGCCCTGGCGGGTTTCGAGCTGCCACGTGCCGCTGCCGGGCGTGATCACAAAGCACGAGCCGCCGAGCCGCGCCATGCCGGCCTGGAACGAGGACAACGTGCGCAACGAGGGATTCATGAACAGCAATCCCAGAATCCTGCCGCGCAGCGCCTGCGGCTCAGGTGCGCTCTCGAGCCGCCGCGCGAGCGCGAGCAGGTCCTGCACCTGCTCGGGCGAAAAGTCGGCCAGATCGAGAAATCGTCGCATGGTAGTCAGCTGCCGATATCGAGCAACGCGCTACGCAACAGCTCGACATGCTCGTCCGCGAGCACGTAGGGCGGCAGCAGGCGCAGGATGGTCGGATCGGCGCTGGTGCCCGCGAGGATGTCGCGCTCGAGCAGCGCCGCATGAATCTCCTTGGCCGGCCGCGCAGTGCGCAGGCCGAGCAGCAGTCCGGCGCCCTGATGGGCGATGACCGGTCCGACCAGGCAGCGGTTGCGAATCAATGCCGAGATGTGTCGCACGCGCGCGAGCAGCTGCTCCGACTCGATCGCCTCGATCACGGCCTCGATTACGGCGCAAGCCATCGGGCCACCGCCGAAGGTGGTGCCGAGCGCATCGAGCTTCACGGCCGCGGCCACACGCGGTGTCATGAGCAGAGCCGCGCACGGAAAGCCGTTGCCGAGCGCCTTGGCGGTCGTGATCATGTCCGGCTGGATGCCGTATAGCTTGGCCGCGAACGGCGCGCCGACGCGGCCCATGCCGCATTGGACTTCATCGAAAATCAGCAGCGCGCCGACTTCATCGCAGCGAGCGCGTAGTGCGCTTAAGAAAGCCGCGCCCATGTCGTACGCGCCCCCCACTCCCTGCACCGGCTCGACCATCACTGCGGCCGTGGCGCTCGTCACGTGCGCGGCGATGGCACTCGTGTCGCGACGCGCGATGAAGCTCACATCGAACGGGGTTCTCGGATAGCCGTACCACTTGGCCGCGGCGCCCCAGGTGATCGCCCCGGTCGCGGCGGTGCGGCCATGGAAGGCATGCTCGATGGCAGCCACGTGGCTGCGGCGCGTGATGGTGAAGGCCATCTTGAGGGCGTTTTCATTCGCCTCCGCGCCGCTGTTGACGAAGAATACGCTGCTGAAGTCGAGGCCCGAAAAGCGGATCAGCCGCTGCGCGGCGCGCAGCCGTATCTCCAGGGGCACGGCGTTGCTCTGAAAACTCAAGGTCCGCGCCTGCTCACGCAATGCATGCATCCAGCCGCGATGTCCGTAGCCGAGCACGGCCACGGCATGACCGCCGTAGAGGTCGAGCACGCGACGGCCATCGGCTGTGCGCAGCCACACGCCTTTGGCCGAGACCACGGGCAGCGGATATTGGGCGAACACGGGCGCCAGGTAATCGTGCAGCTCGCCCGTGGAGTTCTCGGCTTTAGGTTGTGCCGTCATGCTCAGGTCCAGCCCGGCGCCGGTGCGGTCAGACCCGCGGTTTCCGGCAAATCGTAGAGCCGGTTCATCCATTGGACCGCGCCGCCGGCTGCGCCCTTGTTCAGATTGTCGAGCACGCAGAACACCGCCAGCGTGCGACCGTCACTGACGGCCGAGAGCGTCGCGTAGTTGCTCGTGGCCACGTCCTTCACGCGCGGCGGGGTGTCGCTGATGCGCACGAACGGCGCACCAGCGTAGAACTCGCGCAATGCGGCGAGCACCTGGGCGCTGTCGCATGGCGTGCGCAACGTGGCCTGAACCGTGGCATGGATGCCGCGCGCGAACGGGCCGGAGTGCGGTACGAACGCGAACTGCGCGTCGACGCCGCTGGCCGCCGCGGCACAGGCGCGGATCTCGGGCGTGTGGCGGTGAGAGAGCGCGCTGTAGGCGTACAGATCGCTGTGACGCGATGGATGGTGCGTGCCCTCCTGAGGCTTGCGGCCCGAGCCGGTGCTGCCGGTGACCGCGGACACGAACAATTCCCCACGGGTCAGCCCGTGAACCAGCAACGGCACCGAGGCCAGCAAGGTCGCGGTCGCGAAGCAACCCGGATGCGCCACATGCGCCGTTGGGGCGCGTGGCAGATGCTCGGGCAGCGCGCAGACGAACGAGTCGATGCGTCCCGGTGCGCCGTGCGCGTGCCGGTACACCGCTTCATAGGCCGCGGCGCAGGAAAAGCGGAAGTCGGCGGAGATATCGACCACGTGCGGACTGCGACCGGCCGATTCGGCACAGCGCAGCAGGCGGTCGATCAATGCCGCGGCCGCCCCGTGCGGTGCGGCCGAGAAGATCGCGCTCGAGGGCTCGTCGGATACGATCTCCTCGATCTGCAGCAGTGATTTGAAGCGTTCCTCGGGATACGTCGTGATCAGATGCCGGAAGGCCCCGGCGACCGGCTCGCCCGGCTGGCTGTCGGACAGCACGCCCGCGAGCTCAAAATGCGGATGGCCCGCGATCAGGCGCAATAGCTCGCCCGCAACGTAGCCGGTGCCGCCGAGCACGAGCGTGGGAATCCTGCGCGTCACTCAGCGGCTCCGGCAGCGAGCGGCGTGGCCGTTGACAGGCCGATCGCCGCGATGACGGCATCGCCGAGTCCGGCGGCATCGGTCATGGCATTGCAGGCCGCCACACCCATCTGGGTTTCGATGATCTCGACGCCGACCTGGTTGTCCGTGGACGGACCGGTCACGAGGCAAGGCTCGACGAAAAAACGCTCGCGCAGCAGCTTGACGCCGCCCCAGGCCGCCACCGGATCGTTGGCGGAGAGCACCACGCCGGTCAGCGCGCGGCGGATATCCTCGCATTCGAGAATCGCATCCACACCGTAGGTACCGAGCAGGCCGTCACCGAGCTCGAACACGATCGCATCGGGCTTGCCGGCAGACAGCTCGGTCAGCATCGTGCGCGTGAGTGCCGGTCCGGTACGGCCGGTCGTGGTCACGACGCCGAGGTCGGTGAAGATCATCGTGCGCCGTGCACCGGCATCCTCGAAGGCGAGGATGTCCCGGCGCAGCGATACGCCGGTGGCTTTGAAGGCATCGACAATCAGGCCGCGGTGGCGCATGCGCGCGACAATTGCGGCCGCGGCGGCGGTCTTACCGGACTCCATGCAGGTACCGGCCAGCGCCACCACGGGCACGCCGCGCGTGTCGAGCGGCGCATTGAAATCCAGTGCCCGGTAGCCGACCCGCGCCGGTATGCCGATGCGCTCGCCCAGATACGGAAACTGCAGCACCACGCCGAGCACGCGGCAATCAAATGGCTTGCCCTTGTCCGCCGTCGCCGAGTCGCAAATGCCCATGACCCCGCCGATGTTGAGCATCTGGATCACATCGCCGGGCTTGAGCGCGCTCGGCACGTGACCGGAGTAGCCGAACAGCGCCCGGCGGGGCCCAAGCGCGCCGACCACGATGTCGCCCTTGACGACCTTCGCCATGCGGCCGCTCGCGAGTTCGAGCGTGTTGTAGCTGGATTTGTTGTTGAGGACTTCGGCCACCACGATGACGCCTTCCTCGGCAGGTATCTCGCTCGATAAGCGCAATTCCTGTCCGAGCGCGCACGCCTGGGTAACCGAGCCCACCTTGTCGACGACGACGCTCTTCATGCCTGTGCATCCACGAGGGCCGCATCTCCGGCGCGGCGATGAAACACGCCGGGCAAGGCGACGATCTTCGAGAACCCGAGCGCATCGGCCGGGCTCCATTCGCCGACCGCTTCGCCGTAGACGCCCTTGGAGGCTGCCATCAATGAGTACGCGGAATCCACGCCCTCGATGTACAGCGCGCCGGGACGCAGCAGCACGTGCACGTCGCCCGTGACGCGCTCCTGCGAGGACAGCAGCAGTGCCTCGATATCACGGCAGACCGGATCGAGCAGCTGGCCCTCATGCACCAGGTCGCCGTACGGCGCTGCCACGGCCTCCTTGATGCGCTGCTGGCGCGCCGTGAGCACGAGCTTTTCGAGCTCGCGATGCGCGGTCAGCAGCACCTCGGCCGCGGGTGCTTCGAACGCCACCCGTCCCTTGGTGCCGATGATGGTGTCGCCCAGATGAATGCCGCGCCCGATACCGAACGGCGCCCCCAGCTGTTCGAGCTGCTCGATAAGTTCGACCGGGTCGAGACGCACGCCATCGAGCGCCGTGGGCCGACCGGTCTCGAAGCTTAGGCGGTGCGTTTCGGCCGCTCGCGGGTTCGTGAACGCATCGCGCGATAGCACCCAGGCACTTTCGGGAATGCTGCCGCTGGAGGTCAGGGTCTCCTTGCCTCCAATCGTGACGCCCCAGAGACCGCGATTGATCGAGTACGCCGCGCCGAACGGGGGAATCGGCAACTGCAATTGCTGCAGATATTCGAGCTCTTCGCTGCGACGGAAGGCGCGATCGCGTATGGGCGCGAGCACCTGCAGCTCCGGCGCCAGCGTGCGCAGCGCGACTTCGAAACGCACCTGATCGTTACCGGCCGCGGTGCAGCCGTGCGCGATCGTGCCTGTGCCGAGCTGGCGCGCCACGCGGGCGACGGTCTGAGCCTGCATGACGCGCTCGGCGCCGACGCACAGCGGATAGAGCTGGCCGCGGCGCACGTTCCCCATGATCAGAAAGCGCAGCACCTGCTCGAAATAGTCGGCGCGGGCATCGACTTGGGTGTGTTGGACGGCGCCGAGCAGGCGCGCGCGCTGCTCCAAAGTGCGCGCCGCCGCCGCATCGATACCGCCGGTGTCCACCGTGACCGTGATGACCGGGCGGTGATAGTTCTGCGTCAACCACGGCACCAGGAACGAGGTGTCGAGGCCGCCGGAATACGCGAGCAGGATGGGCTGCGCGTCGGGTTTCTGCTGCATAGGGATTCTCAGGTGCGGAACAGTAGATTCAGACGCTCGATGAGCCGCTGCTGCGCGCGAGCGTCGGCAGTGGCCAGGAAAATCGTATCGTCACCGGAAATCGTACCCACGACTTCCGGCCATTCGGCTTTATCCAGCGCGACCGCGACGCTCGGTGCGGCCCCGATCGTGGTACGGATCACCGTGATCGAGGCTCCGGCCGTGCGCACCGTGCGCACGAACCGCGACAGCGCGCCGAAATCGCCATTGGCGCGCGAAATTTCATCGGGCGGCACCAGGTAGCGGCCGCTGGCCTTGAGCACGCCGAGCTCGCGCAGATCGCGGCTGACCGAGGACTGCGTGACCTGGAAGCCGTCGCGCTTGAGCAGCTGAGCCAGATCGCTCTGCCGGCGCACGACGCCGCCGCGCAGAATGCGCAGGATGGCGTTGCGGCGGTCGATCTGTTGGCGATCGGTCAGCATGATGGCGCGTGCATAAATTCTGACAAGTATGCATAAACATGCACGAGCATGCAATGGCCGGCAGCATGCAATGGCCGCCAGTAAAGCGGGCAGCTCGAAGGTGTGCGGCTTTTTTTTGAAATCGAGTGTTATTACAATAGTAATAACGCAGGAGTTTTGGATAATGCTTGCCCTCAAAGTCCGCAAGTTTGGCAACTCGCTCGGTGTTGTGCTGCCGAAGGAGGTTATCAGCCGCCTTCAAACGGGCGATGGGAAGCCGCTGTTTCTGATCGAGGGGCCGAACGGCAGCTACCGTCTCACTGCTTACGATCCAGCCTTCGGGAAAAAAATGGCGAAGGCGGAGCAGATCATGGCGCGTTACCGCAACACCCTTCATGTGCTCGCCAAATGAGCGAGCCGATCTGGATCGATGAAGCGGATGCGCTCGCCATTCACGATCGGTTGCTCGCATTGCACGGGTCAGGTGGGGTGCGGGACGAGGCTATGCTCAAGTCCGCGCTGGCGGGTCCGCTGCGGCACCGAGCCCATACCCCCGGCGCGGACACCATCGATCTGGCGACGCTGTATGCCGCAGGCATCGTGCGCAATCATCCATTCGCGGATGGCAACAAGCTCACGGGCTTTGTCGTGGGGGTGCTGTTTCTTGAGCTCAATGGCTATCGCTTCAAAGCCAGTGAGGCGGATGCCGCGCAAGCCATGCTCGAACTCGCGGCCGGCACGCTCGAGCAGGCTGGTTTCGCTGCTTTCCTTCGCGCCCACGCGAAAATTGCGTGGGCCCAATATTTGGCGCGCTCTTGAACGCTAAGTCGTACTACCTAGCTACGAGCGCTTCGGTTATCTTCGGTAGCGCTGCTTCGTCCAGTTAATCAGCGCGCAAAATTGAGGGGATTGTCATGGCAGAGCCGAGCGTTCAGGGACGATTCATCTGGGAGGGGCTCATGACCGAGGACCCGGCGGGCGCCACCGCGTTCTACTCAAAGGTGGTGGGCTGGCGCACGGAACCCTGGGCCGCGGATCCCACGTACACCATCTTTGCCGCCAAGAGCGGCCCGGTCGCCGGCATGTCGCGGCTGACCGATGCGCTGCGCGAGCAGGGCGTGCAAGGCCATTGGCTGGGCTTCATCGGCGCCGACGACGTCGATGCGATGGTCGCGAGCGCCGAGAAGCTCGGTGCCAGAGTCATCCGTCCCGCCTCCGATATCGACCAGGTCGGTCGCTTTGCAATCCTCGCCGACCCTCAAGGCGCCGCGTTTGCGCTCTTCAAGCCGCTGCAGAGTTCGGCGCCCAAGGGTGTGCCGAAACCCGGCGAGTTCTCCTGGCAGGAACTCGCCACCACCGATGACCAAGAAGCGTTCAAATTCTACGGTGGGCTGTTTGGCTGGCAGCTCATGGAGCGCATGGACATGGGAGCGATGGGGTTCTATTTGATCTTTGGCTCCGACGGCGTGCAGCGCGGCGGAATGTACCAGCTCTCGCCTCCGGCTCTCGGACCGCACTGGTTGCCCTATGCGTCGGTGGCGGATGCGGACAAGGCTGCCGCTGCGACGACCAAGGCGGGCGGACGCGTGCTCAATGGTCCCATGAACGTACCGGGCGGCGGCCGCATTGCGCAGCTCGCCGATCCAAGCGGCGTGGCCTTCGCCGTGCATGCGATGGGCAAGAGCACCGCGGCCCCGCCACCGGCCAAGCCTGCTGCCAGGAAAGTCGCCAGGAAGGCGGTCAAGAAAAAGGCCGAGGCCAAGAAGGCCGCCAGGAAGGCAACCAAGAAGGCAACCAGCAAGGCCACCAGCAAGGCCACCAGGAAGGCCACCAGGAAGCCAGCCAAGAAGAAGGTCGGGAAGAAGGTCGGGAAGAAAAAAGTTGCGGCCCGTCGCGCCTCGAGCGCGCGTCAGTCCGTTCGACCTGCGGCGAAGAAGGCCAAGCGCGCTGCCGGCAAGGCACGGCGCAAGAAATCACGGCGCAAGAAGTAAGGACTAGCGCTCGATGGTGTAAACGAGATCGGCACTGCGCTGGGTGCCGGCCTCGGTTTTCACGGTCCAGTGATCGCCGACCGTATAGCGCATTTTTATGGTGTTGATGGCCTCCGCGAGGCCGACGCCGTAGCTGACGTACAGTCGCGGGGACAGGTAGCGGCCCAGGACCAGCGCGGTCTCATTGTCCAAGTCCTGCTCGACGCCGGCCTCGATGTTGTAGCGGCCGCCGATCTGCTGCGCCAGGATGGCGCCGCCCTGCATCAAATCCGCGCGCGAGGCACTACTGTGCGCCACCGGATCGCTGGTCGTAGTCGTATTCTGTACGGTCTCGAGTGAGCCGCCGGCGAGCAGCAGCGAGACGATCTGGGATTGAGCGACCTCCGGGTCGGAGAAGAAAGTCATGCGCGGCGCTCGCAGCGTGCCGCGAACATTGACGCCCGCCGTGATGTCGGGAAATTTCTTGATCGCGCGCAGATCCAGGCCCGGATCGCCCATGAGGCCGTTGCTGAACAGCAGCCGCCCGTGCTGGATGTCGAGGTTGCGGCCATAGGCCAGGTACTTGCCCTCCTCGACCTTGAGCTCGCCACTGCCACGACTGATGCCGGTGTCGTCGGTCGCGACCCGGATGCTGCCGCTCAGGCGGCCCGACAGACCTGCCGTATTGACCGTCACGCGCTCGCCGAGCAGCAGCGTGATGTCGCTGTACACCTTGAACTGACTCGGGCGCACGGTGGCACTCGGGCCGACGATAATCTCGTCGCTCGAGGGAAGCACCGCATTGGTCAGATTCGCGGGCTCGATGCGCGCATAGGGCAGTGCCACCTGCCCCTGGATATCGATGCGCTGGCCCTGCAGGTGCAGGGCGACGTCCGGCGAGGCATCGACGCGCGCCTCAGGGATATTAATGACGCGCAGGTCCGTGCCCTGCAAAAGCAGCTCCCCGAACGGCAGCCCTTGCTGCCAGCGCACCGAGCCGCTGACCTGGGCGTGGCCATTGGGCCCGCAGTTCGCCGCGCCGTCGATATGCAGCGTGTCGTCGGCCAGGCGCGCATGGAAGTTCAATTCGCGCAGTGACAGGGCGATCTGATAGGCGTCCAGTTGCGCGCCCGTCACGGCAAGCTCGCCGTTGAGCTGCGGTGCCGCGGCGCTACCGGACAGCGCCAACTGTGCGCTCAGGCGCCCGCTGGCCCGATCGATCTGCGAGACATAGGCTTCCACGAAGCCGACGGCGTCGGTATCGAGCTTGAGCTCGCCGGTCAGCGGCCAGTCGCGCCAGGCTGCATCGGCGCCACGCGCCTGCAGGTGGCCTTCGATCAGGCCGGCGCTGCCGGCATCGAGCCCGAGGCCGGCCGATAACTCGTGCTCGCTCAGTTCGGCCCGGACCAGGCCGTCGCCGAGACTGAGCGTCTCAACCCGGCCGCTCGCGAAGTGCTTGCGAATCGCCGCACGCGTCAGTTGTGCGTTGAGGCTGCCGCGCCAGGACGCTTCCTCGCCGGGCGCCTGCGCGCTGTCGGTGGCCTCGACCTGTACGCTCAGCGTGCCCTCGTAGTCGGTCGCAGCCGTCAGGCCCGCGGTCAGAGTCCGCATCGGCAGATTGGAGGCACGTAGCGAGATCTTGCGCTGCGGCGCCTCGAGCGAGGCGCTAGCGCACAGCCGCGCCAGCTCATCGCGCAGGCACATCGACTCCAGATGCAGGCGATCGAATGCCACACTCAGCGCTACCGGCGCTTCCAGGCTCATATGTAGATTGCGGCCGTCGCTGATCTGCGCGTGGTCGATCTGCTCCTGCCATTGACCCGCGGCGTAGCGGCCGCTGCCGCGCAGCGCCAGATCCAGGCCTTCGGCCCGCGCATCGAGCGCGACGCTGTGCAGCGCGGTGGTGCCCTCGGTGCGCAGCGTCAGGTGCTCGAGCCGGCGCCCGGCCACAGCCAGGCCTTGCAGCTCTAGCTTGGAATCGTTGCGGCCCGAGCCATGCGGGTCGAAGGCGACCGTCGCATCGAGCGCATCGAGGTGTATGCCCTCCCATTCCACCTCCTGCAGCTTCGCCGTGCTCAGCAGCGTCAGATCGTTCCGATCCCCGGTCAACGTGCCGTGCGCCTGCAGTCGGCCGTGCGCGCCGGTGTGCAGCAATGCCAGATCGGCCGCATCGACCGAGAAATTCAGGTCCATGGGTGAGCCGGCGCGCCCGTCGATCGCGAAGTGCGTCGCCCCCAGCTGCACGTGCACATCGCGGAACAGCCAATCACCGGCGCGATGCACGAGTTCTCCGTGTCCCTCGGCGCGCTGTCCGCGCACGTTGCCGGAGAGCTCGCTCAAGCGCGCGTCCAGCTCGCCCTGAGCGTCCAGCCTGTCGCCGGCCGCGCTGAGCGCGAAGTTGACCCGGCCGGCCAGCCCTGAGCGTAACTGCGCGAGATCGAGATCCTCGATGCGTCCTTGCAATTGCCATCCGCGGGCTGCACCCCAGTGCAGGGCACCGGACAGTTGCGCGCGCGCGCCGAGGCTCGCGATCTCGGCGCTATCGGCCCGGAGCCCATCGGCCGCGAGCTCGCCGCGCAGCGCAGCGATCGTGATCGGGGGCAGCGCCGCGAACCGCAGCTCGCCCTGTACCGTGAGATCGAATACGTGGCTGCCGCTGAGGCTGTAGCGGCCGCGTTCGCTGCTCACCGGGGCATCCGCCGAGCCGAGCGGCCAGCGAAAATGGCTCCAGTCACCGTGCAGGTCCAGCTGTGGTCCACCGGCCGCGATCGTCACGCTTCCCTGTGCCTGCGCGAATGCGCCGGAGGGCGCATGGCGCAGGCCAAGCCGCGTGATCGTCAGCACCGGCGCGCGGAATGAGCCCGCGAAGTCGGTCTGAATCGCACCGGCGTGCAGACCCAGCGGAGTCAGCGTGCCACGAGCTCGGAAGCCCTCGCGGTCGCCCTGCAGCTCCAGCGGCCCGTTGATCAGCCCCAGTCCATTGCCGAGCCGCCAGAGCGTGAGGTCCAGTCGCCGCAGCTCGGAGTGGCCCTGCCAGTGCCACTGGCTCGTGAGCTCGTCCGCCTCACCGTGGAACTCGGCGGCAAAGGGTTCGCTGACCCGGGCATCGACGTTCAAATGCGCAAGGTTGCCGTCGACGCGAGCGTTGACGGTCCAGGGTGGTTGTCCCTGAGGCTGGGCATCGGCATGCAGATCGCCGGTCAGACCGATCGAGGCGGCCGCGCGCACTTCGCCGCTGGTGCGCAGGTGTACGCCGCGGAACTCGAGCGCGCCGGCATAGATGCGCGCACTCTGGGGATATACCGCGCCCGAGGCGCTGACGGCGGTGGCATCGAGCTCGACGCCGTTGGTGGCGATGAGCTGCCAGCGCTGCACCGCAACCCGATCGGCCATGATGCGCATCAGTGCGGGCAGGAAATGCGGCACCCACGCGGCGTGTTCGCCGGTGTCGGGCAGCACGTGGATCAGCAGGCGCGCGGCGCGTAGCTCGGGGACCCGAATCATCTGCCAGGCCAGGGGCAGAATCGCCACCCGGCCCGAGGCGTCCTCGATCTCGATATGCACCCGGCGGTGGTCGATGACGAGCCGATCCAGATGTGCGCCGTGCGCGAGCGTGCCGCTGGCGCCCTGCAGCTGGATCTGCAGCGGGCCGACCCGGCCGTTGAATTGGGCCGCGATCAGCTTCAGACCTCTTGGCGTGTAAGCCAGGAAATACAACGCCGCCAGGGCTAGCAGCAGCGCCAGCGGGATCCAGAGCAGGTGCAGGAGGTGGCGCAGGCGCATGGTGGGTCCACAATCTAAACCCGGCGGCGTGCCGAGCTCAAAGTTTCGGTGAAATATTCAAGTGCAGGCGCGGACCGGGCAGGCCGTTGAAGCCCGGCGCGCGCAACGCCTGCGCCACATCCAATCCGACGGTCACGACCGGCAGCCGCATGCGAAAGCCCACACCCGCCGAGTAGGCGAGCGGATCGCGGAAATGATCGAGCGCATTGCCGCCGTCGAGAAACACCGCGACGCCGAAGTTGCGCGGCAGATCGCGCTCGAGCTCGACGCTGCCGGTAATCAGGTCGCGGCCGCCGGGTTTAACCGCAATCCGGGTCGGCGGCATCGTGGGCGGCGAGGGTTCGAACACTTTGACCGGCGAGAGATCGTCGTAGGCAAAGCCGCGCACGCTGCGATCGCCGCCGGCGAAGAAGCGGTATTGTCCGGGCAGGTCCTCGACATTATTGATCGTGCTGGCGCCAAGCTCGGAGCGCAGCAGCAGATGCCAGACCCGACTCAGATCCACGACCCGCTCTGCCTGCAGGTCGAGGCGCAGGAAGTTCGCGCGGGCACCGAGCGCGGTGCCCGAGCCCAGCAGCTGGGCGTACAGGCCGCGGCTGAACAGCGCCTCGCCCAGATAGCCCTTGGGCACCGAGGCGAACACGATGCTCGGCACCAGCAGGTTGTCGACCTGCCGGCCGACGATGGCGTCTTCCGTGACCGCATGCACGGCGTTGAGTGTCAGCACGCGCTGCCAGGAGCCGAGGATCTGCGTGATGCCCGGACCCGCGGCGATCTCGTTGGTGGTCACGTCGTTGCCGAGCTGGGATTCCTGGCCGATCAGCTCGAGCGAGAACTTCTCGAGCGCCGGATCGCCGAACGGCATGTCATAGCGCGCATCGAAGGTCTGCTGGATCTGCGACAGCTGCATCTGCACACGAAAGCGGTGGCCGTAGCTGTTGACGCGCGGCACGGTCCAGCTGGCCGTGCCGCGCGCGCCGGTATCCGTGCCGTAGCCGGCGCCGAGCGAATAGCGGACGCGGGAATTGCTGGCGTGGATCATGATCGGCACCGTGTGATGCACCGGGTCACGCTCGCCGGCCTCCACCTCGACGGTCGAGTAATACTGGCTGTCATCGAGGGCGAACTGTGTGCGCAGCAGCTCGAGCGCGTTATAGGGATCGCCTTCGCGATAGCGCAGAAAGCGTCGCACGTGGCTCTCTTTGACGGCATTCTGCTCGATGGTCGTGGCGCCGAATGCGTAGCGCTCGCCGGTGTCGAGTTGCAGGGTGATGCTGGCCTTGCGCGTGCCGCGGTCGACCTGCAGCTCACTGCGCAGCATGCGCGCATCGAAATAGCCGTAGGTCGCGGCCGCGCGCTCGAGGCTGCTCTTGAGCTGCTCGTAGGCGGCATGGCTCAGGCGTTCGCCGGCGTGGATCGTCACTGCCGCGGTGATGCGCGTGAACACGGGGTCGCTGGCCCCCGCGCCGCTGACCTGGACGTTGACCGCATCGATGAGCACCGGCGGTCCGGGGTCGATCGTGATGCCCACGTGCCAGTGCCGCTCCTTGTCCGGCGGCTCGATCGAGGAGCTGATCTTCGGATCGTAGTAACCGTAAGGGCGCAGCGCCGCGCGCACTTCCTCGTCGATGCGATTGTAGAGCCGCTGTACGGCAGCGGGCTCGAGACGATCGTGATCCTTGTAGCGCTCGAGACTCAGCAGTGCCAGTACGTTGCGGCGCAGATCGCCGTCAACGCCGTCGATGTCGATGCGGATGTCTGCCAGCGCGGGCGGAACAAAGACAGTCCAGGCAGCGAGCAGGAGCCACGCCGCGCTCGGCCGGCGCCGCTGTACCGATGCAGACACCAGGTTGGTTCAGCTGTCCGTTTCTTGGCCGGCGCGACTGCGAAACCATGCCTCAAGCAGGCGGCGTGCAATCGTGTGCGCAGGAGGCAGCAGTATGGTGGGTGCGGCCCGTAATTCCTCGAGCTCGAACCAGCGGGCGTCTTCGAGCTCGCCGTCCAGTTGTACCATCCCCGCGCTCGCGTGCGCATGGAAACCGAGCATCAGGGAGGCCGGAAACGGCCACGGCTGTGAGGCGAAGTAGCGCGCCGAGCCGATGCGCACGCCGGTTTCCTCCTCGACCTCGCGTGCCACCGCCTCCTCGAGGCTTTCGCCGGGCTCGACGAAACCGGCCAGCGCCGAGTAGCGCCCCGTGGGCCACGAGGCCTGCCGGCCGAGCAATGCCTGCGAGCCGTCGGTGACCAGCACGATGATGGCCGGGTCGATGCGCGGGAAGAACTCGGATTGGCAGGCGCTGTTCGTGCAGACCAGCACATGACCGGCATTACGCGGTACGGTCGGTGCGCCGCAGACCCCGCAATGGCGGTGGCGGCCGCGCCAAATCACTAGCGCCCGGGCGTAGGTCAGCAACTGCGCCTCATCGGCGGCCTGCAATGGCAGCAGCGGCCGCAGCTCCTCGTAAACGGTGCCGGGCGGGGAGAGCGACAGATCGGGCGGCAGATCCACCAGCACGCAGCGCTGACCGCGGAACCAGCCCAGCAGCACCAGGCGCGAGGCATCGATGGCGCCCAGGCCCACCTCCTCGGGACCCAGGAAGGCGATCGAGGTTTCCGGCTCGCGCCGTACCAGGTGGGTGGTGCCGCGGCAGATCAGGAAACGCGTGCCCGGATCGGAGCGCGCCGCCTCGACCCAGTCCGGCTGCGTGCGCATTTCCGCGCGGCGCTGCAGGCTGGGGGTCGATGCGGTGATCATGAACCGCAGTGTTACAGACCGCCTATCGCAGCGGCAACCCCGATGATCAGGCGGCCACGGCGTTGTCGCCGCCAAACGGCTCGCAGCTTGGCGCCTGCGGGGCGCAGACGATGCAGCGTGGCGCACGCAGTGACCAGCGGTCGGTCACCAGCACCGCATTGCAGTCGCGGCAGGCGCCGAGCACGATTTCATCGCCGCGCGAGAGCGCGCTGAGCAGGAATACCGCGTGCTCGAAGCTGATGAGCGGTGAGGCAATCAGCGCGCGGTAGCTCTCATAGGCCTGGCACAGCAGTTCGCCGCGGTTGAGTCCCGGCAGGAAGCGCGCCGGTTCGGGTGTCGGCGATGCCGGCAGAGCGCCGATCAGGCGGCACAGGCTCGCCAACAGCGCGCTCTCGTGCCGCGCGCGGACGCTGCGCGTAAAGAACGCCGGTTGTTGCGGCGATTTGCCGCGATGGCGCACCGGCGCGATGCCCTGGGACTCCTTCAAATAGGACCGGTAGAGCTTGCGGATGCGGTCGTCGGTCAGGCCGGTCCAGATGCGGATGGTATGCGTGCGTGCTTCATGCTGAATGAAACGCAATGCGACTTCGAAGCGACGCCGGTCGCGGTTGTAGCGATCATCGTGGATGCGCATCTGAGATTCCTGTGCTAAAAATGTTACTAGTAACAGTTTCAGAACAACTATGGCAGATATTGGCACCGGCTCCAAGTCCGGATGCGGCAGGATATCTCGCCCGAACCTGGAGGAATGTCATGGTCGACGAGAATCACTCCCAGCCGGGCGCGGGTCGCTGGGACAGCGCCGTGCTGGTGCCGGTGGCCGAGATCAACGAGCTCATGATCGAGATCCTGCGCTCGGCGGCCGAGCAATCGCCGCTGGCGCCGCGAGCGCAGCCGCGGCTCGTGAGCGGGTTGCGCGAGCTGTGGTGCGCTCTGGATGACGCTGCGCAGCAACGACTCGCGCGTTGTCCGTATTTGCTGCTCGACGCCGGCTTTGCCGCACCAGAGCGCTGGGACGGGATCGCATTGGACAGCGGCGTCATGGATGGGGCCGCGCCGCGCGGCTATTTCGCGAGCCCTGCGGGGGTCGCGCTCGTGCGCCGCACGCTGGTATTCGCCTGGCACCTGGCGCGATCCAATCGCCTGAGCGCGCGCGTGCTGCTCGGCATGACTGCCGAGTGCGCCGAGCGCATCGCGGTCAGTGCGTTCAAGGATCTGGAGGCGCTGGCCGAGTTGTGCCCGGTCTGGGTCGCGCCGCGCTGGGAAACGCAGCCCAACATCTGGCGACAGATGATCCAGGCAGCACTCAACGGACAGGACGCTGCGCTGCGGCAGGTGCAGTTGCGCGGGCTGCAGCTCTTGGCCGCCGGTGCCTAGCGCCCCGGCCATGTGCTAAGTTGCGCGCCGCATGCTTGCCCTGTCGACCCGCGCACTCACCAAGACCTATAAAAACGGCGTCCAGGCGCTACGTAGCGTCGATCTGGACGTCGAGCAAGGCGATTTCTTCGCGCTACTGGGCCCCAATGGCGCCGGCAAGACGACCCTGATCGGTATTGTGACCTCGCTGGTCAATAAGACTGGCGGTACCGCCAGCGTTTTCGGCTTCGATATCGACCGTCAGCTCGAGCGGGCCAAGTCGTGCATCGGCGTGGTGCCGCAGGAGCTGAACTTCAACCAGTTCGAGAGCCCGATGACCATCGTGGTGAACCAGGCCGGCTTCTACGGCATCGAGCGTACCGAGGCGCGAGCGCGTGCCGAGCGCTATCTGCGGCAGTTGCAGCTCTGGGACAAGCGGAACAGTGCCTCGCGCGGGCTCTCGGGCGGCATGAAGCGACGGCTCATGATCGCGCGCGCGCTCATGCACGAGCCGCGCCTGCTGATCCTCGATGAGCCGACTGCGGGCGTGGATATCGAGATACGGCGCACGATGTGGGATTTTCTGCGCGACATCAATACCCGGGGCACTACGATCATCCTGACCACGCACTACCTGGAAGAGGCCGAGAGCCTGTGCCGCAACATCGCGATCATCGACAAGGGCGGCATCATCGAGCGCGATCGCATGAGCAATCTGCTGCGCCGGCTCAATACCCAGACTTTCGTGCTCAACACGCGCAGCCCGATTCTCGAGGCGCCGGCGGTCGCGAACTTCACCATGCGCCGCATCGATGAAAATACGCTCGAGGCCGATATAGCCAAGGAGCAGAATCTCAATGAGCTGTTCGAGCAGCTCTCGCGCTTGGGTGTAGCGGTCTTGAGCATGCGCAACAAGGTCAATCGCCTCGAGGAGATCTTCATGCGTGTGGTCGAGAATCGGAGCGGCAATGTCTAGCGTGCCCAGCATCTCGGCGAACCTGCCACTCGCGAGAGTCCGCTGGGTCGGCTTGAAGACTATTGTTATCCGCGAATACGGCCGCATCGTGCGCATCTGGGGCCAGACGCTGGTGCCCTCGGTCGTCACGGCGACGCTGTATTTCGTGATCTTCGGCAGCCTGATCGGCCGCCGCGTCGGCCCCATGGCGGGCTTCGACTACCGGCAATTCATCGCCCCCGGGCTGATCATGATGTCGATCATCACCAACTCCTACGGCAACGTGGTGTCCTCGTTCTTCGGAGCGAAGTTCGGCAAGCACATCGAGGAGCTGCTGGTCTCGCCGCTGCCGAATTGGATCATTGTCGCCGGTTACGCGATCGGCGGTGTGTTGCGCGGCCTGATGGTCGGACTGGTCGTGACGCTGGTGTCATTGTTCTTCGCGCGCCTGCCGGTCGCGCACTTCGCCGCCATCATCGCCGCGGCGGTACTGACCGCGTCGGTATTTTCACTCGCGGGGTTCATCAACGCGGTGTTCGCGCGCAATTTCGATCAGATGAACTTTATCCCCGTGTTCGTGCTGACCCCGTTGACCTACTTCGGCGGCGTGTTCTATTCGGTCGCGATGCTCCCCGGTTGGGCGCAGAAACTGTCGTTCATCAACCCGATCCTGCACATGGTCAACGCCTTTCGCTTCGGCTTCCTGGGCACCTCGGACGTGCACGTGGTGTTTGCGTTTGCGCTGATGCTGCTGCTGACGTTAAGCCTGTTCGCGCTAGCGGTGCAATTGCTCAACCGTGGGGTTGGGATTCGCGATTGAGGGGCGCATTTCGTGCCAACTTATGTCAGGGTAATCGCGTACAATCCGTGACTTGCGACACATTGTCATTCGAACTTCACGTAACCTTCACCTAACGTCCATGAGGATGCCCTAGCGTGGTTTCCATGAACCGTGCCCAACTGATCATGGCTCGCTTCGATATGGCCGAGTATCGGATGTGTCGCGGACTCAATCGCGGCGCTGGCCTGCCTTGGGTGCGGTGGGTGTTTCAGACGGCCAGCCGACTGGGCGACGGAATCCTCTGGTACGTGCTGGTCGGCGCCCTGCCGCTGATCTACGGCCAGGCGGCCTTGCGCCCGGCGCTCGTCATGGCGGTGACCGGTCTGACAGGGATGTTGATCTATAAATGGCTCAAGGGCCGCCTGCTGCGCGAGCGACCTTTCATTCGCCACCCGGGCATTACGCTCGCGATGCCACCGCTCGACCGCTACAGCTTTCCATCCGGCCATACGCTGCATGCCGTGGCGTTCACCTGGCTCACGGTCGAACGCTTTCCCGAGTTCGCATGGATACTGATTCCTATGGCGGGCCTGATCGCGGCCTCACGCGTGGTGCTGGGACTGCACTATCCCAGTGACGTGCTCGCGGGCGGCGCGATTGGCGCAGGGCTCGCGATGCTGGCGCAGAATTTCCTTTAGCGGGCCTCGCTCGGAGCTGCTGCAGCGCATGCGGGTATTGTTCATTTCCGACGTCTATTTTCCGCGCGTTAACGGCGTATCCACGTCCATCCGCACCTTTCGCAGCGATCTGGCGGCCGCCGGCGTTGAGACGGTGCTGGTCGCGCCGGCCTACGGCGAGGATGTGGCGGCGGAGCCGAACACGATTCGCGTGGCCTCGGCGGGGGTGCCGCGCGATCCGGAAGATCGACGCATGAAATGGCGGGCGCTGCGCGCGGCACTCGCGCCGCTCGCAGCAACGCACTTCGATCTGGTGCATATCCACACCCCGTTCATCGCTCACTACGCCGGCGTGCGCTTCGCACGTCGGGCGGGCATTGCGGTCATCGCCACCTACCACACGTTCTTCGAAGAGTACCTGCACCACTATGTGCCGATGCTGCCGCGAGCGTTGGGTCGGGTGCTGGCGCGCCGCTTCACGCGCTCGCAATGTGGTCAGCTCGATGCGATTGTCGTGCCGTCCGAACCGATGCGCCAGTTGCTGCTCGACTATGGCATCAGCACGCGCACCCAGGTGATTCCGACCGGTCTGTCGGCCGATCGCTATGTGCTGGGCGACGGTGCGCGCTTCCGCGCGAGCTACGGCATTCCGGCCGATCGGCCGCTGCTGCTCTACGTCGGGCGCGTGGCGCATGAGAAGAACATCGAGTTCCTGCTGCACAGTTTCGTCGCGCTGCGGCGCGCACGTCCCGATGCGATGCTGGCCATCGCCGGGGAGGGTCCGGCGCGCGTGCACCTGCAGTCCCTGGCCGTGCAGCTCGGCATTGCGTCACAGATGCATTTCATCGGCTACCTCGACCGTCAGCGCGGGCTCGCCGACTGCTATGCGGCCGCCGACGTATTCGTATTCGCTTCGCGGACCGAGACCCAAGGGCTGGTTCTGCTCGAGGCGCTGGCCCAGGGCAGGCCGGTGGTTTCAACCGCCATACTGGGCACGGCCTCGATTCTGCAGCCGGGCTGTGGTGCGCGCGTGGCGCCCGAGAAGCCCGACGTGTTTGCGCAGACCGTGGTGGACATCCTCGATGATCCGCAGCGGGCCGCGAAACTCTCGGCGCAGGGGCGCCAATACGCGCAAAGCTGGGCTTCGGCGAACATGGCCTGGCGGATGGCCGAGCTGTACCGCGAGCTCAAACAGTCAAGCGCCGTGACGGAAAACGGCAGCCGCAGTGCCGATTTAGAGCCGATTTAGAGCCGATTTAGCGCCCTCGTCCGAGAATGCGCGGCCGATCACGCGGCCGCGTCCGCCTTGCGCTAAGATCGCCCCGGGGTCGCTACAAGCGGACACGGCATGACGGCAAGACGGGCGCTGGTGGTCGATGATTCGCGATCCGCGCGCGCGTTTCTAACCCGCATACTCGAGCGCTACGAACTGGCGGTCGATGGTGTCGAGTCGGCCGAGCAGGCCCTCGAGTATCTGACCCACCAGCGGCCGGACGTGATCTTCATGGATCATCTGATGCCCGGCATGGACGGTTTTCAAGCCGTGCAGGCGATCAAGAGCAATCCGCTCACGGCGACCATCCCGATCATGATGTACACCTCGCAGGAAGGCGAGCTGTACCTGAGTCAGGCGCGGGCGCTCGGTGCCATCGGCGTGCTGCCGAAGCAGATCAAGCATGCCGACGTGTCCAAGGCGCTCGATCAGCTCAGGCTCCTCGCCGAGGTCCCGATTGAGGAGCTGCGCACCGAGGCCCCGCCGCGCACCGAGGACACTGCAACTCTCGAGATAGCCCCGCCACCGGCTGCTCCGCCGGTTGAGCGTCGCGGCAGCAATCGTCCGAGCGTGCCGGCGATGCCGCCGGAGCTGCGCTCGATCGTGGAGGCGATGGTCACGCACCATATACGCGAGCTGGAGCGCTTCGTGGCGGAAAACCTGGAGAATCAGGCCGATCGCGTGGTCGGTGACGTGCGGCTTATGCTGCAGGATCATGCGCCACCGAGCCAGCCGGGTCCGCCCCCCGAACAGCGCACGCATGGCGGAGTCTGGCTTGGCCTCGCCGGCGTCATCGTGGCGTGTCTCGTGGGCTGGCAATGGCAGCAGCAGCGCCTCGATTCGGCCGCATTGTCAGCGCAACTCGCGCAATCGCAACAACAGCTCAACGCGTCACACGAGGATTTGCAGTCTTTGCAGGCGGCCGATGCCGCGGCCGCCGCCGCGATGGTGCCGAACGAGGGCGATAATGGCGTCGCTGCGGCCGATTCAACGATTGAGCCGGTGCCCTACGGGGAGACCCCGCTGGCGGGCTCAAGGCTCGAGCGCATCCAATCGCTGCTGTCCCGGCTCAACGCGCAGGGCTTCCACGGCGTGGTGGAGATCCGCAGCATTCCGGGCCGTTTCTGCATGGTCACGGGTCCCAGTGCCATGCCGGTGCTGGCGCCCGACTATGCGCCCTACGCCAAATGCGATCAGGTCGGCAATCCGCGCGAGGACAATGGCTCGGCCAGTCAGCGGCAGTCGGTGGCCTTCGCCAACATGATCGCGACCGCGCGTCAGAATGGGAACGGGAAATTGGATATCCAGATCGGCGCCGGTACGCCCGATGAGACGGTCACGCCGTACCCCCCGGTCAGCGATGGGCTCACGGCTGGGGATTGGAACCGGGTCGCGGCCGCCAATAACCGTGTCGAAGTGCATTGGCAGGCGACGCACTGAATTCCGTCGACGACGCGGGTGTCGACTCGGCGGATACGTTTCGTCCGCCGAGACTGCTGCGCAGCAGCCATCTGCAGTCGATCCTCGGCAGCGTGCCGCCGCGGGCGTGGCTGATTCGACGGCGTGCCGCCGCGCTGCTGGCCGCCTCGAACACGATGGTGCTCGATTGTGGCGAGGGCGTGCGCCTGCTGGGGTTCCATACCCCGCAGGGGCCGGATCGACGCTCCACCGATGGCCGGCGACTCGCGGTGCTATTGCACGGCTGGGAGGGCAGCTCGGAGTCGCCCTACGTGCTGTCGGCCGCGGCATTGCTGTTCCAGCGCGGCTTTGGCGTGGTGCGCCTGAATCTACGTGATCACGGCGCCACGCATGCGCTCAATCGCGAGCTGTTTCATTCCTGCCGCCTGCCCGAGATCGTGGGCGCGGTTCGGGCGCTCAGCACGCAGTTCCCGGCCGCGCGGTTGTATCTCGGGGGCTTCTCGCTGGGCGGCAATTTCATGCTGCGCGTGGCTGCAGACGCGGGCGCGCCCGATGTCATCGCCGGGGTGGTCGCGGTCTCGCCGGTGATCGATCCGGAAGCCACGCTGCGTGCCCTCGAGCAGGGTCTGGCGGTGTACCGGCGATACTTCGTGCGGCGCTGGTCGCGCTCGCTGCGCGCCAAACAGCGCGCGTGGCCCGGGGTGCATGATTTTGACGAGCTAGCGCGCTCCGCGGACCTGCGCCGCATGACCGCGGATCTGGTGCAGCGCAGTACCGACTTTGGCAGTCTCGAAGCCTATCTCGAAGGCTACGCGGTGACCGGGGAGCGGCTCGCGAGCTTGCGCGTGCCGGCCAGAGTGCTGGTGGCCGCCGATGATCCGATCATTCCGGCCGCCGATCTTCGGCGGCTTGCGCCCAGTGAGCGGCTTACGATCGTCCGTACCCGCTATGGCGGGCACTGCGGCTTCATGGAGGACTGGAGGCGGCCGAGCTACGCCGATCGCTTCATGCTCGAGCAATTTCAGCAATTCGAACGGCCCGGCTCACCTCAGGGCTCTGCACGCAATGGCAGCTGATCGGTACGGGCGATGGCGCGACGCCGCGGCAGCGAGCCGGCGATGCGCTGCAGCGCGCGCTGCGAGACCGCGCGCCAGGTCGTGAGCTTGCCGCCGTAGATGGACAACACGCGCGGCCGCGCGGGACGATCGAGGATCAGCTGCGTCTCGCGCGAGCGATGGAACGCGTGGCCGGGGCCGCTCGGCAGCACGCGCAGGCCGGCGAAGCTGGCGATGAGGTCCTGCTCGGTGAACGTGCGCCAGCGCGGGAAGTAGTGCTTGAGGACGCTGAGCAGGTAGTGAATCTCGGCGTGGCTCGCTGTGACCTGCGCCGGGTCGCCGTGAAAGCGGTTTTCGGTGGTGCCGACCAACGTCTGGCCCTTCCAGGGCATCACGAACACGGCGCGGCCATCGCGCGGGCTCTCGAGGTAATAGATACCGCGCTCGAGACGCGCCTTTAGCACGATATGCGCACCCTGGACGCATTCGAGCGGCGGCACGGCGATGGCCGGTGCGATGCAGCGCGCGATCGCTTCCGCCCACGGGCCCGCGGCGTTGACGAGTACCCGGGCGCGGCATTCCTCGCTGCGCTCGCCGCGCGTATAGCGCATCACGATGCCATCGTCCTCGAGGCTGGCACTCTCGAAGCGGGCCGGACACGAGAGCTGCGCGCCGAGCTGCTCGGCCGAGCGAAGCACCGCATGCGTGAGCGCGCGGTCGTCGGTCTGGCCGTCCTGGTACCAGAACACGGCCTGAAGTCCGGCAGTGTCGAGGCCATCGAGCCAATGCCACTCGCGCCGCGGCACGGTGCCGAAGCGCGCCTCGGGTCGCAGCGAGGCCAGCAGCGCGTACAGCGATAGCCCCAGGCGCAACTGCCAGGGCCGGCGGCGCGTGAGCGCGTAGACGGGAATGTAGAAGCGCTGCAGGCGCACGAGGTCGGGGGCGAGGCGCAGCATCAGCGCCCGCTCGCGCAGGCTCTCGCGCACCAGCGCGAACTGTCCGGTCTCGAGGTAGCGCAAGCCGCCGTGGATCAGTTTGCTCGAGCGACTCGAGGAGCCGGCCGCGACTGCGGTCTGCTCGATCAGCAGCACCGAGTGGCCCGCGGCGGCGGCGGCCTGCGCGATGCCGGTGCCATGGATGCCGGCGCCGACGATGGCGAGGTCGAACGATTCGCTCACGCGTCCGAGAGGGCCCGCATGGCCTTGCTCATCTCCGTCACGGCCATCGTCTCGATGTAGTCGGCACCACGCGCAGCCAGCGACAGCGCCAGCGGCAGCGACTCTACTTCATAGATCACCCAGTGCCACGGACCGCGCCAAAGCGCGCCGCTCTCGGGCAGCGATTCGTGGTCGCAGAACAGAAACTCGGGCTGCAGCGCCTCGTACTTGAGGCGGCTGTGCGCATCGTAGTCATTGAGCACCCAGCCGATCGGCACGCCGCCGATCTGCCGCGCGCGGAACACGGCCGCGAGGTCGAAGGAGATCACGACGCATTGCGGGCGAGCCGGTTTGATGGTTTCGAGCACGCGCCCGACCACCTGGTCGTGGCCGAAGCGGGTCAGGCTCTCTTTCTTGATCTCGACGAACAGGGTCACTTCGGGACGGCCCTCGAGCAGCTTCAGCACATCGCGCAGCAGCGGAATACGCGTGCCGCGGAAACGCTCGCCAAAACGCTCCGGCTCGCTGGCATCGATCTGGCTGATATCGCGCGCACGCAGGTCGAACACCGTTCCGGGGATCGCCGCAGTGCGTTCAAGCCGGTGGTCGTGGATCACGACTGGGACGCCGTCAGCCGACAGTTGCACGTCCAGTTCCAGGAACCGCAATCCCAGACCGAGGGCCGATTCAAAGGCGAGCAGCGTGTTTTCCGGGTACTCGCGTGCGTTACCGCGGTGGGCGACCAGATGAATCAGTCGTGAATTGCTCAAGCGGGAGATCCATTCAAAGTCGCCGACCGATTATAGCTACGTGGCGCCGGGGGCGCGCTTTTCCTCGAATTCGACGATGGGTTGGCCGCTGGTCACGATGACATCACCATCGATCGTGGCGCCGCGCGCCATGGCAATGCTGCGCGCGGCCACGCGGCCGCGGATCACGGCGGAGGCGGAAATTTCGATCCGCTCGCTGACGATGATGGCGCCCGTGACCTGCCCGGACACCACGGCGCTGACCGCACGCACCTCGCCCTGCCAATGGGCGCCGAGGCCGATGGACAGTTCGCCGCGCACGTGCCCATCGCCCTGGATCACCCCGCCGAGCATCAGTGCGCCCGGGGTTTCGATGTCGCCGACCAGCCGGGTGCCGCTCGTGAGCAGCGATGGCGTGCCACCGATACGATCAAGCAGGCGACGGCGTGGCTTGTCGGTCATGGTGTCGCTAGTGTACGCGACGCTGGGAGCAGTCATCCGTCTGCGGACTGCTACAATGGCGCGATGACAAAGCATGCATTGAGTTGGAGCGTGATTGCCCTGGGTCTGGCGCTGTCGCTGGCGGGTTGCAGTCACGAGGGTGCCGATTGGAAGTCGGCGACGGGGGCCGATACCAGCGAGGCGTATCAGCAATTCCTGACGCAGCATCCCAGCAGCGCCAACGCCGTGCAGGCACACACGCGCATTGCGCAACTGCAGGAGGAGCGCGACTGGCAGGCCGCGACATCGGGCGATACGCGCGATGCCTATGAGCAGTTTCTCGCGCAGCATGCCGACAGCAAGTGGGCGCAGGAAGCGCGCATCCGCATCGAGAACTTTGCGCAGTCGCGCGGCACCGCCGCGGCCGCCACGGCCGCCACGGCCGCCACGGCCGCCACGGCCGCCACGGCTGCGCCGGCCGCCACGGCTGCGCCGGCCAGCGCGGCGCCGCCCGGCCGGACGCCATCCCGCGCCGCAGCGCCGCAGCCCTCGATGGCAACCGGCGGCAGCGCGACGACGATGGCGGGCGCGCAATACGTGCAACTCGGTGCCTTCAGCAGCCAGGCGCACGCGCAGTGGCAGTGGAAGCGGCTCAGCGCCAGGTTTTCGCGCGAGTTGGGCGCGCTCACGCCGCGCTATGTGGCCGGCAAACCTAAGGCGCGTGGCCTGGTGCGGCTGCAGGTCGCTGTCGCCTCACGGGCGCAGGCCAAGGCACTGTGCGCCAAGCTCAAGGCGCACGCCCAATCCTGCGTGCCGGTCAGCGCCAGCTGAGGTGAGCGGCGGGTGTCGCCAGACGGCAGCACAAGCCGACCATTTTTGCCTGTCAGAACGCGTCAATGCTCTGTCGACGATTGACAGAATTTGTCATATCGGCCGGTGCGCCCCACATGCGGTTTAAAGCAAATCAATGATTTGAAAGCGATTTCTATGGTTGGTATGGAGATTGCTTTAACCTCTATGTAAGGTTCCCCCCAACCTTTGCGAACAACGTTCCCCGGTGTTCGCCTTAAGGCGCCGCGGCCTCAACAGCTTTGCGGCGCTTTTCTTTTGTGGCATGGGATTCACCCGGCCGTTGAAATCCCATCCTATCAGCTCAACAGTTAAGGCTATGGCTAACGAAGAACTGCGCGGTTTGAAGTGGTCGGAAGGCGCGCGGGCGGTCGGCTCGCCGCTACGCTCATTCGCCGACGCGGTGGCGCGCGTGCGCACCATGCGGCTCGCCAATGGACTTGAGGTCGTGGTCTGGCCGGACCACAACATCCCGAACGTCGCGCTGCACAATTGGGTGCGCGTCGGCAGCCGTAATGAGGGCACGGGCAGGACCGGCCTGGCGCATTTTTTTGAGCACATGATGTTCAACGGCACCAGCCGCCGCGCGCAGGGTGAATTCGACCGGCTCATGGAATCGCAGGGCGGCAGCAACAATGCCTACACCTCGCAGGACGTCACGGTGTACCAGGACTGGTTCCCGCGCTCGGCGCTCGAGCTGGTGTTCGAGCTCGAGAGCGACCGGATCGCCAATCTCGCTTTCGACACGGAAGTGGTCGAGAACGAGCGCAAGGTGGTGTATTCGGAGCGGCGGCTGCGGGTCGAGGACAGCAACGCGGCGTTGCTCGATGAGCAGGTGCAGGCCACCGCGTTCCGGGTCCATCCGTACCGGATTCCGACCATCGGCTGGCCCGCGGACATCCAGTCCTGGACCATGGCTGATCTAACGCATTTCTATCGCACCTATTACGCGCCGAATAACTGCACACTGATCCTGGTCGGCGACCTTGAGGCCGATGAGGCCTTCAAGTTGGCGCAGCAAAGCTTTGGCGCGATCCCGCGTGGCGAGGCGCCGCCGCCGGTGCACACGCTCGAGCCCGAGCAGCAGGGCGAGCGCCGTGTCGTGCTCGAGCGGCCCGGACAGAATCCGCTGCTGCAGATCGCCTATCACGCCATCAGCGCCACCGATCCTCGCGAGCCGGCACTCAACATCCTGCAAACCATTCTGGTCGGCGGCGACGCTTCGCGCCTGCATCGCTCGCTGGTCGAAGAGCAGCGGCTCGCGGTGGCGATTGGCGGCGGTTGGTCCGAGGGCTTCGATCCGAATGTGTTTATTCTGCAGGCGACGCTGGCCGAAGGCGGGGAGCTCGAGGCGTTGCAGACGGCGCTCGATGCGCAACTCGCGGGCCTGCTTACGGGTGGTGTGACCGATGCCGAGCTGCGGCGCGCCAAGAACATGGTGGCCGCGGACTTCTGGCGCGGCGTGTCGACCATCGACGGCAAGGCCAGGCTGCTCGGCGAATACGCGGTCATGCACGGCGACCATAAGCTGCTGTTCTCGGCACCCGAGACCTACGAGCGCATCACGCGCGAGCAGGTGCAACAGGTGGCACGCGCGGTGTTCGACCCCGAGCGGCGCACGGTCGGGATGCTGCGGCCACTGTGAAGATTCCACCGCACCAGCGCACCACGCTCGACAACGGCGTGAAGCTGATCCTGCTGCCGCGTCACGATGTGCCGTTGATCGCCTTCGAGGTCGTGGTGCGCGGTGGGGCGCGCCTGGATCCAACGCTACAAGCCGGTCTTGCCAGCGTGACCGCCGAACTGCTCACGCGCGGTGCGGGCCAACGCGACGCCTATGGCTTTGCCGATGCGGTCGAGGGCGCCGGCGGCGCTCTCGAGGCCGGGGCGCATAGCGAGGCCCTCCTGCTGCACGGGCAATTCCTGGCCCGCGACCGCGAGCTCATGCTCGAGCTGCTAGCCGATGCGCTGCAGCGAGCGCGCTTCGAGCCGGCCGAGCTCGACACCGTGCGCAGCCGGCGCATCGAGTTCATCAAGGCCGCGAAGGATTCCGAGCCGCAGAGCCTGATCGGCGCCTATGGGCGTGCGCTGCTGTTTGGTGCGCATCCCTACGCTAAACCGATCAGCGGCAGCGAACAAAGCCTCGCAGAGCTCAGGCGCGAGGACGTGTGGCAGTACTATCAGGACCACGTGGGCGCCGATCGCCTGACGTTGGTGTTTGCCGGCGACTTTGATCCGGACGAACTGCGCGCCGCGGTCGCGAGCGCGTTCGGCGACTGGCGCTGCGCGCGCGTGCCATTGCTTTCGCTGCGCGCGCCCGAGCGCGTCAAAGGGCGCAAGGTGCTGCTCGTGGATGCGCCCGGCTCGGCACAGACGTATTTCTGGATCGCGAACATCGGCGTGGCGCGTACCTACCCCCAGCGCGCCGCGCTCGAGATCACCAACACGGCCTTCGGCGGCAGTTTCCGCTCGATGCTCATGCAGGCGCTGCGCGTCAAGAGCGGGCTGACCTACTCGGCCGGCTCGAGCTTCCGCCGCGGCAGCGTACCGGCCGAATTCGCGATCAGCTCCTTCACGCAGACCGAAAGCACCACGCAGGCGGTGGATCTCGCGCTCAATACCCTGGATACGCTCAAGCACGAGGGCGCGGGTGCGCGGGCGATCGACTCGGCGCGCAGCTATATCCTCGGGCAATACCCGCTTGGTTTTGAAACCGCAGCCGACTGGGCGGGAGCGCTGGCGGAGCTGGATCTCTACGGACTGCCCGACAGCTACATCGATGAGTTCGCCGGTGCGCTGCGCGGCGTGGATGTCGCGCAATCGCGGCAGGTCATCGCCGGCGCGTTTCCCGACAGCGACGATGTCGATATCGTGCTGATCGGCGATGCGGCGCGGATCCGGCCAGAGGCTGCGCGCTATGGGGCGCTGCGCGAGAAGCCGCTGGCCGCGCCCGACTTTCAGCCACCGCCGCGCTAAAGTCGGCGCGACACGCTAGAGAGGTGATCCGATGATGAATGCTCAACCGCAGGCGTTCAGCGCGGCGCGGCCGCCGTTCCGTGCCGATCACGTCGGCAGCTTCCTGCGCCCGAAATTTCTGCTCGACGCGCGCGAGCAAGCCTCGCGGGGTGCCATCACGGCCGCAGCGCTGCGCGAGGTCGAGGACCGCGCGATCCGCGAGATCGTGCAGTACCAGCAGGATCTGGGCCTGCGCGGCATTACCGATGGGGAGTTTCGCCGCAGCTATTTCCACATCGATTTCCTGACGCAGCTGGATGGGGTAGTGGAGAAGGGCGGCATCCCGGTCAAATTTCACAAGGCTAGCGGCGATATCGACTACGCGCCGCCGGTCATGAAGGTCATCGATCAGGTCAGGCGTTCGCGCGCGATCCAGCGCCGCGATTTCGAATTTCTGAAGTCCGTGACCGACCGAACCGCGAAGGTCACGATTCCCTCACCGACCATGCTGCATTTCCGCGGCGGCCGCGACGCGATCAGTCTCGTGGCCTATCCGGACCTCGAGCCGTTCTACGCCGACGTCGCCAAGGCCTACGCGCAGGAGATCGCGGATCTTGCCGCGGCGGGCTGCACCTATCTGCAACTCGATGACACCAACCTGGCGTATCTGTGCGACACCGTGCAGCGCGAGGCGGCGCGCGCGCGCGGGGATGATCCCGATGAGCTGCCGATGCGCTATGCGCGGCTCATCAATGCCGCGATCGAGGCGCGCCCGCCCAGCATGAGCATCTGTATCCACCTGTGCCGCGGCAATTTCAAGAGTGCCTGGGCGGCGGAGGGTGGCTACGAGCCGGTGGCGCGGGTGCTGTTCAACGAACTCAATGTCGACGGCTATTTTCTCGAGTACGACGACGCGCGCTCGGGCGACTTCGAGCCGCTGCGGCACGTGCCGCGCGGCAAGATGGTGGTGCTGGGGCTCGTGTCAACCAAGCTCAACCAGCTCGAGACCATCGATGAGCTCAAGGCGCGCATCGAACAGGCCGAGCGATACATGCCGATCGAGCAAATGTGCTTATCGCCGCAGTGCGGGTTCTCGAGCACCGTGCACGGCAACGACCTGGCGGTAAGCATGCAGACCAAGAAACTGCAGCTCGTGGTCGCCACCGCTCGGGCGGTATGGGGTTATAGCTAGGCCAGGTAGCCCTCGGCGGGGCGGTGAAAATGGCGTTTGTGGATCATGACCGACCCG